>Ga0210402_10000090_pt1 | contig 99721 bp, 68 predicted proteins | sample IncBWC7MmetaG_FD_161055 | JGI IMG/M metagenome (GOLD analysis project Ga0210402, IMG submission 161055) | Forest soil microbial communities from Barre Woods Harvard Forest LTER site, Petersham, Massachusetts, United States - Inc-BW-C-7-M | ecosystem: Environmental > Terrestrial > Soil >...
CGTGCCCGTAATGATCAACAGCGATTCCATGACGGCGCCCGCACTTCTCCATGATGCCACGAGTCCGGAGTTGCCGGTTTAACCAAGAACCACTCTGGCGCACGCGGAGGACGTGGTGTATAAGGACACTGGTCCGGGGACGGCCAGAATGTGGGTTTCGGGAACTTCGGGAATCGAAAACCGACTTGCTGGGGATCTTGAGGCTAAGCGAGTTCAGAGATCTCTTGAGATCCCAAATCCCCATCTCACACGATCGCCAAAAGAACAGGGACGCTCCCGAAACTTGGGTTGCCATGAGTTACGACGTCATCGTTGTTGGGGGCAGCTTTGCGGGCTTGTCTGCCGCTCTTCAATTGGCGCGCGCGCGCAAACGCGTTCTGGTCTTTGATTCCGGAAAACCGCGAAACCGTTTCGCGCAATTCTCTCACGGCTTTTTCGGTCACGATGGGCAGCCGGTTTCAGCCATGCTGGCGAACGCAAGGTCGCAACTGCTCTCCTATGGCACCGTTTCATTCGCCGAAGGACTGGCAACCCATGCAGCCAAGAGCGGTGAGGAATATACCGTCACAGCGGCCGACGGCACGGTGCACACTGGCTCTCGCCTGATTCTTGCCACCGGCGTGAGTGATGACCTCTCAACTATGCCCGGGTTGCAGGAACGCTGGGGCGTCAGCATGCTCCATTGTTTCTACTGTCATGGGTACGAAGTGGCGGGACGACGCCTTGGTGTACTAGCGACGAGTGATCGGTCTTTCCAGACGGCAATGCTTCTCCCCGATTGGAGCGAGCACGTTACTCTCTTTACCAACGGCGTGCTTACGTTGAGCCCCGAGCAACTGGTCGAGCTGCGCACACGCGGAGTTTCAGTTGAAGCCGCACCAGTGGTTACCCTGCTAGGAGACGCGCCGGCTCTCTCCGGGCTCCGCCTGGACGACGGACGCATCACTCCCGTCGATGCCGTTTTCATCAGCCCTCGCACTCGCATGGCCAGCCCGCTCGCTGAGCAGCTTGGTTGCGAATTTGAAGAAGGCCCGTCTGGCCCTTTTATCCGCACGGGCGCGGATAAGCAGACTACCGTACGGGGTGTCTACGCTGCGGGCGATGCCGCCCGTCCGGGGCACAACGCGTCGTGGGCCGCCGCTGATGGAGTTACGGCGGGAATTTCCGCCCACCAATCCCTTGCTCTGGCTCAGCCCGTATGTCGCTAAACGGCAATTTAGGCTTGACACGCACAGCGAGGGGACTCTAGCATAGTGCTACCGACCGACCGGTCGGTTTTTACCGAAGCCGCACTTTCAGTTCATACTGGATGCGGCACACAGCGCACAAACGAACCTAAGGAGTCTTAACCGTGGCCACTGTTTTCTATCAGAACGACGCTAACCCTTCCGCCCTCAAGGGCAAAACTATCGCGGTCTTCGGCTACGGCTCCCAGGGACACGCCCAGGCGCAGAACCTGCGCGACAGTGGATATGACGTCATTATCGGACTCGATCCCGAACGCGGCTCAGCGAAACAGGCGCGCGCCGACGGCATGACGGTGGTGGCGCCCTCGGAAGCGGCCAAGCGTGCAGACTGGATTCACATCCTTACGCCCGACGAGACGCAGGCCGACTTTTACGAGTCCGCGATCAAGCCGCACCTGACCAAGGGTAAAGTTCTCAGCTTCTCGCACGGCTTCAGCATTCACTTCAAGGCGATCGATCCACCGAAAGACGTTGACGTGGTGATGATCGCGCCCAAGGGGCCCGGCCATCTGGTGCGCCGCGTATACGTGCAGGGCGGCGGCGTGCCGGCGCTGCTTGCGATCCATCAGGACGCCAGCGGGCGCGCCCACGAACTCGCGCTCAGCTTTGCCCATGGAATCGGATCGACCCGCGCCGGCGTGCTCCAGACGACGTTCCGCGAAGAAACTGAAAGCGACCTGTTCGGCGAGCAGGCTGTGCTGTGCGGCGGTCTCACCTCGCTGATCAAGAAAGGTTTTGAGACGCTGGTAGAAGCCGGATACGCGCCCGAGATTGCCTACTTCGAATGCTGCCACGAGATGAAACTGATCGTCGACCTGATCTATGAAGGCGGCCTCAGCCGGATGCGCTATTCGATCTCGAACACTGCCGAATACGGCGACCTGACGCGCGGCGGCATCGTTGTGGACGACCCGGCGAAGTCTCGGATGAAAGAAATCCTCGCCCGCATTCAGGACGGCAGCTTTGCGAAAGAGTGGATCGCCGAAAACAAAGCCGGCGGCAAAAAATTCGCCGCGTTACGCGAGGCAGAGAAGCAGCATCCGATTGAGAAAGTCGGCGAGCAGTTGAGGGCCATGATGTCCTGGCTGCCGGCAGAGAAGAAAAAAGTCGAAGCCGCAAAAAAAGAAGAGCCGAAGGTGGTCAACGCGTAAGATGGTTCCCGGTTCTCAGTTCCCAGTTCTCAGAAAAAACCTAACATCTGCAGTTCTTACTGAAAACTGAGAACGGAGAACTGCCCCATGGACCTCAAACACATCAGCCGTAACATCACTGACGGGCGCGACCGCGCTCCCGCGCGCGCGATGTACAAAGGGATCGGCTTCACCGACGCCGACCTCGCCAAGCCGCTCATCGCCGTTGCCAATACCTGGATTGAAACCATGCCCTGCAATTTTCATCTGCGCCGGCTGTCGGCGAAGGTGAAAGAAGGGATCCGTGCGGCAGGCGGCACTCCAATGGAGTTCAACACCATCGCGATTTCCGACGGCGAAACCATGGGTACAGAAGGGATGCGGGCGTCGCTGGTGAGCCGCGAAGTGATTGCCGACTCGATTGAACTGGTGTGTCGCGGGCAGATGTTTGACGCGGCAGTTTGCGTGGTCGGTTGCGACAAGACGATTCCCGCCGCGGCCATGGCGCTGGCGCGGATGAATCTGCCGGGCATGGTGCTTTACGGCGGGACGATCGCTGCGGGAAAATTCAAGGGCAAGGACGTCACCATCCAAGATGTGTTCGAGGCTGTCGGCGCTAACGCGGCGGGCAAGATGAGCGACGCCGACTTGCTTGCGCTGGAGAATGTGGCGTGTCCCGGCGCGGGCGCATGCGGAGGCCAGTACACGGCCAACACCATGAGCACGGTGATGGAATTGATCGGGCTGTCGCCGATGGGATTCAACGGCGTCCCGGCGATGGACCCGCGCAAGGACGAAATCGCCTTCCGCTGCGGCGAAGTTGTCATGAATCTGCTCAAGCTCGGCATTCGCCCGAGCGACATTCTTACTCATGCCGCATTTGAAAATGCGATTGCCGGTGTGGCTACGACTGGCGGTTCGACCAACGCCGTGCTCCACCTGCTCGCGATTTCGCGCGAGATGGGGCTGCCTCTCCAGATCGACGATTTTCAGCGCGTCAGTGAACGAACTCCGCTGCTGGCCGATTTGAAGCCTGCGGGCAAGTTCGTGGCCGCGGATGTGGATGCAGCCGGAGGTATTCCGGTGATTGCAAAGCGCCTTCTCGACGGGAAACATGTCGACGGCTCCGCCATCACGGTAACCGGAAAAACATTCGCTGAAGAAGCTAACTCCGCGAAGGAAACCCCCGGGCAAACGGTGATCGCACCTCTGAACAAGCCGCTGAAGGCGACTGGAGGCCTGGTGATCCTGAAAGGCAATCTCGCTCCGGGCGGCGGCGTGGTGAAGATGAGCGGTCACGAGCGCGGATCACACACCGGCCCTGCCCGCGTGTTCGATTCCGAAGAGGCGGCGATGCAGGCAGTCACGAGCAAGCAGATCAAGGCGGGAGACGTTGTCGTCATCCGCTATGAAGGTCCCAAAGGCGGACCGGGTATGCGCGAGATGCTGAGCGTGACGGCCGCGATTGTTGGCGAAGGTCTGGGCGAGAGCGTTGCGCTGATTACCGATGGCCGGTTCAGTGGCGCGACGCGTGGGTTAATGGTTGGGCATGTGGCTCCAGAAGCGGCGCTGGGAGGCCCGATTGCCGCCATCCGCGAGAACGACAAGATTACGATCGACACCAAAGTCCGTAAGCTGGAATTGGAAGTGTCCGATGCCGAGATTGCCCACCGCATGACGGAATGGAAGGCTCCGCCGCCGCGCTACAAGACCGGAGTGTTTGCCAAGTACGCTGCCCTGGTGACTTCGGCCTCGGAAGGCGCGATCACAACTCCAGCGCATACGCGGCACGTGTAGGGCGGACACTCCTGTCCGCCTGCCGACATTACAACATCGCATCGAGATTTTCCGCGAACACAGTTGGCGGACAAGAGTGTCCGCCCTACATCGGTTAGACTTCCCTTAAAAGGAGAACTCCATGTCGAAGGCAATCGTCCGTTTTCTGGCCATCCTGGGAGCGTTGTGGCTGATCACGATGGTGATCATGATTGTGTTTGTGCTTGGCTCGAAGGGCAAGGTTCCCGACAAGACTATTCTCGAAGCGAACTTCGAACAGGCACTCCCCGAAAATATTCCGGATAGTCCCACCGCGAAGTTGATGAACTCCGACCAGACCACTCTGCGCGACGTGATCGACGCGATCGATCGTGGTGCGGCCGATGACCGCGTGGTCGGCATGGTGGCGAAGATCGGCGCTCCTCCGCTCGGGATGGCTAAAGTCCAGGAGATCCGCGAAGCGGTGCAGCGCTTCCGCGCCCACAAGAAATTTGCCATCGCTTATGCCGAGACCTTTGGCGAGTTCGGTCCCGGCAATGGCGCCTACTATCTGGCAACTGCGTTCGATCAGATCTACCTGCAACCATCGGGCGATATCGGGTTGACAGGCATCATCATGGAATCTCCGTTTGTGAAAGGAACTCTGGGCAAACTAGGCGTCACATTTCACGGGGATCACCGGTACGAATACAAGAACGCGCTCAACTTCTACACTGAGACCAAGTTCACGGCGCCCCACAAGGAAGCCATGACGGCGATTATGGACTCCTGGTTCAACCAGATGAAGGATGGAATCTGCCAGGCGCGCCAGATCACTCCCGAAAAATTTCAGGCGATTGTGGACGCCGGACCTTATCTCGGGAAAGAAGCGGTGGATGCGAAGTTGGTGGATGGCGTCCTGTATCGCGACGAAGTCTATGGCGAGGCACGAAGTAAGGCGGGCGCTCGGGCGCAGTTTCTCTACCTCGATAAGTATCTGGACCGGACTGGACGTCCGCACGATAGCGGCAAGAAGATTGCGCTCGTCTACGGTGTGGGGGGCGTGACGCGCGGGAAGAGCAACTACGATCCGGTGCAGGGCAGCCAGAACATGGGCTCGGATACGGTCGCGGGGGCGATCCGCGCGGCTGCGGAGGACAAAGATGTAAAGGCAATCCTGTTTCGCGTGGACAGCCCCGGCGGATCGTATGTCGCCTCCGATACGATTTGGCGCGAAGTCGTGAACGCTCGCAAGGTGGGCAAGCCGGTAATTGTTTCCATGGGTGATCTGGCCGGGTCGGGCGGATATTTTGTCGCGATGGCGGCGGACAAGATCGTTGCACAACCGGGCACAATTACCGCGTCGATCGGTGTGCTTGGCGGCAAGATGTTGACGTCCGGCCTGTGGGACAAAGTCGGGTTGTCATGGGATGAAGTCCACCAGGGCAACAACGCCACGATGTTTACGGGCACGAAGGACTACACTCCAGCCGAGTGGGCACGCTTTGAAGCGTGGCTGGATCGTGTGTACGTGGATTTCACGGGCAAGGTCGCGGATGGTCGCAAATTATCGAAAGACAAAGTGCTGCAGATCGCGAAGGGCCGCATCTGGTCTGGACAGGATGCGAAGAACCTGGGCCTGGTTGACGAACTCGGTGGATACGAAACCGCTTTGAACCTTGCCAAGAAAGCGGCGGGGATTGGAGATGCTGAAGAGGTAAGGATCGTGGAATATCCGAGGGCGAAGACTCTGCTCCAGAGTCTGCTGCAGCGCGGTGGTGCCGACAACAGCGACAAAGAGGCGGTCGGACAAACGCTGGCTCGCATTCTGGAGACAGTTCAGCCGGTCGCACGTCAACTGGATGAGGCTGGGATTACCCGGAAAGGTCACGAGCAGGATGATGTGCTGAAAATGCCGCAGCTGGAGGCGGGAAGGTAACTATTTCAGTTCTCAGTTCCTGGTTCTCAGTTCTCAGTCAGAACTAGCAGACAGCGGGAAAAGGGTTCCAAACAGCAGCGGAATGAAGAAGCCGCGTTTCTGGGAACTGAGAACCGAGAACTGGGTTCCTACACTCCCAGTTTTTTGACTTCCTCGTTGTAGTACTTGCGGTAGAGGATGCTCCATTCCTCCGAGCCCTCTATGATGGTGCGGCGCTGGCTTTCAATCTTGAAGCGCGCGGACTGGTCGATCCGGGCTTCCTGCATCAGAAGTTCTTCGAGAATCTTGCGAACTTCGAGGCGGATGGTATTGCGGTCCTCGATGAACTCGACTTCGTCCATGTCAGCCACGGCGTCGGTGACGACGTGGGCGAGTTTGTTAACTTTGTCGCGGCTTAATCGCACGGCAGGCCCCTAGGTGCAGCTCTCAGTTGTCAGCTCTCAGCTCTGAGCAAACGCTGTTTTTACCTCAGAGTACGGCTTTGTATTTTTTCGTCAGCTCGGTTTTTACTTTGCGAAACATTTCCTGGTAGTTCGCGCCCGCCTTCTGCATTTCGTCGGAATACGCTTCCAGGATCACGCGGACTTCATCGTTAATGCGGTCTTCGAGCGCCAGTTCATCGAGCAGGGCGGCATGGACTTTCTCATTGAGCGCAGGCACAGCCTTGGTCTCGATGAGACCGCTCGCAACCAGTTTCTTGGCGACTTCGCGGGCCAGATAGCCCACATATTCTTTGGAGAAGAGCATGTGTGAGTGTGAATGGAAATTTTAACACGAGGGGGAGCAGCGGTCGGAGGTTAGAGGGCAGATTGCAGGGCAAAACCTAAGCTTAGGGGTGAGAGGGCAGATTGCAGAGGTAAAAGCCGCCCGCTCCACAAGGGTTTTACGTCTGCAATCTGACCTCTCACCCCTGCCCTCTCACCGTTCCGTGCCGTACAATAGTCGCAGACATGTCTCCGCTGCCTGATGACCTTACCGGACTGAAAGATGACATGACCGCCTTCATCGAGGGGCTGGGCATGCGCCGTTTTTTCGGCTACATCGAGGCCGAGGAGATTCCGTCCGTTCTGTGGGACTCAGGGACGAATCCCGACGGGTGGAAGGATTTTGTTGAGTTGGCGAAGGCAGCGGGTGCCGCCTTTCTTACCATGCACGCCTGGACGCTCGACCGCGACGAACTGGACCGGCTTTCAAAGCGCCTGAGCGATGGCGAGTACACCAACGACGAAGACCAGGAAGAGGCGCGCTGGCTAAAAGCCTACGTCGGAAAAACCGGCTTCCTCCAGTTGGGATGGGCTCACCAGGGCTGTATGTTTGTCTACGAATCTGGTACGGAATGGTACGACCACTACCAGCGTCTGCGAGAACTCTCCGATGATGTCGGCGGCTTCATGATTGATGAGCCGGATCAGGACGACGAACGGTAGCTTCCGTCTGTTAGCCCCCACCCATGCGCCGGAGAGTTTTTCGGCAAACGGCTAGGGCTTCTTGATTTCCGCCGCAACCGCCACGCCCGAACCTTCTTGCACTGTGTGGATCGCGTCCACCGCCAAATTCTCATACCGCTCCACCAATCCGCCAGGCCAACGCACCTGCACAGACTCCACTTTCGCCGCCCCGCCCAACCCGAAATGCACGCGCATATCACTACTCGAGTCATAACTCGATCCGCTGCGCACTTCATCCACCAACTCGCGACCACCCACCTTGACGGCAATCTTCGCCCCAATCCCGTCACGATTCGACTTCGTCCCCACCGTGCGAAAAGTAATCCAATGATTCGCGGACCGCACCTGATTCACCAGCAGACTCGGCCCACCATTCATATTGCTGATCACCGCCGAAATCCTCCCGTCATTCCATAGATCGCCCACCGCCAGCCCGCGCGACGATGCTGCCGTGTTAATGCCAGGCCCTGCGCCAGCCGAAATGTCCGCAAAATTTCCTTTTCCCAGATTGTGATAGAGAATCCGCGGCTCCTGGTAATTACTGCCCAGGTTGTTCTTGTCGACCTCCGGATACACGTGCCCATTCACCAGCAGCAGATCGGGCCAGCCATCATTATCGAAGTCGAAAAACATCGTCCCCCAGCCGAGATATTTCGTGTACAACCCAAGCCCAGCCGCCGAAGTAACATCATCGAAAGTCCCATCGCCGTTGTTGCGGTACAAGGTGGAAGTGTCGTCAGAAAAATTCGTCTTGAAAATATCCGGACGCCCATCCCCATTGAAATCGCCGATGGTCGCGCCCATCCCCGCCTGCTCGCGCCCGTCTTCGTTAAACGCCGCTCCCGAAGTCACCGCTACGTCGGTGAACGTCCCATCATGATTGTTGCGGTAAAGAATGCTCGGAGTACTGTCGCAAGCCACGTAGATATCCGGCCATCCGTCATCGTTGTAGTCGAGCGTAGACACGCTGAACGCGTAGTGCCCGTCCGTCTGATCGATGTGCGCCTTGACCGTGACATCTTCAAACGTCCCGTCACCGCGGCTGTGATAAAGAATGTTCTTCGACCCCGCCAGCCCGCGCGGCCCGCACATCACCGGCACACCCTTCCAGATGCACGAAGGCCGCTCGCCCGGAGTCGGTGCCGTAGCCAGATCAAAGTCGACGTAGTTCGAAACCATCAGATCAAGCCGGCCGTCACGATCATAATCAACCCACGCGCATCCAGTGCCCCAGGCCTTGCCCGAGCCCGCGACCCCAGCCTTCTCCGCGACCTCGGTGAACACGCCGCCCTGATTGTGATACAGCCGGTTCTTCCCGTAGTACGTGACGTAGAGATCTTCCCAGCCATCGTTGTTGTAATCGCCCGCGCAGACGCCCTGTCCCCACCCGGTCGCGACCAGCCCGGCCTTCACCGTCACGTCGGTGAACGTTCCATCATGGTTGTTGCGATAAAGATGATTCGTCGGCCCCTGCCCCGCCGGAAAGCCCTCCAGCGTCGTGCCGTTGACGATAAAAATGTCCGGCCACCCATCGTTGTCGTAGTCGAGGATAGCGACCCCAGTCCCTGTCGTCTCGATGATGTATTTCTTTGTATCCTTGCCGCCAAAGACGATCGGCGCGGTCAGTCCGGATTTTTGGGCTACATCGGTGAACCAGGCGATGGCGTTCTGGGGAGGCTTGGGTGGATTCTGGGCAAAAGCCGCGAGGCAAGACGACAAAATCAAAATTGAGGAGACAACCCACCGCGGACAACGCAAACGAAGCTGAAGAAACCGCGGCAGACTCATGGGAAAAGGATACCAACAGATTGTTAAAAAGATTCCGTTTTTGGGTGGCGCGGCGGTTTACCGCTGGTATGAAGTTTGTGGTTTTGAACGGGCTTTAGCGTCAAAGCTTGTTGCTGCGCAGCAGCGCACGGTGTCTGGACGAGGGAAAACTACTGCCGTTGGTAAGAGTTGGATGTTTCCATACACCGAGCTGCAGTTCTCACATGGACAATCCTCGGCAATTCGGCTGAAACGTATGTCTCCGATGTCAGCGGATGCTTGTCGGTGCCATCGCTGCAATCGTCCACTTGATCAAACTGGACTGTAACCGTGAGATGGAACGCCGTCTGAGATGCCTTGAATTGCCACTGTTTCAGGGCGGAAAGCACATATTTCGCGAACACGGGATGGGCGCTGATGATCTTTACGTCGCCAACTCGCCCATCGGCATTGATTGTCATGTCGGTCTCGGTGGTTCCCATGATGCGATTGTCTTTCGCAAGCCTTGGGTAGGCGGGGGCGACAAACTTGACGAGGGCTGGCAGGTCGCTCTCAGCGGGAGTTTCGGCATGAAGAAGAGTCGCACAAAGCAGTACAAGCAAAACAATGCGCATAGGGTCGTCTCACCGCCGAGTATAAGTCCGGTATGGCAGCAATCATAGCCTGCTTCCCAGTGCATACTACCCAAGTGAATGTTCGCAAACTGGCAGCCATCGACCTGCTTTTCCTGGGTCGTAGGATCATTCTCGCCGAGTTCGGGATCGGCGTATTTGGATCGCTGGCCCTTGGCGTGATGTCCGCGTGGCAGGGCACCCATCGCTTTCATTCAGCATGGATGGTTCTTTTCGGCATCTATCTCGTTTTCGTCGGCCTCAACTACGTTCCGCTATTGCTCCACGCAATCGACATGTCACGTAAGGGTAGCGCACAACAAGAGATTGCGGACGAGTTCGAAAACAAGCACAAGACGTTCGGAAAATACCGACGGCAGTCCCTGTGGCTCTTGGTTCCGCTGGTCGTCCCGATATTCGCAATTCTGCAGCGAAACCGAACCTGACCCAATGCGCGCAGCCACGGATCAATGAATGTCATCGCTTTCGCTTGCAATTCCTGCACAGTTTGCCGAGCATAGCCTGATGGTCCCGGGGTTCAGTCGATTTCGATTTTTCCTGGTCACGGTAATTTTCGCCGCCTTTCTCCCGTCCGCGCTGTCGCAAAAATCCACCGACAAACCCGCAATCGACAAGCTCTACCAGCAAGGCGTTCACGCCGTCCAGCAGCACGACCTCACCGCTGCCCGCGCCACGTTCGAGAGAGTCATTCGCCTCGCCCCCAAGTCTCCCGAAGCCCACAACTCACTCGGCTGGGTCCTGATGAACACCGGTCATCTCGACGACGCCATCGTGCACCTTCGGCAAGCCGTCACGCTGAAGCCCGATTTCGTGCAGGCGCACATCAATCTGGCCGGAGCGCTGTCGGCGAAGCACGATCTAGCAGGAGCCATCGCAGAAGCCCACGCCGCCGTCCAACTCGCCCCCAATGACGCCGAAGCCCGCCGCACCCTCGGACGCATGCTGAGCTTTCAACCCGACCTTCCGGGTGCAATCGAACAACTCACGCGCGCCACCGAACTCGCTCCCGCGCGCCCCGACCTGCACGACGAACTCGGCGCCGTCCTCGTACAGAATTCCCAACTCGACGAAGCTGCCGCCCAATTCGCGGAAGCCTTCCGCCTGCAGCCGGCCTTCGCTGCCGCCAAGCTTCATCTCGGAGTCGTCCGATGGCAACAGCGCCAACTCGAAGAAGCACAGCCATTGCTCCAGAGCGCCGTCGGACTCGGTCCGCAAAATGCGCAGGCCCATTACTATCTCGCGCGCGTGCTGGCCGATCGCGGAGATTCCGAAAACGCCCTCACCGAACTGCAGGCCGCCGTCAAACTCCAGCCCGGCTACAGCGAAGCGCAAACCCAACTCGGCCTCGCACTCCAGCGAAAAGGCGACGCAATGGGGGCCGTAGCCGTCTTCCGTCAGGTATCCGACGCCCATCCCGACAGCGCCGACGCCCACAACAATCTCGGACTCGCCCTCATCCAGACCGGCGACGCGCCCACTGCCGTCACCGAATTCCAAACCGCATTGCGCCTCCAGCCCAACGATTCCGGATATCGCGGCAACCTCGGCATCGCCTACTTGCAACGCGCCGACTTCGACGCCGCCATCGCCGAATTCCGCACTGCACTTCAATCCACACCCGACGACGCCACTCTCCACTACAACCTCGGACTCGCGCTGAAACTCAAGGACCAGCTTCCCGCCGCCATTCACGAATTTCAAGAAGCCGCGCAGCTCGATCCCACGCAAGCCGACATTCACTACACCTTAGGAGTGACGCTCTGGCAGCAGGGAGACTTCGCGCAGGCCGTCGACGAACTCCGAGCCGCAACGAAAATCCGTCCCGACTACGCCGAAGCCTTCTACACCCTGGGAACAGTTCTGAAACAGCAAGGCAATCTGCCCGACGCCGCCACGGCCTTGCGCGAAGCGATCCGCCTGCAACCGGATTTCGCCGGAGCACACACGACCCTCGCGGGCGTCCTCCGCCAACAAGGCGACCCCAGCGCCGCCGCCGCTGAAGCCAAACTCGGCGCCGAGATGGCGAAGGGCGCCAACGCCCTGCAGGCCGCCACCTTCTCCACCAACTCCGGACGCCGCCTTCTCAATGCCGGCGACCTCGATGGAGCAATCTCACAATTTCAGTCCGCTATCGAACACTCTTCAACCTACGCGCCTGCGCACTACTACCTCGCGATGGCTCTTAAGGCAAAGGGGGAAAAGGAAGAGTCAAACGGAGAATTCAAAAGGGCTGCGGAATTGGACCCACACTTCCAGCCGCCCTCACCATAAATTTGCTTTCAGGGTGCAGGCATCAGGCTGCGAGGACACGATGGCCGTCGGAGAAACATCGCCCCATCTTCAGAGCTGTGGAAAGTCTGCTTTTGACTTTGTTTTGAAGGGGCTCGGCTTCAGCCGAGCCGTAAGCGCCACAAAATGAATGCGGCTTCAGCCGCTGAGGAAAAAGTCGCCTTTGACCTGAATTTTGGGTGGCGCAGCGGTTCACCGCTGCGATAAGTCGTTTGTCTCGATTTGGACTAGCCCCCGCGGTAAGCGCCGCCGACTTTTTCGCAAACTCATCGACGCGCAATGCGTAGAGTCTGCAAACAAAAAAACTAAATCCTATCGCGCCGTCCGCACCGCAACAATGCTGCTCTGGACCGGCACTCCGCGCGCCACCTTCACCCGCAACAACGCCTCGAACGGTTTCACGCCGCGCGCATCGCTCGCGCCGATCCGCTGCAGAAGTTCATGTAACGAACTCTGATCGCAGGCAAACTCGACCGCCGCCTGTGTTCCGATCGTCGTCGTCCCCGCCAGAATCAGCACCCAGTGCTCCGGATCGAGACCTTTTTCCAAAGCAATCACACCGTAGTCTTCGCTCAACGGAGAGGTCGCGGGCGTCCCAATGTAATACCCCTGCTCTCCCGCCTGCGGATGAATGTTGCCCACGCTCAAATCTCCCGCGCGCGGACCCGACGTCAAATACTGAAACACAAACTCTCGCGTTCCAGGAATATCGCGCAGCGTTAAATTCTCCGCCGGCGATCCCACAAAAATCAGCTCGTTATTCTTGGCATCGTCCAGCGAAAACAAACTGCCCCGCTTCAATCGAATCTGCCGGTGCAGCAGGTTAAACACGCGGTCCAGATTGTGTACCGCCAGCACTTCTCCCACACCCGTGTAATGATCCAGGATGATCGGCGCCACCGCGTCCTTTCCGCCGACGAAGTAGCGCATACCGGTTTCGGGCCGGCCCACAAATTTCGCGTTGCTGAAAATCACCCACGGCTCTTCCGGAGCCGACACAAACGGTTTCCAGAAAGTGACAAACTCGGCCGGCACCACTTCGCCGTTCACCGTCGGGACGACCCCAGCCTTCCGGCCACTCGCAACCAGCCAGCCGATCACCGCCAGCGCCGCCGCCAGCAGCACCGACAAACAAACTACGGCGATCCACCAGCGCCGCGAACTGTTAGCGTCCAGTTCCTCCGCCCCTGATTCCCGCACTGCCTCCAGATGAATCTTCGAAGACTCTGCCGTGCGCGGATGGAAAGAGACCAGGTATGTGCCCTTGGGCATCTCGATCTGGACAGCGTCGTCGGTCCCCTCGGAGGCGTAGTACTCCGCCAACTTCAGCCGCAGCCGCCCCGCCTGCACGCGAATCGTCGAATCCACCTGCGGATCAAATCCCGCCGGACGCCCGAACACTTCGGTCGCGATCTGGTATTCCTTAACTGGAACTCCCGGATGATCGAGCGCATGCTCGGCCAGGTACCGCAAAAGTTTACGAAGCGATTCCGAACCGTGCAGGGTGTGGCTGTTCTCGATCTTCGCCACGTGCGAGAGGTAGAGGGTCCGTTCTGCCTTCTGAACGCCTGTTACAGCCATTTAACATAGACTGTAACAATCCCCGTACCTTACTGCAAGCGCAGGCATTTGTTCGCGGTAACCGTATCAGACCGACTGAAACTTATAAACTGCGCACGCGAAGGACGAACCTTCCACCGCGCTGGGATTTCTTTGTCTCAATCAACCTGAACTTTGAGCGAAGATTGTGTGATTCCATACGCAAAGAATGGGGACTGCGGGACCCTGTTCGAGTTGCTCAAGAGTCTCCGTTTTCTGGTAGACGTGATTCTGCGGTTACTACCAAATGCCATAGGCAGCGCTCAAATCGTGGGTCGCATCACCTTGCGATTCAATGATCTGGACGTAATCGGACTTCGGCGAGCAGACTGCAACGAATGTCAATACTACTTTTCAATTAGAAATGCGGAGCCCCAGATTGTGAAGGTTTCGGGGACGGTGAAGAACGAGCCGGTTTGATCGTTCAAGAGTGTGGGTGTGTGGGAGAAAAAATCCATGAAGATTAAGCAGATGGTGTTATTTGCGGCTGCAATGTTGGCATTGATATTGATCGGCGTCGCGGTGACCCCGACGGCGCAAGCCCAAGCCGTCTATGGAAGCATCCTCGGCACGGTGACCGACCCGCAAGGCGCAGCGGTTGCCAACGCAAAAGTGACCGTCACCAACCAGCGCAAGGGAACCTTCGACACCACCACCACCAACTCCGACGGCAACTACTCCGTCACACACTTGGTTCCCGACGTGTACACCATCCGCGCCGAGAACGCCGGCTTCAAAGCCAGCGAGATCAAAGACATTTCCGTCTCCGCCGACGCAGGCGCCCGTGTCGACCTCGCGTTCCAGGTCGGAGGGACCTCTGAAACCGTAGAAGTCACGGCCGAAGCTCCGCAGCTGAAGACCGATCGCGCCGATGTCGCGACCAGCTTTAACGAAAAGTACGTTGAAGACATCCCCATCCTTAACCGGAACTTCACCACCCTGCAATTGATGGCGCCGGGGTCGCAGAAGTTAACTGGATGGGCCCATGCTGCCACCGAAAATCCGCAGGGCAGCCAACAAATCTTCACGCAAGGCCAGCACTTCAGTGGCACCGCATTCGAGCTTGACGGGACCGATAACCAAGACCCGATCCTCGGCATTATCGTGGTCAACCCTAACCTCGACGCAGTCACGGAAGCGAAGGTTGCGTTGCAGAATTACGATGCAGAATTCGGCAAGGCCGTTTCCAGCGTTGTGACTGCGCAGACCAAATCAGGGAGTAACGAACTGCACGGCAGCGGGTTCCTTTTCCGCCGCTCGGATGCACAACTCGCTAGGAATCCTTTCAACCAGGGCCCCAATCAAGCGGACCCGGTTACTCACAGACTCCTCCCTCAATCGCGCTGGGTTCAGTTCGGCGGCACTGTCGGCGGCGCGATTATCAAGAACAAGCTCTTTTTCTTCGGCGACTACCAGGGTACCCGGCAGACCAACGGGGTCAGCGGCTTGTTTAACCTTCCTGACTCCACAGCTCGATCGACATGCACGGGTCCCAGCGCGCCAGGGCCAGTAAATTGCGATTTGGGCGACTACCTGACCTCAGCCGTACCTGGTGGCGGGCAGATATTCGACCCCGCAACCGGCAATCTGCAAACAGGAGCCGGGAGGACGGCATTCGTCGGCAACTTGATTCCGAACAGCAGGCTTTCACCCGCAGCGGCGGCCATTCTGCAGGCCCTTCCAGTTCCGGGTAATGCATCCACTTGCAGCGGCGACGCCTGCATTCTAAATAACTTTGTAGGTACCGGTTCGGGCCCGTTCAAGCAGGACAGCTTCGATACCCGCATCGATTACGCAGCCACTTCCACCATCAGTGTTTTCGGTCGATTTAGCCTCGACTACTTCAAACTCTCCGGCACGGGAGTGTTCGGGCAAATGCAGGGTCCCGGCAACGGGTTGTTGGGCTTGTCTGGCAGTTCCATCACCCACAACTACAGCTTGGCGACTGGTTTCACCAAAACTTTCAGCGCCACGCTGCTGACGGACTTCCGCTTTGGCTACTTCAAGTACAACCCCAAGACTCAGAAGCCAGACGGCGGTACTCCTATGACGGGCTTCGGGATTCCTGGCGCCAATATAGATGGCGATGCTAAAACCAACGGTCTGGGAGCCTTCTTGTTAGGCCCGGATCAGATTAGCGGCCAAGGTTGTGCTCCAAACCAGGGCGGATCCGGCTGCTTCATTTCAAGTTTCGGCGATGGCCTGGGTATTGGCCGTTGCAACTGCCCACTGACGGAAAGCGAGCAACAGTTCCAGTTCGTGAATAACTGGACCAAGATCAGGGGCAACCATCAGTTCAAATTCGGAGCTGACATCCGCTACGCCATGAACTTGCGAATCCCCAGCGACAACAACCGAACGGGCGAGTACAACTTTAGCCCCGAGGCCACGTCGAACGGAGGTACTGGCGGCTTGGACTTGGCGACATTCTTGCTTGGAGACGTCACTTCCTTTGCCCGGTACGTCAACAATCCCAACATCGCATCCGCCAACAACGCAGCAGAACGTCAAAAGCGCTGGTTCTTCTACGGACAAGACACCTTTCGGCTGTCCTCGAAGCTAACCCTCAACTACGGGCTGCGCTGGGAAATCTACTTCCCTGAGACTGTCAATGCGAAAGGCAACGGCGGCTTTGCCAATATCGTCGACAATGGCGGCCTGGGCGGCATCCGAGTGGCTGGTTTTGGCCGTTTCGGATTAAATGGCAACGTCGATAACAAGCTCAATGCATTTGCACCACGTCTCGGTGTCGCCTACCAACTCACGCCGAAGACAGTCGTGCGCTTGGGCTACGGTCGTAGCTACGACATTGGCGTGTTCGGGTCGAACTTTGGACACACTGTGACACAGAATTTGCCGGTATTGCTGAAGCAGAATTACGATGCCAGCACATTCACCACAAACGCACCCAACCCCAATTGCACGTCTGTAACTCCCTGTTCAGCGAACCTGGTTCCGCTCTTCTCGCTCGACGCGGGGCCCAATGCTAATTCCAACATCGACCCCGCTTCCGCATTCCCGCCGGTTCCATCGGATGGATTTATCCCTTTGACCTCGAACCTGTCTGGCACGCACATCCGTCCCATCAGGCAGACATTGCCGACTGTGGACGCATGGAACATCACCGTGCAGCGCCAGCTTACCAACACCATGTCCCTTGAAGTCGCCTATGTCGGGAGCAAGGGCACACACGGATTTGCGGGCAACGGACCTAACTACGACATCAACCCCGCCGCAGTGGGCGAGGGTGCTGACATTACCCATGCTACCGATAAGGTATCGGGACTTCCGTGTGCTCCTGGAACAATACCGAATACGGGAACGTGTGGCCCCGCATCCTTTAGCTACTCGACTTTCACTTCACAGAATAGCCGCCGTCCGCTCTTCCCCAAGATCCCATTTGATCTTGGCAACTATTACGGAAACGATGCATCCAGTACCTACAACGCATTTGAAGTGAAACTCGACAAGCGTTTCTCGAATGGGTTGCAATTCCTTACTCACTACACGTTCTCGCATGCCAACAATTACACGGACAGCTACTACGCGATCGACCATCGCAATGCATGGGGGCCGGTGGATTTCGCCCGCAACCACGTATGGGTCCTCAACACGGTGTACGAACTCCCCGTCGGCAAAGGCAAGAAGTATATGGGCGACGTCAGCAATGCAATGGAGTATCTCGTTGGGGGATGGCAGTTGAGCAACTTGACCAACTGGAGTAGTGGTTTGCCGTGGACCCCTGGTCTCGGCGAGTGCGGCGATGTTTCCGACACTGGCCCATGCCGTCCGAACAAAGTCCCCGGCTCATTCGACGTGGGCGTAAAGGGCAGCATTGACCCGCTCGCCCACAACCTCACGTATTTTACGCCGGTCTCGTCGCTGAAGATCGATCCGAACTCCGTGCCTGTCGGCACCGATCTGTGTGGCGTTGCTCGGCCAGCCGCGGGTCCGTTCGCTCTTCCGGCATGCGGAATACTTGGCAACTTTGGTCGAAACACCTTCCACGGACCGGCAGGCTTCTACTCTGACCTGTCCATTGTGAAGAGGTTCAAGATCCACGAGAGATTCACCGCCCAGTTCCGCACTGACTTTTTCAACCTCTTCAACCATCCCGTCTATGCATTCAGCGCAAACAATGGCGGCAACACCTGCGTTGACTGCGGGGGCGGCAACAACGGAAAGATCACCAACATCGAGGATGGCACATCGATGCGACAGATCCAGTTCGCAATTCGTTTCGACTTCTAACCCACAACCGCCACCCTTCCCCAGAGGGAGTCTTCCAAGACTCCCTCTTTTTTATGTTCTAATCGTCAACAGTCTTCCCGACTGCTGCTCCGATGACGCCCCTACCCAAGTCGCTCCTGTTCCTGCTCCTCATCGCGGGGACCGCTCTGGGACAAGAATCCAACAACTCGAAATCGTCGCCGCAATCCGCGCCCGCCGACTCCTCCTCTCCCTACGACGCCGCCCACCTTCTTCTCGGCCAGGGCAGCTACGACGAAGCCATCTCCCAACTTCAGAGTCTCGCCGCCGCAAAACCCGCGCCCAAAGGGCTTTCCCGCGAACTCGGCGCAGCCTTCTACAAAAAAGGCGACTACCTCAAAGCCATCGACGCTCTGAAATCCGCGCAGTCCGAAGACCCCTCTGATAACGAATCGACCCAACTTCTCGGCCTCTCCTATTACCTTGCTGGACACCCCGCTGACGCGATCCCGCATCTCGAAAAAGTCCAGTCCTGGATGCCTCGCGCCAATGTCGACGCCTCCTACATTCTCGGCATCTGCTACATCCAGACCAAGGCCTACCCGAAAGCGCGCGCCGCTTTCGCGCGCATGTTCGATGTCCCCGCTGATTCCGCCGCCGGATACCTCTTCACCGCCCGCATGCTTCTGCGCCAGGAATTCGATCCCGTAGCGGAAGAGTACGCGCAGAAAGCCGCGACCATCGATCCCAAACTTCCCGGAGCGCATCAGTTGCTGGGAGAGTTATATCTTTACAAATCGCGCGTCCCCGAAGCCATCGACCAGTTTCAGAAAGAATTGGCGCTTAGCCCAGCCAACGCCGCCACCTATTACAAACTGGCCGACAGCTATTCCCGCATTCAAAAGTACGATGACGCGGAACGCCTTCTCCAGCGCTCCATTTGGCTGGACGCAACCTCCACCGGGCCCTACATCTTGATGGGAAAGGTGCTCGAAAAGAAAGGCGAGTTTGAACTTGCCGTGCGCGCCCTTCGTCGAGCAGCCACGATGGATCCGAACAACCCGATGACCCATCACCTGCTCGGCCAAACCTATCGCGACATGGGCAAAAAAGAAGAAGCAGAAACCGAACTAAGACTCGCGGAAGAACTGACAAACCGCCAAAACTCTCAACCGTAGCGGCGGCATCGATGACGGCTGTCCCAGCAAACCCGTCGCGGATCGAACGAAAAACTGATTGTCGGCCTTTACTGAGAACTGAGAACCGGGAACTGGGAACTGACTTTCATGGCTTCAAAAATCGTCGGACTCGGCGAACTCCTCTGGGACATGCTCCCCGCCGGCAAACAACTCGGCGGCGCTCCCGCAAACTTCGCCTACATCTCGACCCTACTCGGCAACGATGGCATCGTAGCCAGCCGCATCGGCACCGATCCCCTGGGTGATGAGGCCGTCGCAAGGCTCGAGACCCTTCACGTCAACACATCTTTCATCGAAAAAGATGCGACCCATCCCACCGGAACCGTCCAGGTCACGGTCGATCACGCCGGCCAGCCAAAATTTGAAATCGCTGAAGGAGTGGCCTGGGATTTTCTGGACTGGAGTTCCGCCTGGCAGGAACTCGCAAGGCAGGCTAACGCCGTCTGCTTCGGATCGCTGGCCCAGCGCAATGCCGCCACCCGCGCCACAATCCGCCAATTCCTGGAAGCACTGCCCGCCGGCGCCGTGCGAATCTTCGACGTAAACCTGCGCCAGAATTTTTTCTCGCGCGAAATTCTGGAAGACTCCATGCAACTCGCCGACGTCGTGAAACTCAATCACGAAGAACTGCCGCGCATTGCGCAACTCTTCGGCATCCATCACCGTGACGAAATCGCATCCGCCGACACGCTCATGGAACGACATGATCTGAAGCTGATCTGCATCACCCGAGGATGCAACGGCAGCCTGCTCATCACGTCGGAGGGCCTGCACGAGCATAACGGCTACCGCATCCAGGTCGCCGACACAGTCGGCGCGGGCGACGCGTTCACGGCAGGAATGGTGCACGAATACCTCCGCGGCGCCACTCTCCCCGAAATGAATGAAACCGCCAACCGCGTCGGAGCCTGGGTAGCCAGTCAGGTAGGAGCCATGCCATCACCCGGCGAAGGTGGTGTCAGGGCTGAGATGGCCCGAATCAGATAATCACAAACCCGCAAAGTGCCACTGGCGAAACGCCTGGCAGGCCGCACAAAAGGTTGGTGTTGACCTTGATTTTGGGTGGCGCAGCGGTTCACCGCCGCGGTAACCGCTTTGATGTGAATGTGGCTTCAGCCACTGAGGGCGGGGTCTTCGCCACGAAAAGACTCTTATCAGCAGCCTACTAGGGCTTCACCGCCTCTTTCTGCAAATCATGCAGCAATTCCAGAAACGCTGCGTTCGTCCACCCGAATCCGATAACGTTCATCTGATATCCCGCCGTCACCTGCGCTTCTGACGAACTCGTAACCACGTTATATTTTTCCCGGATCGTCCCATCCTGCTGAAAGTTTGCAACTACGGTGGCGAGAAATTTCTCTGACAACCGATCCGCGTCGCCGTTAAAGCCATAACGCCGCAATCCCTCGATTGCCAGCAATTGCACCGGAGCCCAACCATACGGCAAGTCCCACTGCGTGCCGACGTTTTCGTTACTCATGGCCAGCCCGCCGGGATGCTCGAATGTGGACAGATTCTGCTCCACCGCAGCCGCCTGCTCCGGCGTCGCCAATCCCGCCCACAAAGGATAGTAGGTCGTGAGATAGCGATAATTGGACTTCGTTCCACTCGTGAAATCGTAGTCGACGAAAAATCCATGTTCGACGTCCCACAGATATTTCTGGATGCGGCTGCGACGAGCCTCCGCACGCATTTTCCAGACTTTCGCATCATCCGGTTTGCCGATCAACACGCTGATCCGTTCGATGTCCTTCTCCGCCTTGTAGAGCAAACTGTTCAGGCAGACCGGCGCGAAGTGATGCGTCCCCGAACCGTAAGCTCCGAAGCGAAAAGAAATATCGAATCCCGATTCGCGCATCGAGCGGTCGCCTTTGTAGTAATCCGTACTCAACCGGACAACGTGTTCCGCCCCACACTCCGCGCGACTCATGGTTGTCGCCACATCGCACGCCTTGATCGAGTAACTCGCCCCCTGTCCCTCCGCAGCCTCACCTTTCTTCTGTTCCACAAGATAGTGATCGGCCTGGTCAGGATGCAGCATGAAGTAAGTAACCACGTCGCGATAGTATCCGCCTTCGTCCTGAGCACCTTCGGCTGGCGGTCCATCGCCAAAATCGTAGTAACGCGCCAACTCGGTCGTGCCCGCCAGGTGCGGAGCGCGCGTCCACATCGAATAATCCTTCACCAGCAATGGATACGCTCGTTTCAGCCAGTCAATATCATCGTGTCCGGCGGCCTTCTCGGCTTCATAAACGCCGAGCACCATCGAACTGAGAAACGGCGGCTGCGAGCGAGTCAGATAATAAGTTCGGTTGGCGTTGAGCAAAGCGCCGTAATTCTCGATCTCGAAGAAGAAATTTTCCACCATCCCGCGTGCGAGATCGATCCGGCCGTCACGTAACAGCCCTACGACGATGAAGTAACTGTCCCACCCATACATTTCATTGAAGCGTCCGCCCGGCACCACGTATTTGTTCGGCAGATAGAGCAGTCCATGCGGCTGAATCGTACTGGTGTCGATATCGCCAAGCTGCTGGATCGGCTTGGCGAGGTGTTCGATCTCAACGTTGCAGGCAGCATGCAACTTCTCGACCGCCGGGGGCACAGCCATCCCCGCCGGCAAGTACAGAACCGGATGTACCTTGAGCTTAGGGTCGGCGACGAACGCGCAGTCCGTCATGGAGCGGGTAAGAGTATCCCACCCCTTTGCAATGTATTCGCGAACCGGCGCAATGTCCGTCGCTGACGGTTTCTTATCCTGTGCCGAAGCTCCGAACGAGGCACCGAGCGAGCAAGCGAGCACCGCCAAAAAAAGGATGCGGGAGAGAAGAGTACGTGATTTTTCCATGATGGATGCAGCCAATATAATACCGCCGGCCGTCGCCGCATCCCAGAGAATTGCGCCCTAACTTTCCGCTTCCCAGCGGAACGACATCACGGCGAGAACGCCGAATAGCACCGTAAACAGCAGCAGAACACCAATCGGCCCGTAGGCGGCGGAGAGGCCCAGTCCGCGCCAGGTCATTCCGTCGAGGCCATCCATGGCCCAGCGTGTCGGCACCACCTTCGTAGCAGTCTGAAGCCACGGAGGAAAGAACTGCGCGGGCACCCACGAGCCGCCGAGCATGACCATGAGCAGCGTCGCCATCACCGAGTAGCCGCGAGTCGCTTCCACCGTCTTGCCGAACGCCGCGATCATTAACCCGAACGCCGCCGTCATCAGCGAGAAGGCAGCGCACACGCCGAGAAATCCAACGAAGCTGCCCTGGATGCGAACACCGAATACCCATCGCGCAAACGAGAACAGCACAAAGAGGATGAAACCTGAAATCAGCGCAGCACTCGTGGCGCGGCTGCCCAAAAGTACGCTGCGGGAAAGCGGTGCCGCGCGAAGCCGCTGCCACAAACCGGTCTGGCGCAACAGCAGCAGTCGCACTCCCACGTCGAGCCCCATAAAGAGGATGAACTGAATTCCCATCCCGCCAAACGCGTGCGCGTAACTGTTGTATTGCTCCCCGGTATTCGCCGTGATTGCTTCTTCGTGTGTCTGGAACGGAATCGCTAACCCGCCCTCGGAACGGCCTCCGGCCCCAGGCGGCGCCTGAGCCTGCATTTCATTCCATTTCTGCACGCTGTTCAGCATGTCGCTTAGGGATTTCCTCTGCGCCTCCGGCATCGTGCTGTTTTTCTCGATGCGCTCGCGAGACTCCTGCACGATCTCCCGGCCACTCTGCCCCGAAAACATCTCCTTGCTGACCGCCTGCATCACTGCGCCCGTGAGGATTCCCTGCACCATTGCCATTTCAATCGCGTGCGACGGATCGTAGAGTACGCCGATCTCTGGCTTCTCTCCGCCCGCAAACAACGCATGCCCGGCTGCGGTGCCGAAACCATTCGGGATCACGATGGCCGCCACGGCCTTCCCTTTTCGCACCAACTCCCGCGCTTCCTCGGGAGTGGACGCCTTCACCTCGAGATGGGGGTCGCCTGCCAGTTGCGCGATGACACCTTTCGAAATCGCGCTTGCGTCCTGGTCAATCGCCAGCACCTGCATGCGGCTGATCTCGCGTGTACCCTGTCCACCGAACAGGTAGCCAAAAAATGAAGCCAGCAGAATCGGAACAACCAATCCCACGATCACAGCGCGGCGGTCGTTGAAAAACAGTTTCAGATCTTTGCGAACCAGTGCCCAGAAAGGAATCATGAGTCGCGCAGGCTCCTTCCGGTCAGGGTAAGAAACACCGTTTCCAGGTCCGGCCGTTCGCTGGTCAGGTGCTGATACGCGTAACCATTGTCGGCCATCCAGCGCAGCACCACCGGAGCGCCGGTCGTGAGATCATGCAAGCCCACGCGAAGGTTCCCTTCCCGCAGTTCCACGGACTCAACTTCCGGAAGCGCACGCAGGGCATCAGACTTAAACCCATCCACCGCTTCCAGTTCGATTGCCAACACGTTCGTAACGGGCAGCATGCGGTGCAGCCCATGCAGCGTGTCGTTGGCGATCACCTGCCCGTGATCGATAATGACGATCCGGTCGCACAGGCGCTCGGCCTCTTCCATGTAGTGAGTCGTGTAGACCAGCGTCTTGCCGCGCTTCTTGAGCGTCTCGAGATTGTCGAAAATGGCGTTGCGGCTTTGCGGATCGACGCCCACCGTCGGTTCATCCAGCAGCAGAATCTGCGGATCATGCAGCAAGGCAGCCGCCAGGTTGATGCGCCGTTTCATGCCACCGCTGAACGTCCCGACTTTGTCCTTCGCGCGGTCGGCCAACCCGACCAGATCGAGCGCGTCGCCAATGGCCCGTTTCAGCGGCGCTCCGCGCAAGTCATACAGAGCCCCAAGAAAAGTAAGGTTGTCGATCGCAGGCAACTCGTCATACAGCGCAACGTTTTGCGGGACCAAACCAATCTTTCGCTTGACGGGATCGGTGTCCCCACGCAGAGGACTGCCGTCAATCAGGACTTCCCCAGAGTCAGGCGGGAACAAACCTGCGATCATCGACACCGTAGTTGTCTTGCCAGCACCGTTCGGCCCGAGTAAGCCGATCGTTTCCCCAGCGCCCGCCCGCAGGCTCACTCCGTCAACCGCAACCACCTTCCCGTAACTTTTCCTGAGGGATTTGACGTCCAGCATTTGCCAAGGAGTCTATCACCGCTGCTCCTAAACGGAATCGCTGGTCGCGATGTAGGTCGGACACTCCTGTCCGACGCCGTTGGTCTTCCCGTGGACGTAAAAAACGATGGCACCGCCGTGGAAGAGCGGCGCTTCAGCGCCGCGTCCAGCGACACTTGACGAGGCCTTCAGGCCCGGTGGTCGCTCTCCGCAGCGGCGAAAGCCGAGGCTATCTCCCCCTTCACGCGGCCCTGAAGGGCCGCTCTTCCACGGTAGCGCGCGCGTTCATGAATTTTTCCACGGCCTCATACAGAACTACAGAAACACACTCCATACGAGTACGCGCCACCGCGACGATCGGATTCCCCGCCAACAAAAACTTTCTTCCCCGCAAATCTTTCCGCAACCTCAATCCAAAACTTCCGTACCCACCGTACCTGTGACAGTAACGAAGCCAGTCGCAACAGCCGATGGGCGACGTTCACCAATTCCAATCCTCAAAGGAAATTCCTATGAAGCAACTGAAGACCCTGGTGGCCCTCGCCCTGGTCGCGTTCATGCTGGTTCCGGCCAGCCTGTTTGCCTCCAGCCATCGCGAGGCGCCCATCTCCGCGCTCGACCACAGCGCCGACGTAACTGACTGGTACGCTTTCGTCAGCTACGACCACCCGGATCGCGTCACTATGATCCTTAACGTCGACGGTTTTCTTGAGCCCTCGAACGGTCCCAACTACTTTCCTTTCGATCCCAATGTCCGCTACGAATTCAAAGTCGATAACAACTTCGACGGCGAAGAAGACGTCACCTTCCAATTCCGGTTCAACACCGAGATTCGTCAGCCCGGCGTATTCACCAGCCTGGTCGGCGGCATCGGCGGCATCCCTCCCATCACCGCTCTGGACGGCCCCGGCTCCGAAGGGCTGAGTCTGCGTCAGACTTATAGCGTCACCATGGTGAAGAACGGCGTTTCCACCGACCTCACCGGCGGACGTTCGCTCTTCGCCGTTCCCTCCAACGTTGGCCCCCTGACCATGCCTAACTATCCAGGGCTGTTCAGCCAGGGCATCTACGATCTCGGCAATGGCGTGCGCACGTTTGCCGGAACCGTTGACGACCCGTTCTATATCGATCTGGGCGCGACCTTCGATTCGCTGAACTTCCGCATGGGAGTCGGCGGCATCCTCAGCAAGAAAGTGGATTCCGACGACACGCACAACTACGCTCCTGACGCCGTCGCCGGCTTCAACGTCAACTCCATCGTGCTCGAAGTTCCCATCACGATGCTCACCAAAGACGGTCAGATCCATGCCGCCGGAGACAAGTACGCTGTAATCGGCACCTACGGGGCAACGTCGCGCCAACGCATTTCCATTCGACGCCCGAACGGACAGATCGATGGCAACGGCAACTGGCGTCAGGTGAACCGCGAAGGCAACTCACTCATCAACGAACTAATCATCGGAACCGGCTCGAAGGATTTGTTTAGCGTGTCCGATCCGAAAGACGACGGCCAGTTCGCCAACTTCTTCCTCGACCCGCTCCTTGCCCACCTGTATTCGCAGATTCTCAACATCCCCATCCCTGATGCGCCGCGCGTGGACCTGCTTCCGCTGGTTCAGTACGTGGCGCCAATTTGTCCCGGATGCGGACCGAAAGATGCCGGCCCAGTCGCGGATCTCCTGCGCCTGAACACCGGAATTCCGCCGACTCCGGTCGCTCAGCAAAAACGTCTCGGATTCCTTGCCGGCGACTTAGCTGGATTCCCTGACGGCCGCCGTCCCATCGACGACGTTGTCGACATCGCCTCACGCGCGGTCGTCGGCATCCTCGCCGATCCCACAAAGTTCGGAGCCCCCATCGGCGATGGCGTCAACATCAACGAAAACGGCTACGGCACTACATTCCCGTACGTACAGCCCGCCAACAGCGGACGCAACAGCCATCACACTGGCCCCGGCCAGCCGGGCTGCAGCGGTCAACCCAAGGGCATTTGTCCCGTGAAGTAACTCTCCAACGTGGCTGCCAGAAAATCGGCAGCCACCATTCTTACTAGAACTGGTCTCATAAATGGTTTTGGGAAGGGCACGGCTTCAGAGACTGCTGAAAAAACTCATGAATGCATGCACGACCGTGGAAGAGCGGCCCTTCAGGGCCGCGCAAGTTGTTCATGACGAGTGCGGGCTTCAGCTCCGGTGGTCGCTTTCCGTTGCTCAAGCCAATTTTCCAGCAGCCTCTTCAGCCGTGCCACTACCGGCCAATGAACGAGGGCTTTAGCCTCTGAGGGCCTGGCTCCTTGCCCTCGAAACCGTTTATGAGACCAGTTCCAATCGAAAGTGAGTGATATATGACACGACTGGCTGCACTACTCATCACCGTCATCCTCGCCGCCGCGGCGTTCGCACAAACCCCAACTCCCGCGCCAGACGCGAAACTTTCTCCCGCCGAACGCGGCATGGCGCAAGCCAACCGCCTGATTGAAAAGAATCCAAGAAACTTCGAAGCCTACAACGCGCTCGCGCTGGCTCTGTCGCGACGCGCCCGCGAAACTTCCGACGTGAAGTTCTATACCCAGGCCGAGGACACTCTGAAGCAATCGTTCGAAATTTCGCCAGCGAACTTCGATGGCGAAAGAATTCGTGTCTGGCTGCTGCTCGGCAAGCATGAATTCGGACCCGCTCGCGAAGAAGCTCTCAAGTTGAGCAAGCGAATGCCCGACGACGTCATGGTTCGAGGCTTCCTGACCGATGCCAATGTCGAACTCGGCAACTACAACGAAGCCGAGGCGTCGGCCCAGATGATGCTCGACCTGCGCCCCGGCAACCTTCCCGGCGTAACGCGCGCCGCATACTTGCGTGAACTCTTCGGCGACGTTGACGGGTCGCTCGAGTTGATGAACATGGCGTATCAGTCCACCGCCCCCGGCGAAGTCGAAGACGCCGCCTGGATCATCACCCAGATGGCCCATCTCAACCTTACCGTCGGCAAAACCGCCGAAGCCGAAACACTCCTCCAGCGCGCTCTGACTCTGTTTCCGGGATACCACTACGCGCTCGGCAATCTTGCCAAAGTCAGAATCCAGCAGAAGCGTTACGACGAAGCCATCGATCTGCTCCGCCAGCGCTACACCGCAGCCTCGCATGCCGAGAACCTGTACGACCTCGCCGAAGCCCTTCACCTCGCCGGACGCACCGAGGAGGCTAACCAATCATTCGCCGAATTCGAGCGCAAATCTCTGCTCGAAACCGCCAAAGCCGACAACTCCAACCACGAACTGATCCTCTACTACACCGACTACGCGAACGATCCAGCTAAAGCTCTGGAAGTAGCCCAACGCGAAATAGCGCGACGCCACGACGTGTTCACGATGGATTGCTACGCCTGGGCGCTCCACAAAAACGGCCAAAACGCAGAGGCAAGTAAGCAGATGGAAGCAGCCCTCGCCGTCGGAATCCGTAACTCCCGTTTATTCGAGCACGCCGGAGAAATCGCGCTGGCCACCAGCGATCGCGCATCGGCGGAAAAATATCTACGCCAATCGGCCGAACTGAACACCATCGAATCCGAACAAGCCCGCGCTACCCTGTCCAAACTCGACCAATCGCCAGCGAGACTGGTAGCAAGATGAAACCGCGGGATTCGTTTGCTGAAAAGCTTTCGGGAGGGCACGACTTCAGTCGTGCCGCAAACCCGCACCCAACACCGGCTTTAGCCGCTGAGGTACACTCTCCGCGACTTCGGAACAATTTGGCCCACCTCATTCTCTGCCTCTCCCTGCTCCCAATTTTCCCATTGACCGCCGTCGCCCAAACCATTCGCGTCCTCTCCGGCGTCGTCCTCTCCGACAAAAACGAACTCGTACTCAACGCCACCGTAGTCGCTGAATCCCCCTCAAATAAGACTCAATCCGTCACCGACGCCAACGGCCACTTCACACTGCAAGTTCCGCGCGAGCCGCTCACCGTCACAGTCACCGGAAAATATCTCACCTCCGAAACGAAGACTCTGACCGTCCAGGACCCAGCCGACAATCTCCAGTTCCACGTCACCTACACCATCCCGCCGGTTCATGAAAGCATGGTGATTTCCGCCAGCGCGCTGAACCCCACCATCGACCAGCGCAACGACAACGTCTACAAGAACACACTCTTCAACCGCGATGACCAGGTTTTCGACACGCTCGCCGCCGGCATCAACGCCGGACAACACGAAGGCGGCGGCAAATCCCTCGAGATTCGCCGCTTCGGATTCAACCTCGATCATGGCGGTGTCAACGGCGGTCTGAAAGTTCTCGTCGATGACGTCCAGCAGAATCAATCCACCCAGGGCCACGGCCAGGGATACCTCGGCGCTCTGAAAACGCTGACTCCCGAACTCGTCGACGACGTCGACATTCTGAACGGCCCATTCAGCGCCGAATACGGTGACTTCTCGGGACTCGGCGTAGTCCACATCCGCCTGAAGGAATCACTGCCGAATCTTCTAACCGTGCGCGTGCAAGGCGGATCGTTCGACGCCTATCGCACCTTCATCGGCTTCAGTCCCGCGCTGAAAGACGCCGACGCATTTATCTCATACGAGGGAGCGCACACCGACGGCCCCTTCCTCAACCCCGGACGCTACGGCCGCAACAACATCACCGGCAACTACACCCAGCGCCTGAACGAAAAGGAGTCCCTCGGATTCAAAGTCAATTTCGGCACCAATGACTTCTATTCCTCCGGCCAGATTCCGCTCGATCAAGTGGCGGAAGGCAATCTTAATCGCTTTGGATTCATCGATCCTTTCGACGGAGGCAGAGTCCGCCTCGGCACGTTCAGCACCTACTACAAGCGCGACCTGGCGAACGGAGACATCCTCAAAGTGGATGGGTTCCTCGGCAGATCGCTGTTTGATCTCTACTCGAACTTCACGTTCTTCCTGCACGACCCCACAAACGGCGACGAAATCCAACAGCACGATTCGCGCCTGCAACAAGGCGTGAACGCCCAGTATCTCCATCCCTACAAACTATTCGGACACACCGCTCTGCTCACGCTGGGATCAAACTTCCACGACAATCAGATCAACGTCGGCCTGTTGCACCCCAAAGAACGCGAAGTTCTGGACGTCACCACCAGCGCGCACGCTCACGTCACCAACGTCGCCGGCTACGCGCAACAGGGAGTCGATTTTCTGCAAGGCCGTTTGCACTTCGACGCTGGCCTGCGTTTCGACTATTTCCGCTTCAACGTTGACGACCACATCGATCCCACTCATTCTGGCCTGCAAGGCGCAGCCATGTTCCAGCCCAAAGCGAATGCGTCTTACACTCCGTCACTGCGTGTCCCCATCACGTTTTTCGCCAGCTACGGACGCGGCATTTCAAGCCAGGACGCCCGCGGCATCGTCCGCTTTCCGCAACAGCCAAAGGTCGCCACCACCGACTTCTACCAGGTCGGCACCTCGCACATTCTGAAACGAGTTTCTCTCAGCACCGACCTTTTCCTCATCGACCGTTCGAACGAGCAGGTCTATGTCCCTGACGATGGCACCTTCGAACTCAAGGGCCCCAGCCGCTCCTTCGGATGGGAAGCGAAAACCTCGCTTCAACTCATGCGCCACCTCACGCTCAACGGAGGATTCACCCAGGTCGTGAACGCATTTTTTCGCGGATCGTTTCCACGCGACTACGTCGACAGTGCGCCGCACTCCGTTGGCAACGCCGGACTGACGCTCACCGAATTTCGCGGATTCAACGGGTCACTCCGCTATCGCCACAGCGGCCACTACATCATGGATCAGCACGTGGAAGTCGCTGGCGAATCCGTGCGGCCTCCGCTTGCGTCGGGCCTCGACGTGATCGACTTCAGCATGTCCAAGCGGATTCGCCATGGAATCGATTTCAATTTCGCGATCGACAACCTGAACAATAAGCGCTACTGGGAGACGCAGAACTTTCTGGTATCGCGCCTCCCGAACGAGGGCCCGGACGGTGTAGCGCGCGTCCACGCCACGCCTGGCTCTCCCGTTGGCGTCACCGTCGGATTCACGTTCCACATTGGAGAGAAGTAAGAACCACCGCAAATAAAAAAGGGCGGCGATTGGGGCCGCCGCCCGAGTAGGCATACATCAAAATTGTTATCGGCCGCGATGCGGTCCGCTGTTCCCGCTACCCGAAGAGTGGCTGCTGGGAGCTGAGTGACCGCCGCCACCACTACTCGGAGCGGAATGGCCTCCGCCGCCGCTCGGCGCCGAATAGCCACCGCCGCCGTGACTCGGAGCAGAGTATCCTCCACCGCTAGGCGCCGAACGTCCACCGCCGCCATAGCTGCCGCCGGGGTTTCCGCGATATCCGCCACCCGAATTTCCGCCGCCTGAGTACCCACCCGACGACCGCGGAGTCACGATCGGCTGCCGCATATCTAGCGAAGGACGCGAAGTTTCCCGCCCGCTGTCGCGAGGAACCGACTGCCGCCAGTTCCCCGAATCACGCTGCGTTACCGGAGCCGATCCGCCCGCAGGAGACCGGTCCATGGAACCGCCGTTCCCAGCCGGACTAGGAATTCTCCTCCAGTCGCCCCCGCGATCCTGGGTTGGCATCGACAGCCCGCCCTGGGAACCGCGCGACACCGGTGCCTGCGTCGGACTCGTCACACCCCGGCTCACCGGTTCCGACGGCCGATTGATCTTGCGCCAATCCTGATTCCCGCCTCCCTGCGGAACCGAATTGGTTTCGCGGCGATCGACTGGCGAATTCACGCGCCCAGTCGGATTGCCACTATTCATCGAGCCATGATTCATCGACCCGTTTCCGCCAGACGATTGCTGCGAACCGGATACAGGCGACCGTCTCCAGTCCGTGTTTCCGCTGGTGCCAACAGGATTCCCATTCGAGGACCTCATCGCTCCACCCTGCGAACCAGGCTGCTGTACGGGCGTTGCCGTACGGCGCCAGTTTTCGTTGGAACCCGCATTCGAGCCGGAGCCGGATCCAGCGTTCAATCCAGAATTCGAACCGATGTTCGAATTCCTGTTCGTCCCCTGCTCCGGTCCATTCGCTCGCAATCCGGGGAAGGGCTTGCCCGTCCCAGGGTCTCGGTTCACTCCACCTTGTGTGATCGCCCGCGGATTCCCGTCGACCGCGTTCGACCGCTGGCTGCCAACGATGGGCGTAAAGTGTCCATCGCGTTGAATCGCGTTGTGCAAGTCCGCCGCTGTCCGGTCAAACGACTGCGGCCGGGTTTGCACGGTGTGGTTCGTGCTGAAGAAACGCTCTTGTCCTCCACGCGCAATGCTCGGAGGATTTGCGCGCCGTTCTCCTGCCAGCAGGCTCTCCCGTCCCGGAACCACCGGCAGATTACCCGCCACCAACTTACCGCCGCGGAACATTTCGTTTGACGGTGGATGCGCAGTAACACGCCCACGTCCGAAATCATTCGAAGGCACCGTCGAGATCGCCATCCGCATGTGCTCATTCGTCTGCGCCAGCCGCACGTTGGAATACATCGTTCCACGCCGCAGCGGAGGAAGTCCTCCGTTGTGAATGTTGTAAACGTTAGTCACGTTGTAAATATTCACTGTGTTGAAGCGCGACCTGTATCCACCCCACCACGGATAGAACCCATCGCACGGACCGATCGGCAGCCATCCCACCGAGCCGAATCCAACGCCAAACCCAAATCCGCCGCCGAATCCGAAGAACGACACATAAGCCGGCGCCCAGATCGGACGATAGTAGCTGCGGTACCCATACGAATATCCTGGCCACCAGACCCACGAACTGTCATACAGGAACCAGCGTCCGTAGTGATACGGAGCCCATCCCCACGGCTCATACGAAACCCAGGTCCATCCCCAGTACGGCTCCCAGACCCAGCGTCCATCGCGATAAGGAGCCCAGCCGCTTGCGGCCGCAGGCACCCACACATCGCCGTAGTCGGGAACGTTCCTCCAGTGCCCGTAGGAGTCGAGATCTTCCGACCCGACGTAGTAGCGGTTGGTGTGCGAATAGCTCTGTGCGTTGTGAATGGTGTTGTCACGATCGCTGGTCCAGCGATCGAAATCGTCGCGCGAAGGCGCATCGGCAATCCGATATTGCGTGTCTGCTCCCGTGCCGCTCACCGTGATCATCTGCCCGCTGCGCACATGCGTACTGCCCTGCGGCGTGGATACGTCCGCCTCGCCTCTGCGAACCACGACTTCGGCGCGATCGTCCGAGATCACAGTGATGCGGTAGTTTCCATCGCCGCGCCGCGGGTGCACCGAAAGATTCGGAGCGTCGATTTCAACGTCCGCTTCACTGTCTTTCAGAACCGAGTAGTTAGCCAAGCCGCGCGCCAGTTGAATCTGAATCTGCGAACGATTCAATGCCGTAATGTTGGCCTCAGTGCGCGCATCGAGGCGCAGAATGTTAGCGAAGTCTAATTGCAGTTCCGCGCGCGAAGCATCGCCCGCCGCGATCTTGTCGCCAGTCACAACCGGCGCATTCAATGCCGCCGTCGCCCAGTCGCCAGAATCACCGCGCTGCGTTGAAACATCGCCATGAATCAAACTGACGCGCGCCACGCCCGTTTCCTTTTCCGTCTGCGCCGGAGCCTGCGCCGGACCTTGGGTTTCAACCTGCGCCTGACTCTGATCCTGATCTTGCTCGGGGTACGCGGGATCCTGGGCTATGGCCACACTCGAAATCAAAGTCAAAAGCCCTGCGATTCCTGTTATCAGTCTGAATTTCATAAGCTACCTCCCCATTTGCGGGACAACTACGCTCCTTACAATGCAGGGCGAATGCCAAAATGGGAGCAGACTTTACTGGCTTATTTTCAGCGTTTTACAGAAAGCTGACCGATGGCCGCGATGGCCCGAATCCACCGGGGTGGTGGTTTTCAACCAGTCCTTGGGTCTGCTTTTGGGTGGCGCAGCGGTTCACCGCTGCGATAAGGCTTTCCATCTGATTTGGGCTTCAGTCCCTGAGGTAAGTGCTGCGGACTTTTTCCGCAAATTACTCGCCAAGAAAATCATTCTGCCCCCTCTTCATCCGCAATCCCGATCTTCGACAGCCGGTACCGCAGTGCATTCCGTGAGAGTCCGAGCAACCGCGCTGCCTGCGACTTGTTCCCGGCCGCCCGTTTCAACGCTTCGCGGATCATCTCGTCTTCCCATTGATCCAGCGTCATCCCGTCCGGCAGGAACCGGTCACCCGCTGCCGCCGGACGGTTGCGTGGCGAATCGAGATGGATATCCCCCGCTTCCAGCCTCTCCGATGTCGCTAGCGCGCACGCGCGCTCGATCACATTCTGCAGCTCGCGAACATTTCCGGGCCAGTAATGCGCGAGTAGAAGGTTGACAGCTTCGCGTGAAATCGCCGTCACGTGCCGGCCGGAGTCGCCGGCAAACTTCCTGATAAACAGATCGACCAGGTCGGGAATGTCGTCCTTGTGGTCCCGCAGCGGCGGAATATCAATCGGAACCACATTCAGCCGGTAATAAAGGTCCTCGCGAAATGTTCCCTCCTCGAGCGCCGCGCGCAGATCCCGGTTGGTAGCCGCGATGAGCCGCACGTCCACCTTCACCGTGCGGGTTCCGCCCAACCGTTCAAACTCACGCTCCTGCAACACCCGCAACAGTTTCACTTGAGTGGCCGCGGGCACGTCCCCAATTTCATCGAGGAACAACGTGCCTTTGTCGGCGAGTTCGAATTTTCCCGGCTTGCTGTTCGTAGCTCCGGTGAACGCGCCTTTCTCGTAGCCGAACAGTTCGCTCTCCAGCAGATTCTCCGGAATCGCTGTGCTGTTGATCTTGATAAACGGTCCCGTAGCGCGGCGCGATTTCTCATGAATCACGCGCCCGATCAGATCCTTGCCGACTCCGCTCTCGCCGCCCAGCAGAACCGTAGAGTTCGTCGGCGCAACGCGTTCCACCATCGCCAGCACTTCCTGCATCTTCGCGCTGTGCGCCACGATATTCGGATGGCTGTATTTTTCCCCCAGAGCCTCGCGCAGTGACCGGTTCTCTTCCCGGAGCCGGGAAACATCCAGTTCCTTCTTCACCACCATGCGGATCTCAGCCAGTGAAAACGGCTTCAACACATAGTCGGTGGCGCCCGCCTTCATCGCTTCGACCGCCGTTTCGACCGAACCGAACGCCGTCATCACCACCACCGGCAACGCCGCATTGTGCTGCTTCGCGATTTGCAGCAGTTCCAGTCCGCTCATGACCGGCAGCTTCAGATCGGTCAGGACAAGATCCACCGATTCGGAAGCCAGCAACTTCGCGCCCGTCTCAGCGTCCGCGGCCAAGATGGTCTTGAACCCCTCTTCGCCCAGATTGAGCTCCAGCAAACGCCGCATCTTGGCTTCATCTTCAACAATCAGAATCGTTGGCATAGGTTTCGTATCTTGATTTCGTATCAGGGTATCGCTTTAAAGCCTGCGGAAAAACTAATGCTTGCGTGCACAACCGTGGAAGAGCGGCCCTTCCGGGCCGCGTAAGTTGTACAGATTGACCGATGGCTTTAGCACCGGTGTCCTCTTTATGTACGCAAAATGACTCTTTCCGCAGCCTTTACCGATACCGTAAGCTCAGAATCAATAGCCTTTAACGGCCGGCTCGTGACCCCCGCCATGCATCCAGCGATGGCCAGTACTGTCCCTGAGCTTCGCCGCTTTCATTCACTGGGAAGAAAATAACAAACGAAGCCCCGCCCGCGGGCCCCTTCTCCACCCGAATCGCCCCATGATGCCCGTCAATAATCTGCGAAACAATCGACAGCCCCAGCCCCACGCCGGTCTTCTTGGTAGTCACAAACGGATTAAATATCTCCTCGCGTAATCCATCGGGAATTCCCGGACCATCATCAGTGATCCGAACCACCACTCCCTTCTTCCCATTCTGCGACGCTCTAGCAACCTCAACCCGCAAAATACCGCCGCGCTCCTCCATCGCTTCATGAGCGTTCTGCACGAGATTAATGAACGCCTGCTCGCACAAACTCTCATCCAGGGGAACCAGCGGCAACGCGGTGGCGTAGGCCCGTTCCACCTGCACCGGCTTGCCTTTCCATTGATCGCCGACTTTTTTCAGCACCCGATCCAGCAAGCCGGTCAAGTCCGCCGGATGCAACTCCGCGTGCAGCGGCCGCGCAAAATTCAAAAACTGCGTCACCAGCGCGCTGAGCCGGTTTACTTCCGTCAGGATGTAGTCTGCCATCTCCCGCGCAATGTCGTTGGACGACTCCACCTTTTGCGCCAACATCTCCGCCGATCCCTTAATCACGCCTAGCGGGTTCCGAATCTCATGCGCCAGCCCCGCCGAAAGCTGTCCCAGAGCAGCCAGCCGCTCTGATCGCCGCGCTTCCGCCTGCGCCACCCGCAACCGGCGGTTGGTTTCCGACAACTCCTCGGCCAGATCCTGATACAGCCGCGTCTGCCGCCGGCTCTCCTGCGCAAAGCGATTAATCAGCATCGCCGCCAGAAAAAAGAACACCACTCGCAACCCAAGTTGCGCCAGGCCCGTATCGCTGATCTCATATTCCTGCAGCGCCGGATACAGATACGAACAGTACGCAGCGGACGCAATCGCCGTCCATGCAAGCGTCATCCACGGTCCGAAATACAGTGCCGCCGTCACCACCGGCAAATAGTAGATCGGGTAGTAGCTGCTGTTGATGGCCACTTCGCCGGTGTGAAAGATGAGGGTCGTCGCCAGCAGGATTTTCAGAACAACGACGTAAACCGCGCCCCGTTCCGGCAACCGCCGGATCAAGTGCCCTTCGAACAGCTGTACAATCCCGATGGCCAGCAGGAAGACCTGCTTGTGCCACTCCAAACGCGGAGGCAGGAGCGCAAGCCCGACCAAAAACACCAGCCATACCGCATCCAGCCAGTCAAACCGCCGCGGCCGGATTTCGGCCTGGACCTCGGCTCTCACCTCGGGATTGACGAACTCGGAAGCCACGCAGCTTCCATCCAACCCCAGAAACGCGCAAGAGTCAATTGAGACGATTGTCCAAAAAACGCCGGCACTACCGCGGAAGAGCGGCCCTTCAGGGCCGCGTGCGGTCGTGAAATGATTGCGGGCTTCAGTCCCCGGTGGGCGGTTTCCGTTGCAGAACCTCAATTCTTCCGCGCCGTCTCACTCGCCTTCGATTCGCTCGCCGCCAGCTCAGCCCGAAACTTGCCGGCCTTCTCCGGCTGGTGGAGCGCATCGTATTCCTCGGCCAGATCCGTCCGCGAATACTGCATCCACACGCCCGGCGGCGTCGCTTGCTTGCTCAACATCGCGTACCCCAGGCTGCTCTCTGCCTCTGCGTCCGTGTACCGCTTATCCCGGAGCAACGCCCGCCCCAAGCGCGTATGCGCGATCCCAACCAGTTGATGATCAGGCGCCAGCGTCTGCGCATACATCTGCAGCGCCTCGTGATAAAGCTGCTCCGCGTGAGCGTACTCTTTCTTATCCACCAGCACGCCGGCGAGATTGGAAAGCGCCACTCCAATGTAGTAATGTTTGCCGTTGTAAACGGTCTTGTAAATATCGACCGTGCGGGTCAGCTCCGCCTCCGCCTCCGCCAGGTTCCCTCGGCGCTGCGATATCTTCCCCAATTCATTCAGCGTGCCCGCCACCCGCGGATGCACTTTTCCGTAGACCTTCTCTTGAATACGAAGCGCCTCTTGCAAAATGCCAGCCGCCTCATCGAGCTTTCCTTCCGACAGCACCGCGCGCCCCAGCATCGTCAAGGCCGACGAAGTAGCCGGATGGTCCTTCCCGTAAAAATCCTCCGTGATTTGCAATCCCTGGCGGTAGTACGACTCGGCCTCGGGAAACCGTGTTCGCTCATATTGAATCGCGCCCAGATTTATCAGATCATCAGCCACATGCGGATGCCGCTCACCGTAGAACTGCCGGTCCATCGCCAGCAGCTGCTTGTTCAGCGTTTCCGACGTGTCATAGTGCCCGGCATAAAAGTGACAGTTAGCAAGTTCCGTCAGCGTCCCGGACAATTCTGAAGTCGGAACCCCCGCCGCAGTTTGCAGGCGCGCGGCATCTTCCAGCACCGTAATCGCGTGATCGTAGTCGCCGTGATCTTCCAGGATTTTCCCCAGTAAAGCCGTCCCCTTCCCAATCGCCGGATGATTCGGCGCCAGATGACGCTTGCTCATCTCGACTCCCTGCCGCGCCAGTTGTTCCGCGTCGCCAAATTTCGCTTGCGCGTCGCGTAGCGCGGCGAGCGCGATCAGCGAGTCCGCCACCGGCGCGCTGTCCGCGCCGAACCGCGCCTTGCGCTCTGCGAGCGACGAATCCAGCAGCTTCTCCGCTGGCTCAAGCTTTCCCAGATTCTGATACACCGTCCCCAGCGTCTGGTAGAGTTCCGCCTGCGCCGCCGGATCTCCCGTCAGCGCCTGCGCCTCCTGAAGGCCGCGATCCACCAGCGTGATCACGCGTAAATCGTCCGCCGGACCAACCTCTTCATCGCCACCCTGAAACAGATTCATCGTGAAGTGCTGGATCCGCTGCGTTCGAGCCGCCTCCGCCAGGGCGGCATCACGTGCCTTCTGCAAACGCAAAGTAAAAAACACCACCAGTCCAACCAACGCCAGCAACGCCGCCGATGCAGCCACCACTTCCCGCCGGTTCCGCCGCACGAACTTGCTCAGACGATAGCTGAGCGTGTCGGGCCGCGCCTCCAGCGGCTCCGCTTTCAGATAATGATCCACATCGCGGATCAACGCTTCCACCGAGCGGTATCGGCGCTCGGGATCCTTGTGCATCGCCGTCAGACACAACACGTCCAGATCCGCCCGCACACTCGCACTCAATGACCCGGCCAGCGAATCGCCCGCTTTCGCGCGCCGCGGAACCTTTGCCGACGGCCTCCCCGGCTCGTGGCTGAGCAGCACCATCTCCGCTTCCGCCGGCGAAAGACTCGACAAATCAAACGGCAGCTCGCCGCTCAACAGTTCATACAGGATCACACCAAGCGAATAAACATCAGTCTGAATTCCAGCCCGCTGTCCGCGAATCTGCTCCGGCGATGCGTACGCCGGAGTCATCAGCCGCAGCGCCGTCATCGTCTGGTGCGCCGGCACATCCAGGCTTTCCAGTTGCTTCGCAATCCCAAAATCCAGCAGCCGGATCGTCCCATCCGCCCTCACCAGAATGTTCGACGGTTTCAGATCGCGATGAATCACCGCGTTCCCATGTGCGTACTGCACCGCCTCGCATACTTGACGAAACAATTTGAGCCGCTGCTCGATCGAGCATCCATGTTGCGCGCAATAATCGGTAAGCGGCAGCCCCTCGACGTACTCCATCACAAAAAATGGAGTCCCGTCCGGAAGCGTGTCGGCGTCGTATAACCGCGCGATCGAAGGATGATTAAGTTGTGCGAGCGTCCTCTGTTCCGCCGCAAACCGCTCGCGCCGCGCCGGAGACAGCCACGCATCGCGCAACAACTTCAGCGCAACCATGCTCCCCAGATCCTGGCGCTCAGCCAGATACACTACTCCCATCCCGCCTTCGCCCAGCATTTTGCGGATGCGGTAGGAACCCAGCTCACGAAAAGGCAGGGAGTTTCCGTCGTCCAGAAGATCGTGCGCAACATCCGCCAGCGGCTGATCGAGAATCGATGCACTCTGCGCGTCTTCCCGAAGAAGCGCCAGAACATCGTCAATCAGAGACTCATCATCCGAGCAAGCCGCCTCAAGATACCCGCGCTGCCCGCCCGCGGGAAGCGCCGCAGCCTCATGGAACAATTTCTGAATTCGTTCCCATCGGCCGCTATCCACCAGTCCTCCCGAAAATGCGTTGCTTTTGGTTGGCGCACCGGTTTACCGCTGCGAGAACCACTTTGCCCTGCTTTGAAGGGGCGCGGCTTCAGCCGCGCCGTTGGTTCGCATCGGCGCACGCCTTCAGGCGTGCCGTCGAAAAACTCATGAATGCATGCACGACCGTGGAAGAGCGGCCCTTCAGGGCCGCGTAAGTTGTTCACGAGTGCGGGCTTCAGCCCCGGTGGTCGCCTCCCGCCAGCCGCTTCACAAGCGCACAAGAAAATGAGTTCAGCTAGCCTGACGCAGCTCATGCGCGAGCCACGCTTTCGCGGCGCGCCAGTCGCGGAGAATCGTCGCTTCAGAAACATCCAGCAACTGTGCTGTCTCTACGGTATCGAGTCCCCCAAAAAACCGGCTCTCCACCATCAACGCCTGGCGCGGTTCAAGCTTGGCCAGTTCGTCGAGCGCGCGATCGAGCGCCAGCAGGTCTTTCCCCGCCAAGACTCCTCCATCCCGCGCATCGTCGATCGGAATGACGATCGCGTCCGGTCCGCCGCGCTTGTGTGCGTTTCGGCGTCGAGCCGCTTCCACCAGCACCTGCCGCATGGCGCGAGCCGCGATGCGTTTGAAATGCAACCGCGACGTGGAAGCGAACTGCGGAGAACTCGCCAGCTTCAGCCACGCTTCATTCACCAGCGCAGTCGGCGTGAGCGTGACGCTCTGGTCTCCGCGCTTCACGCTCGACGCGAGCCGGCGCAGCTCCTCATAAGTCACGCTGAACAGGTCGTCGAGTGCTCGTCGTTCCGCTGGCATTCATCCCCTTGGCTCATGCAGAGGCCTGCATGACATTTCGTTTCTACCGATGACGGTTTTGGCGGACTCTTTGCGCATTGCGTTCTGAATGCGTGCGAATCTAGGGGGAGGAGTGTGGGAGAACACAGCCCCCCACAAGGCTGGAATCTTACCATCCAACCCGCCTCCGGACAACCACAGACCAAGCGTGTCTTCGTGAAAACCCGGCGACGTAAAACATGAGAAAACGCGCCAAAATTCTGCGCGACACAACCCAGGGACCAGGCCTGCTCATGATGGAGGGCCAACAGTACCGCTTCTCCCCGGAAGCATGGAAATCAGACGCCCCACCCCGGCCGGGTCTGGTTGTGGACGTCGAACTAGGCGCGCAAGGCGCCGTTCAGTCCATCACGGTCGTACCGGACGTTCAGCTCCAGCGCGAACAGGCTGAAGCAACCTCCGCGGCAACTCCAAATCGCCCACCTTCCCACAGCCTGCACACAAGTAGCACCCTGATTCAGCTCGCCGCTGCCGGACTTCTCGCCGCCACCTGGTCCTCTCTAACCGCCGTCAACCTAGCGGTCCCCTTTCCGGGAAAAGTGGAATTCACGTTTTGGCAAATCCTGGTATTTCTGAATTCCGGAACCGCGCCCGAACTGTTGGACGCCCACGATAGCTCCAGCACTGGCCTCTACGGCGTCGCCGCCATCGTTGCCCTGGCCGTGCCCTTCCTGCGTCGCTTTTGGAAATCCAGGCTCTCCCTCTTAGGCGGCCTGTTCCCCCTGCTGTTCATGATCGCCGTAGCAATCACTTTCCGACGCAGCGTCGAAAACATCAACACAATCTCTCTCGACATCGGAACCTACCTGTCAATCCTAATCGGCCTGTACCTCGCATTCGCGCCGCTCAAAACATTCCTGGTATCACAACCTAAAGATGCAAAGCACCCAGAGTCCACGCAAGAAAAAGCCGCCTGACATTCTTCTCCTGGAGAACCGTCAGCAGCCCATCGCGGCTCGGCCAAACCCGAGCCGCGATTCAGTTCCAAGGCTGCAAGAACCTCCGAATTTGACTATGCTTTGAAGCGTCGGTTTTGAAGGGGCAGTTTAAGGCGCGCTTTGAAGGGGCGCGGCTTCAGCCGCTGAGGAGCGACATTCAGCGCTATGCCAGGCCACACGGAACTGCTTCAGCCCCGGCCGCCTACGTCGAATAGTCCGCATTAATCCGCACATACTCCGCTGTCAAGTCCGTCGTAAGAAATCGCACCGAGCCCTTCCCCCGCCCCAACTTCACCCGCACGTCGCACACAGACTCACTCAACGCCCAATGCGCCCGGCCTTCATCAAACGAACACGCCACTCCGTCTCGGCAAACCATCTGATCCCCGATAAAAATCCTGACTCGCCCCGGATCGACCGCGACTCCCGACCGTCCCACCGCCGCCAGAATGCGTCCCCAATTCGGATCGGCTCCCGCCCACGCTGTCTTCACCAGCGCGGAGTGCGCAATCGTCCTCGCCACATGCAACGCTTCTTCACGGCTGCGTGCTTGTTCCACGAAAAGCCGGATCACATGCTGCACGCCCTCGCCATCCGTGACAATCTGCTCTGCGAGTGACTGGCACACCGCTCGCAATCCTTCGGCAAACTTCTTCCTGACGCCCGCGTGCCCCACCTGGCAACCACTCTGCCCATTCGCAAGCAGCAACACTGTGTCGTTGGTAGACGTATCTCCATCCACTGACATCGAATTCAGCGACGGATCAGAAGCCTCGCGCAAAAACCGCTTTAGCTCGCGCGGACCCGCCGCAACATCGGTGAACAAATACACCAGCATGGTCGCCAGGTTCGGATGAATCATCCCCGACCCCTTCGCGATCCCAAGCACCGTAACTTCCTTCGAACCAACCTTGAATCTCCGCGAAGCAATCTTGGCCCGCGTGTCGGTAGTCATGATGGCCCGGGCAAACGCCATCGCCGCCGCCTGGTTGGACGCGAGGCCCCCTATCAGTTCGGGCAATTTCGTGATCGCTTTCTCCGCGGGAAACCGCACGCCGATAATGCCCGTCGAAGAAGGAAATATCTCCGCCGCACTCACTCCGAGCAACTTGCCGGCGTCGTGGCAAGTGCGCTCGCAAGCGCGCAGTCCGTCCCGCCCAGTCGCGCAGTTTGCGTTTCCCGAGTTCACCAGCACCGCGCGAACTTTGCCGGCGGTCGCCAGCAAAGATGCGCGTCCAACCACCAGCGGAGCGGCAACCACCAGATTCTTGGTGAAGACCGCGGCCGCCGTCGCGTTCGCGCCTGCGTCAACCAGCGCAAGGTCCGGACGTCCGCTCGCCTTGATATTGGCCGCGAGCGCGGAAAACGAAAACCCGCGCGGTAACAGAATTTTTTCTGGAGTGCGCCGCAGACGTGTCATGCCTGGATCTTAAGCCAATTCGTTGGCGCCGGGAGAATCGCAAATCGCGGCACCTCGCCCCGGATCATCGCAACTTCATCGCAACGATGCAGCCGCGGACATTTGTAGCAATCTTTGTGGATTTTGTCTGGCAGATCCTGATGCGCAGCGACCGTGAATCCCATGCGCGCAAAAAAATCCGGGATCCGCGTGAACAGACACACGCAAGTGACGCGATGTTTCTCCGCCTGCGCCAGCAGCGCTTTAATAAGCCTCTTCCCCCCGCCTCCGCTCTGATGCCTAGGATCGACCGTGATCGACCGAATCTCCGCCAGGTGCGGCCCGTAGAGATGCAATGCTCCGCATCCGATGATTCGATCCCCATACTCCAGCACGACAAAGTCGCGGATGTTCTCGCAGATCTCCGCCAGCGTTCGCGGCAGCAGTGTGCCATCGCCGGAATACGCCGCGATCAGCGCATGCACCTGCTCCGCATCCGGCAGGACTGCCCCGCGTGTCCGCATGGGCCTCCCGTTCCTGGAACTGCGTTTCACGCTCGCAGCACCTCAGTGCCGCATTCCAGCTTGGAAAAATAAAACAGCGGCAGGCTCTCCGCCTCCGATGCAGGAAGAATCCGCACACGCCCCACGCCATGTTTCAGCGCATCCGTGCAAGCTTCCAGCTTCGGCAACATGCCGCCGCTGATCGTGGAGTCCTCGATCATCCCCGCAACCTGCTTCGTATTCAGCCACGGCATCACCGACCCATCGGCTTGTTTCACGCCCGCCACGTCGGTAAGAAAAATCAGCGCATCCGCGTGGCAAGCCACTGCACAAGCCGCCGCCATCTGATCAGCATTCACGTTGTAGTACTGACCGTCCGCGCCGAGGGCAACCGATGACAGCACCGGAATCCCGCCTTCCGTCCAGATCGCGCGGATCCAGCGTGGCTCAGAAAAACAAATCTCTCCCACGAATCCAAGATCGTGTTCGCGATCCTGTTTCTTGCGCGCGCGAAACGCTCCACCGTCGCCGCCGCACAATCCAACCGCCGGCTGCCCCGCCATCGCGATCGCCGCCACCAGGCTCTTGTTCACAATTCCCGCCAGCACCATCACCGCCACATCGCGCGTCTCCGCGTCTGTAACGCGCAGTCCGTTGATGAAGTCACTGGTCTTGCCCAGCAGCTTCAACGTGCGCGTAAGCGCCGTGCCTCCGCCGTGGACCACCGCGATCTGATGGCCATCCTGCGCCATCTGCACCACCGCATGCGCGCACTTCGTCAGGGTCGCCTTATCCTCCAGCGCCGCGCCGCCAATTTTTACGACGACCTTCATACCAGTCCCTCCTCTTCGCTCCAGCCGTACATGAGGTTCATGTTCTGTACGGCCTGTCCGGCTGCGCCCTTCAGCAAATTGTCCAGGCACGAAACCAGTACCAGCCGGCGTCCATCCCGGTCGAGGCAAAATCCTAGATCGCAGTAGTTGGTATGAAGCGAGTGCGTAATCTGCGGCAAATTCGACGCCGCAAACACCCGCACCCAGCGTTTGCCGCTATAAAACTCACGAAAGCAGGACTCCACTTCGCTCGCTTCCATCTCACGATTGAGATGCACGTAGATGGTCGAAAGAATTCCCCGTGGGATCGGCAACAGATGCGGAGTAAAAATCAATTGCGATGACCGAAGCTTCAGTTGCTCCAGAATTTCGCCCATGTGCCGGTGCCCGAACACCGAGTAGGCCGAGAGATTGTCCGCCACCGAAACAAAATGGGTGCGTGAGGTCGGCTCCTTCCCCGCTCCCGACACACCCGACTTCGAATCGGAAATAATCCCGCGCTCGCGATCCGCCAGATCGGACGACAGCAGCGGCGCCAACGCCAAAATTACCGACGTCGCATAGCATCCCGGATTCGCAATCAGTGCCGCTCGGGCAATTCGATCCGCATTCAACTCCGGCAAACCGTAGACGGCATCATCGGTAAGCTTCGCAGCAGTCGCCGCGTCAGCGTCTTTGAATCCGTAAACAGCCCGATGCTCGCCCTCCTTAAGCCGCCACGCGCCGCTCAAGTCCACAACCCGCAGTCCGCGAGCAATCGCCTCCGGCACAATCTCTCGCGAAACTTCATGGGGGGTCGCCAAGAACAACAATTCGATTCCTCGCTCCTCGATCTTTGCCCACGAGAACGCTTCGATCGAGGAGTGGCCGTTGCCCGCAATTTCAACGCACGGAAACGCCTCCGCGGAATTTTCAGCCTGACCCCGCCGCAGCAGCAGCGGCGAATCCAACTGCGCATGCCGCGCCAGCAAACGCGACAGTTCCAGGCCGGAATATCCGGTCGCGCCCAGCACTGCGGTTTTGAGTTTCGCAGCCATTACGCCAGCATCTCCCGGATGCGGGCCGCCAGCCTCGCCGCCGCCTTCGTATCCGGACAAACAATCAGGATCGCGTCATCGCCCGCGATACTGCCCACCGTCTCCGGCCAGCTCTCCGCGTCGAGCGCCGCCGCCACCGGCTGCGCGCTGCCCACGGCAGTCTTGATCACCAGAAGATTCTGCGCGGGACGAACGTCCAGCACGAATTCCCGCACCAGCCGCGACGCCGGAGGAAGTGCGGGTTCAGCCGCAGGCCCAGCCTGCATCCGCGCGTAACCGTCAGGAGTTTTAACGAGATTCAGTTCGTGAAGATCGCGCGAAAGCGTAGCTTGCCCCACCTCGCAACCGCGCTTGTGGAGCGCGCGCTGCAGGTGTTCCTGGCTGGCCACCGTTCCTTGCTGCACGATCTCAAGGATGGCCTTCTGTCGGGCAAGTTTGGTCATAAAGCATATTTATCCATAGTGATGGATACTTATTCATGATATCGTGCCCGCCGCGACTGTCAAGGCCAATCTCACCGCGAAGCCGCCGCCAGTTGTCTTACCGAAGTAATAAAAGTCCGCGCTGCCTGCGTCAGCGTGCGATCGCGCCGGTAGGCCAGGCCGAGTTCCCGCCACAACTCCCGCTCTTTCACCGCGATCAGCTTCACGCGTCCCGCCAGCACCTGGTCGCGCGCAAAGCTCGCGCTGATCAACGAAACCCCAAGCCCAGCCGCGACAAAACTCTTGATCATTCCCACGCTCGGCAATTCCATCCGCACCTGCAGCCCCGCCTCATGCGGACGCAGAAGCTTGTCCATCAACCGCCGCGTATATCCGGTCTTCGGAAGCAGCATCGGTTCGCGCGCAATTTCTCCGACCGAGATCGCATCCAGCTTGGCCAGCTTGCTCTCCGGACTCACCATCCACATCAGCTGATCCCTGAAGATCGGCGTCGTCTTCAACTTCGCTGATTTCACCGGAAGCGTGACGATCCCCACGTCAATCGTTCCGTTCTCCAGCTTCTCGACAATCTTGTAACTGAAATTCCGGTAGATACTCACCTGCACCTCGGGATGCAGATGGCAATATTTCGCAAACACATCGGGCAGCACGTAGAGGCAAGTCGCCTCATTCGCACCCACCACCAGCTTCCCGCGCGGAGACGTTCCATGATCCGCCACCGCCAGTTTCGATTCGTCGCGCAACTGCGTCATGCGCTCCGCGTAAGCCAGAAACACCCGGCCCGCCGGAGTCAGCGTAACGTCTTTGCCGGACCGGTCGAGCAGGCGATCTCCATACTCCTGTTCCAGTTGGCGGATCTGCGCGCTCACCGCGGACTGCGAGCGAAACACTTTTTGCCCGGCACGCGAAAAGCTTCCCAGCTTCGCAACCTCAAGAAACGTAATGAGCTGATCGAAGTCCATAGTTGAATACTAGTTCGAATAGATGTGTGGTAGTTGCCCGTGATTATAGTCGAGACCTGTTTCTTCAGAGTTACTATCGACAATTCGAATCCTTCCTATCGAAACTTTGCGGCCTGGCGAACGCGTTCCCTGATTGACGATCGCCCGTCTCCCCGGTAAGTTGAGTTCACGGACATGTCGTCTCATCTCCACCATCGCCATCATCACGCGCACAGCGCGTCGGCGAGGGTGTGCACCTGAGATAGGACCAGAGAAAGACCGGCACTCCCAAGATTCGGCCCGCTGAAGCGTAAACGCTCAGCGGGCTTTTTGTTTTGCAGCGCCGGCATCTCGCGAGCCATGCCAGAGGAAATTATGGATCCAAAACTCGACTTCGAAAAAATGAACGGCCTTATCCCCGCCATCGTGCAGGATGCCCGCAACGCCGATGTCCTCATGGTCGGCTTCATGAATCGCGATGCCTTTGCGCGCACCCTGGCGACCGGCTACGTCACCTTCTTCAGCCGTACCCGTAACGAACTCTGGACCAAAGGCGGGAGTTCCGGCAACCGGCTCCGAGTAACCGCCTGCCAGACCGACTGCGATCGCGACACTCTGCTGCTGCAAGTCGAAGTCGAAGGCGCGGGCCTGGTCTGCCATCGCGGCACACGCTCCTGCTTCACCGAATCAGTCGCGTTCTCAAACAGCAACCTCGCCGAATCCGCGGAGGCAAAATGAAACTCCGCCTCGGCATTCCCAAGGGCAGCCTGCAGGACGCGACCCTGCAACTCTTCGCGCGCGCCGGACTCCCCGTCTACACCGACGGCCGCTCCTACTTTGCAAAAACCGCCGACCCCGAAATTGAATGTCTACTCATCCGCGCGCAGGAAATGGCCCGCTACGTCGAACACGGCGCCATCGATGCAGGTCTCACAGGGCGCGACTGGGTAATCGAAAGCGGCTTGGAAGTGGTCACCGTAAGCGATCTGATCTACGCGAAACGAAGCCGCGGAAAAGTTCGCTGGGTTCTCGCCGCTCCCGAAGACTCGCCCTTCTACAAGCCCGAAGATCTCTCTGGACAAATCATCGCCACCGAACTCGTCAACGTCACGCGCTCGTATTTCGAGAAGCAGAACATCGAAGTCCGCGTGGAATTTTCCTGGGGCGCCACCGAAGTCAAGCCGCCCATGCTCGCCGATGCGATCGTGGAAGTCACTGAAACCGGCAGCTCGCTCAAGGCGAATCGCCTGCGCATTCTCGAAACCGTCCTCGAATCCAACACACAGATCGTTGCCAACAAATGCGCTTACGCCGACCCCGCCAAGCGGCGCAAGATCGACAACCTCGCACTGATGCTGCGCGGCGCAATGGAAGCGCAAGACCGCGTTGGGTTGATGCTCAACGTGCGCAAAGAAAATCTAGCCGCCGTGCTCGCCGTCCTGCCCGCTCTGAAAAATCCGACCATCTCCACCCTGAGCGACGATAACTGGCTCGCCGTCAACACCGTGATCGAAGAGTCGGCATCGTGGGAAGTCGTGCCGCGCCTCAAGGAAGCGCATGCGCAAGGCATCGTCGAATATCCGTTGAACAAGGTGGTGATGTAATGCGCCTCCTCAAAGGACGCGCCGCCGAACAGGCCGTGGCACGCTTCGCCGCGCGTGGGTCCAAACCATCCGCCGTGAACGCGCCCGTGCGTCGCATCGTTCGCGAAGTACGCGATGGCGACCGCGCCGAGGGCGAGCGTGCGGTCCGGCGTTACGCGGAACGCTGGGATGGACTCGTTCGCGGCCAACCAATTCGCGTACCCGACGCGGAACTGGAAGCCGCCGGGCAATTTCTCACTCCTGAATTTCGCCGCAGCCTGCGCCAGGCCGCCGCGAACATCCGCTGCTTTTGCGAATGGCAAAAGCCAGTCGCCTGGACCCGCAATCGGCACGGCATTTGCCTAGGTCAAATCGTGGCCCCGCTCGATTCGGTCGGCTGTTACGTTCCGGGCGGCCGTTACCCGCTGGTCTCAACTCTACTCATGACCGTGATTCCCGCGCAGGTCGCCGGAGTAAAAAACATCCGCGTAGTTTCTCCCCGGCCCTCGCTCGAAGTTCTCGGGGCCGCACGAATGCTGGGCGTAGCAGAGTTCTATCGCGTCGGCGGAGCGCATGCGATCGCAGCTCTCGCCTATGGCACGAAGAGCATCCCGCGCGTCGATAAGATCGTCGGTCCAGGCAACGCCTACGTCACCGCCGCCAAGAAACTCGTGTCATTCGATTGTGCGATCGATTTTCTCGCGGGACCCACCGAAGCCGTCGTGCTCAGCGAATCCGGCAAGCCGCCGTTCATTGCCTCTGACCTGGTAGCGCAAGCCGAGCATGACGCCGATGCTCTCGGTGTCTTCATTACGTGTTCACGCCCACTGGCGGATGCGGTCGTTGAAGAGATCAAGAAACGCGTAAAAAACAATCCAGTCGCGCGTCAGTCTCTGCGAAACGGTGCGATCCTACTCGCCAACTCCCGCGACCAGGGCCGAGTCTGGGCCAATCGCATCGCGCCCGAGCACATCACTGTCGACGCTGACGACCTGCCGTTCATCCACAACGCCGGTTCAATCTTTGTCGGCGACCACTCTCCACAAGCCGCCGGAGACTACGCTTCCGGACCGAACCACGTCCTCCCCACCGCTGGACAGGCGCGCTTTCGCGGCGGACTAAGCGTTCTCGATTTTGTGAAGATCATCACCGTGCAGCAACTGTCGCCGCCCGGACTCGGTCGCATCGCGAGGACGGTCGAGTGTCTGGCGCAAGCCGAAGGCCTGTCGGCGCACGCGCACTCAATAACTGTGAGGAGCAATCATGCTTAGCGCCCGCGCCGCCATCCGCGCACTTCCCACCTATCACCCGCCGCTTGCGGGGCGCGACGGCCTGCGCCTCGACTTCAATGAAAATACCGTCGGTTGCTCGCCGCGCGTTCTCGAATGCCTCCGCTCCATCAACCCCGAACAACTCGCCCGTTATCCCGAACGCGAACCGGCGGAGCGTGCGGTCGCCGAATTTCTCGGCGTGACGCCTGAAGAGACGCTACTGACCAACGGGGTGGACGAGGGCGTCCATCTTCTCTGCCAAACCTATCTGGAACCGGACGACGAGGTACTCATCGTCGTGCCGACATACGCGATGTACAAAATCTACGCCGTCGCCACGGGAGCCCGTGTCATCGAGATTCCTGCGGGCGAATGTTTCCAGTTTCCAACCGAAGATGTTTTAAGTCGCATCACTCCGCGCACGAGGTTGATAGCCGTTGCAAACCCTAACAATCCGACCGGCGCCCTGGTCCCACCCGAGGACCTGCTCCGCATCGCCCGCTCCGCGCCGCAAGCCGCCCTTCTGGTCGACGAAGCCTACTTCGAGTTCTGCGGACAAACGATCTTGCCGTTTCGCGGCGAAATCCCGAACCTGTTCGTCGCCCGTACATTTTCCAAAGTCTACGGGCTCGCCGGACTGCGTATCGGAGTGCTGATCGGTGGCGCGCAACAGATGCAGTTCGTTCGACTCGCCGGTTCACCCTACAGCGTGAACGCCATCGCCCTGGCCTGTCTGCCCGACGCAATCGCCGATCAGGACTACATCCTCCGATACGTGAGCGAAGTCTGCGCCGCACGTGAACTCCTGCAAGATACCCTGCAATCCCTCGCGGTTCCCCACTGGCCCAGCCACGCGAATTTTGTGCTCGCGCGTTTCAACATGCCGGATTTGCCGCTGAGTTTGCGCCGTCGAGGAATTCTGGTCCGCGACCGATCGGCCGACTACGGCTGCCACGGCTGTATCCGTATGACGCTCGGACCGCGCGCTTACACGGAGAAGCTGCTTGCCGCGCTGCGTGAGACTTTGCCGCAACCCGCCGTCGCACCGGCACAACCGCAAGGAGCTGCGCGATGAGAAAAGCCACGATCAAGCGCAAGAGCAAGGAAACGGACATCAAGTTGTCGCTCAACATCGATGGCCGTGGCCGATACGAGGTTTCGACCGGAATCCGCTTCTTCGACCACATGCTCGAACTCTTCGCGCATCACGGCGGATTCAATCTCACACTGAAAGCCATTGGCGACCTTGACGTCGATCAGCACCATACAGTCGAGGACGTCGGCATCGTGCTCGGGCAGGCCTTCGACAAGGCGCTTGGCACGAAGCGCGGAATTCTGCGCGCGGGCTACTTCGTCATGCCGATGGACGAAACGCTGGCGCTCGTCGCCGTTGATTTCTGCGGACGCGCCGCCGCTGTCATCGACGCGAAAGTCCGCGCACGATTAGTCGGCGATCTCCAATCCGAACTGGTCGACGACTTCTTCGAGGGCTTCGCGCGCGGTGCCCGCGCCAACGTTCATGCTCGCACTCTCTACGGACGCTCGAACCATCACAAAATCGAAGCTCTGTTCAAAGCCTTCGCCCGTGCCCTGCGCGCAGCCTGCTGGCGCGACGCGAAAATGATCCGCCTGCTGCCCAGCACCAAGGGAGTGTTGTGATGAATACAATGAAGACGATTGCCGTCGTCGACTACGGCGCGGGCAATCCCGTCTCGGTGAAGAAGGCCTTGGACTGGCTCGGTCAGACCTGTGTGATTACCGCGGATCCAAGTGTAGTGGAGTCCGCCCACCGGATCGTGCTTCCCGGCGTCGGCCACTTCGCGTCAACCGAAACCCTGCGCCGCACCGGACTGGAAAACGCCATCACCGCCGCCATCGCGCGCGGGACGCCCTTTCTCGGCATCTGCGTTGGCATGCAGTGGATGTACGCGGGCAGTGAAGAAGCGCCGCGAATTTTCGGGTTGGGAATTTTCAACGGCGCATGCGAACGCTTTCCGCGCGAAGTGAAGTCACCCCACGTCGGCTGGAACCAATTGGAACTCTCCAATGGCTCTCGTCTTTTTCAAGGCGTGCCGTCGAATTCTTTTGCGTATTTTTCTCACTCCTTTCGCGTACCGGTAACGCCAGAAACAACCGCGGGTTGCGATTACGGCGGCAGGTTTTCGGCGGCGGTGGAGCGCGGGCATTTGTTCGGAGTGCAGTTCCATCCCGAAAAATCCGGCGACCTCGGACTCTCTGTACTGCGAAACTTTTGTGCGATCTGACATGCTTACCAAACGCATCATCGCCTGTCTGGACGTCGATGGCGGACGCGTCGTGAAGGGCGTGCAGTTCCTGAAGCTGCGCGACGCGGGCGACCCCGCCGAACTTGCCCGAGCGCACAGTGAGGCAGGCGCGGACGAAATTGTGCTGCTCGACATTTCCGCCGCTCATCAGAACCGTTCCACTCTTCTCGATACCGTGTCCCGCACCGCGCGGCAGCTTTTCATTCCCTTCACAGTCGGAGGAGGCATACGCACTCTCGAAGACGCGTCCGCCGTCTTCGCGGCCGGCGCCGACAAAGTCAGCGTCAATTCCGCCGCCCTCGCCGATCCATCGCTGATCACCCGCATTGCCGATCGCTTCGGCTCGCAGGCGGTGGTGGTAGCAATCGACGCAAAGCGTTCCCACGGCGCCGGATGGGAAGCATTCACACGCGGCGGCCGCTCCGCTTCGGGCCGCGACGTCGTCGCATGGGCAATTGACGCCGAGCACGCGGGCGCAGGAGAAATCCTGCTCACGTCGATGGACCGCGACGGCACCGCCGCCGGCTTCGATTGCAACCTGACGCGAGCAGTCGCGGATTCGGTCCGCATCCCCGTGATCGCCTCCGGAGGCGCGGGTGGCGCAGAACATTTCGTTGAAGTCTTCCGCGACGGTCACGCCGATGCCGCGCTCGCCGCATCCATCTTCCACTACGGCTCAGGCCAGCTTGCGGCGCTCAAAGAACGGTTGCGGGCAGCGTCGATTCCCGTGAGGTGGCCATGCTGATTCCGTCGATCGATCTGATGGGCGGCAAGATCGTGCAACTCGTTCAGGGAAAAAAGAAAGCACTCGAGTTTGACGACTTCGAGCAGTGGATCAATCGTTTCGCGAAATATCCGCTCGTGCAGCTGATCGACCTGGACGCCGCCACCGGAACTGGAAACAATGCGGCGCTGGTCCGCGACATCGCTCGCCTCCTGCGATGCCAGGTCGGTGGAGGGATTCGCTCGCTGGACGCCGCACGCGCCACCCTCGCACTGGGAGCGCGACGAGTGATCTTGGGGTCGTCGCTGATTGCAAACGGCGCAATCGATGTCGCGTTCGCACAGCGCATCGCCGCAGAACTTGGACCGGAAAAGCTGGTCTTCGCCGTCGACTCCATTAGCGGACGCGTCGCCATCCGCGGATGGCAGGAGAAGACGAAGATCACTGCGCTGGAAATGATTCGTGCCCTGCAACCCTGCTGCGCAGCGTTTCTTTACACCCACATCGACACCGAAGGCCTGCTGCAAGGTTTCCCCATCGAACTCGCACCCGGACTGCGTAACGCCACGTCGAATCAGATGATCGTCGCAGGCGGAATCCGTTCTCAACAGGAAGTCGATCAGCTCGACGCGCTCGGCGTGGATGCAGTCGTAGGCATGGCCATCTACACCGGCCTGATGTCCGCCTAACAGGCTGCGGAAAACTCACCGCTCACGCAATCGCGCTAGGCCGCTCAACGAGTACCGGCGCGAGCGTCGCGGCTTTGCTTTTTTCCTGCAAGTACCGGTCGACGCCGGTAGCGGCTTTGCGGCCTTCGGCAATCGCCCATACGACCAGCGACTGACCGCGACGCATATCTCCCGCAGCGAAGACTCCGGGAATTGAGGTCATGGAGTTGTCATCGGTCGCGACGTTGCCTCGCGGGTCGAGCACGACTCCCAACTGCTCGATCATCCCGCCGCGCACGGGCCCGACGAATCCCATGGCGATCAACACCAGGTCAACGTCCATGGTGAACTCGCTGCCCGCGATGGGCTCGAACTTCGGCGGAGGTCCAACGCGAACTGCGTGAAGTTGTTTCACACCTTCGGCGTCGCCGGTGAACGACGTGGTCGCGATGCTCCAATCGCGAACGCCGCCCTCTTCATGCGCTCCTTCGGTGCGCAACTGCATCGGCCACAGAGGCCAAGGAGTTTGCGGCGAACGTTCGTCCGGAGGCATCGGCATGATCTCGAACTGATGCACCGACAGCGGCTTCTGCCGATGGACCGTGCCGAGGCAATCAGCGCCCGTGTCGCCGCCGCCGATGATGACCACGCGCTTCCCCGCAGCCAGAATTTCTTCCGAAGCGTGCAGCACATCGCCTTCGCAACGCCGATTCTGCTGCGGCAGATATTCCATGGCGAAGTGAATGCCTTCGAGGCCGCGTCCCGGAACAGTCAGGTCGCGAGGATGTTCCGAACCCCCAGCGAGAACGATCGCGTCGAATTCACGCCGCAATTCTTCCACCGCGACGTTGCCGCCGACGTGCGCGTTGACGATGAAGCGCACGCCTTCCGCTTCCATCTGCGCGAGCCGGCGGTCGACGATGCGTTTTTCCAATTTAAATTGCGGAATCCCGTAGCGCAGCAGGCCGCCGATGCGATCCGCTTTCTCGTATACCGTGACTTCGTGGCCGGCACGGCAAAGCTGTTGCGCAGCGGCAAGTCCGGCTGGACCTGATCCAACGACGGCAACTTTTTTGCCACTACGATAACGCGGCGGCTCGGGCTTGATCCAGCCTTCTTCGAAGCCGCGCTCGACAATACTTTTTTCGATCTGCTTGATCGTGACGGGCGGCGCGTTGATACCGAGCACGCAGGCGGCCTCGCAGGGCGCGGGGCAGATTCGTCCCGTGAACTCGGGAAAATTATTGGTCGCGTGCAACTGCCGGACCGCGTCTTTCCAGCGGCCCCGATACACCAGGTCGTTCCAGTCGGGAATGATGTTGTTGACCGGACATCCGGTGTTGCAGAAAGGGACCCCGCAATCCATGCAGCGCGCGCCCTGGTTGCGCAAGCTGGCTTCGGGAAAATCCTGATAGATTTCGAACCAGTCGTTGACGCGCTCGGCAACAGGGCGGCGAGTGGGCAGTTCGCGTCCGTGTTCCATGAATCCGGTGTGCTTACCCATGTTGCTCACCCATGCTGCACCTGCTCGGCCACCGCGAGTTGCGGAAGGCTTGCGCCGGGGATGTACGCCTGCGCGACGCGGCTCACACCGAGAACGCGCTTGAATTCGTGCGGGAAGATCTTGATGAAGCGCGGCAAAACTTCTAACCAGTTGTCGAGCAGCCAACGCCCGCGGCGGCTCCCGGTGAGCTCGACGTGGCGGATGATGAGATCCCGCACCAGGCGGACGTCGGCGGCTTCGATCAGCGGTTCCACATCGACGCCCGCGCGATTACAGCGTTTTTCGGTGAAGTCCATGCGCTCATCGAACACATAGGCAACTCCGCCGCTCATGCCGGCGGCGAAATTGCGTCCGCAAGCGCCGAGCACGACCACCAAACCTTTCGTCATATATTCGCAACCGTGATCGCCGACGCCTTCGACCACAGCCGTGGCTCCGGAATTGCGCACCGCGAAGCGCTCGCCCGCGATGCCGTTGAAAAAGGCTTCTCCGCTGGTCGCGCCGTAGAGGACGACGTTGCCGATAAGAATATTTTCTTCCGCCGCGAAACCGGAATTCTTGGGCGGATACACGACCAGGCTTCCCCCCGACAACCCTTTGCCAACGTAGTCGTTGGCGTCGCCTTCGAGGGTGAGCGTGACGCCGCGCGCGAGAAACGCTCCGAAGCTCTGCCCGGCAGAACCGGCAAGTTGAATCTGAATTGTTTCGTCGGGCAGGCCTTCGGAGCCGTAGCGGCGCGCGATTTCTCCGCTGAGCATGGCACCGACGGAGCGGTGCACGTTGCGGATCGGCACGGTCAGCTTCACGGGCAGCCGTTGTTCGAGCGCGGTTTGTGACTGCGCGATCAGTTGGTGATCGAGAGCGTCTTGCAGCCCGTGATCCTGAGCGTGCACGCAACGGCGTGCGACTCTGGCCGGAAGCGGTGGGTTGTAAAGAATCGCGGAGAGGTCAAGCCCCCGCGCTTTCCAGTGGTCAACTGCGGGACGCGAGTCGAGCATGTCGACGCGGCCCACCATCTCGTCGAACGTGCGGAAACCCATCGCGGCCATATGCTCGCGCACCTGCTCGGCGAGGAAGAAAAAGAAATTGATGACGTGCTCGGGCTGTCCTTGAAAGAGCTTGCGCAGAGCGGGATCCTGCGTGGCGATGCCGACCGAGCAGGTGTTGAGATGGCACTTGCGCATCATGATGCAGCCCATGGCGATGAGCGGCGTGGTGGCGAATCCGAATTCTTCGGCGCCGAGCAGTGCCGCGATGACTACGTCGCGTCCGGTTTGCAATTTGCCGTCGGTCTGCACACGGATGCGGCTGCGGAGGTCGTTGAGCAATAGAGTCTGCTGCGTTTCCGCCAGGCCGAGTTCCCAGGGAATGCCGGCGTGCTTGATGGAACTTAACGGCGAAGCGCCGGTGCCGCCGCTGTCGCCGCTGATGAGGACGACATCGGCGTGGGCTTTCGATACTCCTGCGGCAACGGTCCCTACGCCCACTTCGGCAACGAGTTTCACCGCGATTCGGGCTTGCGGGTTTACGTTCTTGAGATCATGAATCAGCTGCGACAGATCTTCGATCGAATAAATATCGTGATGCGGCGGGGGCGAAATCAGGCCGACGCCGGGAATCGAGTGGCGCAGACGTGCGATGACATCGTCGACCTTATGGCCGGGAAGCTGGCCTCCCTCGCCGGGTTTGGCGCCTTGCGCCATCTTGATCTGGAGTTCATCGGCGTTCACCAGATAGTTTGCGGTCACGCCGAAGCGCGCCGAGGCCACTTGCTTGACGGCGCTGCGGCGGAGGTCGCCGTTCGAATCCGGAGTAAAGCGCGCTTCGTCTTCTCCGCCTTCGCCGGTGTTCGACTTGCCGCCGATGCGATTCATGGCGATCGCGAGCGTCTCGTGTGCTTCTTTGCTGATGGAACCGAATGACATCGCTCCGGTAGTGAAGCGTTTGACGATTTCTTTGGCAGGCTCGACTTCCTCGATCGGTACCGGCGTTTCAGACTTCTTGATCTGCATCAGACTGCGCAGGGTTGCGAGGTTGCGGCTTTGCTCATCGATGAGATCGGTGTATTCCTGAAATGTCTTGAAGTTCGACTGGCGCACGGCATGCTGCAGTTTGCTGATGGTCAGCGGATTCAGCAGGTGATACTCGCCGTTCGCCCGGAAGTGATAACTGCCTCCGACGGCGAGTTCCGTGTCGTAATCGGTGACTGGCTGGAAGGCGTGCTGGTGCTTCATCTGCGCTTCGCGCGCCAGAACTATCAGGCCAACTCCTTCCAGTCGAGAAGTTGTGCCAGCGAAGTAGGCGTCGACCAGGTCCTGATTCAAGCCGATCGCTTCGAAGACTTGCGCGCCGCGATAGCTCTGCAACGTCGAAATCCCCATCTTCGAAAACGTCTTGAGCAGCGCCTTGTTGATCGCCTTGATGAAATGTTTCTGCGCGAGTTCGGCGTCGATGCCATCGGGCAGGTTGCCACGCCAGGCGAGGTCGGCGAGGCTCTCGAAGGCAAGATAAGGATTGATTGCGCTGGCGCCGTATCCGATCAGCAGAGCGAAATGCATGACCTCACGCGGCTCTCCTGACTCGATGATGAGCGCAACTTGCGTGCGCGTTTCTTCGCGAACGAGCAGGTTATGTACGGCGGCGAGCGCCAGCAGGCTGGGGATGGGTGCGTAATTCTTATCGACGCCGCGATCAGAAAGAATCAGCAGCGTGTAACCGGATTTCACCGCCAACGACGCGCGGCGGCAAAGTTCGTCGAGAGCGTTTCGCAGTCCCACTTCACCGTCTTCAGCGCGGAAAAGCGCGGGCAGCGTAATGGCCAGCAGGTCGCCGCGTGAAACTCGGCGGAGTTTTTCGAGTTCGCGGTTTGTAAGTAGTGGGTGCGGCAACTTCAGCGTGTGGCAATTCTCGGGAGTCTCTTCCAGAATATTGCGCTCGGTGCCGATGTAGCTAACCAGCGACATCACCATCTCTTCGCGGATGGGATCGATCGGCGGATTCGTCACCTGCGCGAAGAGCTGCTTGAAATAGTTGAAGAGCGGCTGCGGCCTGTCAGAGAGGCACGCGAGCGGCGTGTCGGTGCCCATGGAGCCGACGGGCTCTTCCCCGTTCACGGCGATGGGTTCGAGGATCATGCGCAGGTCTTCGTCGGTGTAACCGAAGGCACGCTGGCGGCAAGAAATGGTTTCGTGATCGGCTGCGTGAAGCCGCGAGGGCTCGGGCAGTTGATCGAGCGTGATCTGATTTTCGGTCAACCAGTCCGTGTAGGGCTTGCGCGCAGCGAGGCGCTTTTTGATTTCCTTGTCGCTGACGATGCGGCCTTCGGCGGTGTCGACGAGAAACATCTTGCCGGGCTGAAGGCGTCCTTTCGTTTTGATTCGCTCGGGCGCGATATCGAGCACGCCGGTCTCGGACGCCATCACGACGAGGTCGTCATGCGTGACGACGTAGCGTCCCGGGCGCAGGCCGTTGCGGTCGAGAGTCGCGCCGATCACGCGGCCATCGGTGAACGCGATCGCGGCGGGGCCGTCCCAGGGTTCCATCAGCGAGGCGTGGTATTCGTAAAACGCGCGCTTCTCCGGCTTCATATGCGGATTGCCAGCCCACGCTTCCGGGATCAGCATGGCCATGACGTGCGGGATGGAGCGTCCGGCCTGGAACAGCAACTCCACTGCGTTGTCGAAGCTGGCAGAGTCGCTACCGCCGGGTTGAATGACCGGGTACAGCTTGGCGAGGTCGTCACCGAACAATTCGGACTTCAGCACTGACTGGCGGGCGTGCATCCAGTTGACGTTGCCGCGCAGCGTGTTGATCTCGCCGTTGTGGGCGACGTAGCGGTATGGGTGCGCGAGTTGCCAACTGGGAAATGTGTTGGTCGAAAAGCGCTGGTGGACGAGGCAGAGCGCGCTCATCACATCCGGATCGGAAAGCTCGGTGTAGAAATTCGCGATCTGCGGAGCGAGCAGCAGCCCCTTATAAACGATTGTGCGCGCCGAGAGCGAAGGAACGTAGAACATCTCCTTGTCTTCGATCTCGGAGGCGGCGATTTCCGATTCCGCCCGCTTGCGGACGACGTAGAGTTTGCGCTCGAAGGCGTCTTCTGTCAGGCCGGCGGGGCATCCGACAAAAATCTGCTGGATGTAAGGCTGCGAAACCCGCGCCACGCGGCCCACGGCGGAGCCATCGACGGGAGTGTCGCGCCAGCCCAGGAGAGAGAGTCCCTCTTCGCGGACAATGCGTTCGAGAATTCCTTCGCATTGCAGGCGCTGATGCTGCTCGACCGGCAGGAACGTCATGCCGACGGCGTAGGCGCCGGAAGCGGGCAGAGTAAATCCCAGGCGGGCGCACTCGCGGACGAAGAATTTGTGTGGAATCTGAATCAGGACGCCGGCGCCGTCTCCGGTTTCGGGATCGCATCCGCAGGCTCCACGGTGCGTGAGGCGGATCAGGACCTGAATTCCCTGCTCGATAATCTCGTGGCTCTTGTTACCGCCAATGCTGGCGACGAAGCCCATGCCGCAGGCGTCGTGCTCGTGAGCAGGGTGGTACAACCCCTGCGCAGGGGGCAGACCATGCGGGATGGTGGATCGCGCCATAACTTCCGTTCCTGAAACCTCTCCGCAACATCGGGCTGGTATGGGGCTGGAGTGCCATCTTCTTTGGTACAGCTTTCAGGAGGGCAAAGTACAACGCAGAATTTCGATAGGTGGGATGAAGAATTTTGCTGGGAGGGGATGGCACCAACTGGAGGTTGTCTGTGACCCGATAGCCAGGCCCCCACCCGCCAAAGCCCTCACACCGCTTGCACACCGCCCCGTTTTCCTGCGAAACTTTTCCTGCGCACACTCAAGATTCCTAAACCCAGAAAAGCGAGGTTGACGTGAAACTGTTTTCAAATGTTTTCCTGCTTCTTGCCGCGCTTTCACTCTACCAAAACGCCTTCGCACAAGCGCAAACGTTCACTACCGCAAAGGGCGACGTCAAGATCACACCGCTTTTTCATGCCAGCACGCTCATCGAGGCTGGAGGCAAGGCTATTTATCTCGATCCGGCCAAGCCGGCGAAGTTTCCGGAGCGCAAGGCCGACCTCATTCTCATCACCGATATTCATGGCGACCACATGGATCCTGATTCCATTAAGACGGTCAGCCAGTCGAGCACTGAAATCCTGGCGCCGCCAGCTGTTGTGCAGACTGTGACCACAGCTAAGCCCATTGCTAACGGCGAGACCAAAACCTGGGGCGACTGGACGATTGAGGCCGTCCCTGCCTACAACCTCAAGCGCGGGCCTGAGGCCGGCAAACTCTTCCACGACAAAGGGCGCGGCAATGGATACGTCCTCACCTACGGCGGCAAGCGCTTCTACTTCTCCGGCGATACGGAAGGCGTTCCGGAGATGCGCGCACTCAAGAATATCGACGTGGCCTTCATTTGCATGAACCTTCCTTACACGATGCCTCCCGATGAAGCGGCTGACGCGGTGAAAGCGTTTCATCCCAAGGTGGTCATTCCGTACCACTATCGGGGGTCTGATCTCCAAGTATTCAAGAAGGGGCTGGACGGAACGGGAATCGAAGTGCGGCTGATCGAGTGGTATCCAAAGTAGCGTATCCTTCGGCGACATAGAAAACCAGCCTGGGAAACTACGCGATGGGAGGTGCTCGCTCGACTACCGGGGCACCCGCCTTCAGACACCCTGATACACCCAGGTCAAAAACGACTTGGGACTCTGAAAGGATTGTCCCCATTCCGCGTCGTAGCGGGCGGTGGGCTTGGCGGCGATCACTTCTTCCAGCGTCCGGCCCTGCTTCTTGAGTTTGGCGACTTTCTCGCGCGCCTCGACGAGCACATCGCGAAAGAGCACCAGGTCGGGCTTAGCCGCTACTGCGCCGTGGCCCGGAATCACAATGGTCGTCGCGCTGACCTTCGCGAGGTTCGCTTCCGCCGCGCGAATCTGGCCATCGATGCTGCCTCCGGTCGAGTAGTCGACAAAGGGATAGTTGCGATTCCACAACATGTCTCCCGTGTGAAGAACATCGGCCTCGGTAAAGTGCACGGAGATGTCCGAATCGGTATGAGCAGGGCCGTAGTACTTGAGGGCGAGGGTGGAGCCGTTGACGTGAACCGTGTGCTCGTCCTGAAAAACAGTTGTGGGGATCGCTCCGGCGGGCGCGGCCGGAAACGTGTACCCCCAGCCTTCCACGCGTGTGTCTACAGAGAGACGCTTGCGCGTGTTCTCGTGAGCCAGAATGCTTGCGCCCGCCTGGTGCAGCCACTCGTTGCCGCCGGTATGATCGAAGTGCCAGTGCGTGTTGATCAGTTGCTTGACGGGATCCGCGTTGATACTGGCGAGAGCCGCTGCGACGTTCGACCGCGCGGTGATGACTTCGGCATCCACGAGAAGCTTTCCGTCCGGACCAGTAAGAACGGCGATGTTCCCCCCGGGACCAAGCAGGACGCTGATATTGCGCCGAAGCGCTTGCACCGTGATCTGGGCAGCGCCGGATTCCTTCAAAGCGATTTCAACAAGGCCTTGCTGAGCAAAGAGCCGGGGTGGGGCGAGACAAGCGGCCGCAACCGCGACTCCACTCGAAATCAGAAAGTGACGCCGCGAGACCTTGTTGGATACGCTGTTGCTCATCGATTTACTCCCGTTTGGCGGGTGCTCCGCATCTCGGAGGAAAGTATAACCGCCTGACTTAAAACGATGTCGGAGAAAACGAACCGGGGTGCACCATTCTCGCGTTCGTTTCGGCACCCGTCGCCCCCGCGCATAAACATTTCTAATCAATCAGATAAATAGTTCCCACTTCCGAAAAATCCTCACGCGCATTACTGTTATCTCGTTATTTTTCAAGCGAGGAGCTAACCGGTTCCATGGCAAAGCTGCTGACGGTTGTTGGGTTGATCGTATTGGTGTGTCTGCTGGCTCAGGCTGCCGTAGCGCAGGCTGTTCCAGCAAGCGACGACCACGCGGCGCGCATTGCGAAGTTGGAACAGGCGGTGGTCGACGCCCGAAGTTCCGGCGATAACGCCTGGATGCTGATGTGTTCGGCGCTGGTCCTGATGATGACGGGGCCGGGGCTGGCCTTGTTTTATGGCGGTCTGGTGCGGAAGAAAAATGTCCTGTCGACCATGATGCAGAGCTTCGCGATGATGGCGATCGTCACGGTGTTGTGGGGACTGGTGGAATACAGCCTGGCTTTCGGTTCGGGAAACAGTTTCATTGGCGGATTGCACAATGTGTTTCTGGGCGGGGTCGGAGGGCAAGCGGATCCGGACTATGCCGCTACGATCCCGTTGCAGACATTCATGGTCTATCAGTTGATGTTTGCCATCATCACGCCGGCGCTGATCACGGGAGCGTTCGCGGAGCGGATGAAGTTCAGCGCGATGGCTGCGTTCATGGTGATGTGGTCGCTGGTGGTGTATGCGCCGATGGCGCATATGGTTTGGGGAAAGGGCGGGCTGTTGAATGCCGCGCTGGGCGGGCGCTTTCCGACACTGGATTTTGCGGGCGGCACGGTCGTGCATGTCACGTCAGGCGTATCGGCGCTGGTTTGCGCGTTGTATCTGGGGAAGCGCATCGGATATCCGAAGCAGCCCATGCCTCCGCACAGCGTGGTGCTCAGTTTCATCGGAGCTTGCCTGCTTTGGGTGGGATGGTTTGGATTTAACGCGGGCAGCGCCTTGTCGGCGGGGATTCTGGCGACCAGCGCATTTGTCGCGACGCATTTTGCAGCGGCCTCGGCTGCGTTGGGATGGAGTGCGGCCGAGTGGTACAGGAATGGCAAGCCGAGCTCGTTGGGCGCGATCTCGGGAGCAGTAGCGGGATTGGTTGCGATTACTCCGGCGGCGGGATTTGTGTCGCCCATGTCGGCGATCGCGATTGGGTTGCTGGCGGGCGTGTTCTGCTATCTGATGGTCGCCAAGGTCAAGATGCTCGCAGGCTACGACGACTCGCTGGATGCGTTTGGGGTACACGGAGCAGGCGGCACGCTGGGCGCGATCCTTACTGGGATCTTCGCGTCGAGTGCGGTGAATCCTATCTTCAAGAGCGCCGCCGGGAATACACTGGCGTCAGGGCTGCTGGAAGGCAACGCGCATCAGTTGTTCAACCAGTTCGTTGGCGTGGCAATTGCCTGGGTGCTGGCCGGCGTTGGGACTCTGGCGATATTGAAAGTTGTAGACCTCGCGATCGGGCTGCGCGTTCCGGAAGATCATGAGATTCAGGGGCTTGATCTTTCGCAGCATGGCGAGGAAGGATATTACTGGGAATCTCCGGCGTAGGAAGAGCGGCAAATTCAGAGATATTCATCATGACAAAGGTCGAAGCGGTCATTCAGGTATCGCAGTTGGAGCAGGTCAAAGACGCTTTGCATGCGATTGGCGTGGAAGGCATGACGGTGTTCGAGGCGCGCGGGCACGGCCGGCAGAAGGGGCACACCGAATTTTACCGGGGACGCGAGTATACGGTGGACTTGATCCCCAAAGTGAAGCTGGAAATCGTGCTGGCCGATGAGATGGTGGAGAAGGCGGTGCAGGCGATTATCAGCGGGGCCCGCACCGGAAAAATCGGCGATGGAAAAATCTTTCTCTCGCGCATTGACGATGCGATTCGGATTCGCAACGAGGAACGCGGGGACGGAGCGCTTTAGCCGCCAGTTCGCGGCATGGATTTGGGAAACAGCGGAGACCAGACTCCCTCCTCCGCAGGTATTTTGCGAAGGCATGGAGGGATTGCCGCCGAAATGAACACCGTATCCATTGCCAACGCGCTGCGCGAGTTGTATGCCAGCGAGTCGGCGCGCATCCAGCAGGAATTTTCTGTCGGCGGAGATGGCAGCGCTGTGCTGGCGGGGCGTACGGCGCTGGTCGAGTCCATTCTGTTGCGCCTGTGGCAGGAATTTATTTCCGCGGACTCCGAAGGGCCTGAAGGTTTCACGCTGGTCGCGACCGGCGGATTCGGCCGGGGCTGGCTCTTTCCTCACTCCGATATTGATCTGCTGTTTCTGCACGCTGGTTCCGAAGCCGCTCTCAAGGATTCCATCCGGCGCTTCTCTCAGGAAGTTTGGGACCTGCGGCTGAAGTTCAGTCCCGCGACGCGGACGCTGGCGGAGTGTGAGCGTTTTGATCCCAATAATGTTGAGTTTGCGATTTCGTTGCTCGATTGCCGGTATCTGGCGGGCGATCGCGATCTGTACTCGCGGCTGCGCGAGAAAACGATTCCACGGCTGGTTGCGCGGGAGTGGAAGAACCTGATCCAGAACCTCGGCGAGATCACACGGGCGCGGCATCAGAAATTCGGCAACACGGTGTTTCATCTCGAGCCGAACGTTAAGGACGGACCGGGCGGGCTGCGCGACTACAACGTCACGTACTGGCTGGCGCTGATTTCGGCGATGGAGAAACTGCGGGCCTGGCCCGATCCGAAGGCCCTGCTGCCAGTTTCTTCACGGCGCGCGCTGGATGCGGCGCTGGAGTTTCAGATGTCCACGCGCTGCTTTCTGCATTTTCGGCATGGACGCCACGACAATACGTTGACCTGGGAAGCGCAGGACGAAGCCGCGCTGCGCAAGATTGGCGCGGCGGATGTCGAAATCACGAATGCGGCGGACTGGATGCGTGTGTACTTCGGACATGCGCGCGCGGTGCATCGGATGAGTGCGCAACTCCTGGAAGAAATTCCCGCCGCCTGGTCGTCCGTCTACCGGCAATTTCAGAGCTGGAGATCACGGGTCTCGACGCCGGATTTCTCGGTGGTCGACGGCATGATCTTCGTGCAGAAGCCGGACTCACTCCAGGACCCGGAAATGCTGCTGAAGCTGTTCCACTTCATGGCGCAGCAGGGACTGAAGCTCAGCACGACGACCGAATACAAGATCGAGCAAGTGCTGCCGGCGCTGGCGTCCACGCCACCGCGCGGAGCAGAGCTGTGGCTTTATTTGCAGGAGACGTTGTCACAACCGCATGCCGCTGACGCCCTGCGCGCGATGAACGCGTTGCGCCTGTTGCCGCTGCTGCTGCCGGAATTGAAGGGGATCGAGGCACTGGTGGTGCGCGATTTCTATCACCGGTATACCGTCGACGAGCACTCGTTTCTGGCGATTGAGAATCTGCATCGCCTGCGCGATCTCAAAACCGAATGGGACCGGCGATTTGCGGAATTGCTGGAGGAACTGGAACAGCCGGAGTTGCTCTATCTTTCGTTGTTGCTGCACGACTCGGGAAAAGCGCTGCCCGGCAATCATGTCGAGGGCAGCCTGCAATTTGTGGAGAGCTGCGCGGACCGTCTGGATCTGGACCCGGCGGACCGCGACACACTCCGCTTCCTGGTGGGCGGGCACCTCGAAATGTCGGCGGCGGCGCGGCGCGATGTGTTTGACCCGGCCAACGTGAAGGCGTTCGCGGAGAAAATCGGCGTACCGGAACGGTTGAAGATGCTGTGCCTGATGACCTATGCCGACATCAAGGCAGTGAATCCCGAGGCAATGACGGCGTGGAAAGCGGACAATCTTTTTCAGCTCTACATTGCCGCCGCCAATTACCTGAGCCGCAGCGCGGATGAACGCGTCCATACCGACGACAATGACGCGGCGCTCGCTCACCTGCGGTCGCTGGCTCCGGTGGCGGGAAAGAAAATCAACAGCTTTCTGGAAGGGCTGCCACAACGGTACTTGCGCATTCACGGCGTGAGCGATGTGCTGGCGCATGCTGAAATGGCCGCGCAACTGGGGCATGATTCCGTCCAGATCAGTTTGAAACAAGTGCGGCACTGGTATGAGTTGACACTGATCACGACCGACCGGCCATTTTTATTCGCTTCGGTTTCGGGCACGCTGGCGGCGTGGGGAATGAATATCGTCAAGGCGAATGCGTTCTCGAACGGCGCGGGAGTCGTGGTGGACACTTTCTTTTTTACGGACCGCTTTCGCACCCTGGAATTGAATCTCCAGGAGTGGGCGCGGTTGAAACAGAGCCTGGCCGGCGTGCTTTCGGGGAAATCGGATGTGGCGAAAATGTTGCGAGATCGACTCCGGTCGGAGAAGTCGAGCGCCGCGAAAGTAAAGATTGCGACCCAGATCGAATTTGACGACGGCTGCTCGCCGCACAGCACGCTGGTGCAGATCATCACGCAAGATCGTCCCGGGCTGCTCTACAAGATGTGCTCGCAGGTTTCGAAGCAAGGATGCAATATTGAGATCGCGTTGATCGAGACCGAAGGGCAGATGGCGATTGACGTCCTGTATCTGACCGCGGGCGGGGCGAAGCTGGATGGAGAAAGACAAGCAGCACTGGGACGGGCGCTGCGCGAGGAACTTGAGGCGGGGGGCTGAAGCCCTCCAACTATTTTGTGCGCATTGCGGCGCGGCTTTAACCCGCGCCCTTCAAAGCAAGAACGACGACGATTTTTCCGCAGCCCACCCTGTCCGCCCGGCGTGACGCCGGCGCTACCGTGGAAAAGGCCCCCCTAAAGTCCTTGACTCCACGGACAAACATAAGTAAAAGTATCTAATCGTAAGAATACGTAAGCTACCTCGAAAGCCCGGTTTCGAAGGAGTTTCTCCTATGTCGATGGGCCGTCAGCTGGTCACCTCCCTCCTCTTCTTATTGTGCGGAATTTCCATGGTCTTCGGCCAGGGCAGCTACACGGCCCAGATTCGCGGGACGGTGACGGATCAGTCGGGCGCGATCATCGCGCACGCCAAAGTCACGCTAACCGATGACGGGACCGGGATTCCCTCGTCGTCGGAAACCAACGACAACGGGCAATACGTGATCAACGGACTTCGGCCGACGAAGTACACGGTGAAGACGGAGGCATCCGGGTTTCGTCCGATCGAACAAAAAGATGTTGTGCTCGCGGTAAGCCAGCAGGCCTCGCTGAATTTCACGCTGAAGCCGCTGTCGGTGATGGAAAGCGTTACTGTGACGGAAACCGCGCCGCTGCTGGATACGGGCGGGGCGTCGCTGGGGACCGAGGTCACGAACGAGTTCATCAGCAGAATGCCGCTGGCCGACCGTGACGTGTCCAAGCTTGTCTATTTATCGGCGGGCGTGACAGAAATCAACAACGGGGTCGGGTATCCCTTCGGCACCGACTTTTCATCGAACGGGCAGCGTTACGCGTCCGCGGAATTCCGCCTGGACGGAAACCTGGCAACGGGCCCCGAGCAGGGCGAAGGCGCAACCTCGAACTTGAGCTACGTGCCGTCGGCCGAGGTGATTCAGGAATTCAAAGTCCAGAACAACAGCTTCTCCGCAGAATACGGCAGCAATGGCGGGACCGTGATTAACGTCCTGATGAAATCCGGAACTAACACGCTGCACGGAAGCGGATGGTGGTATGGCCGGCGCACGGCTCTGAACGCCAATGATTTTTTTTCCAATCAGGCTGGCGTCCCCCGAGCGGCCTCTACCCGCGACCAATACGGATTCTCGGTGACCGGGCCCATCATCAAGAACAAGACCTTCTTTCTGTTCGATCTGGAGCGGGTGCGCCAAAACGATAAGGCTCTCGTCCAGGGCCGGGTTCCGACAGATCTCGAACGCAAAGGAGATTTTTCCCAGACGGTGGTTCAGGATGACAGCGGGAACTTGTTGCCGGTAAATATCTACAATCCATTCGACTTGAATCCCGATGGTAGCCGGAATCCATTTCCGGTTACGGCGGATGGACGATCCAATGTGATACCCGACGGTCTGATCGACAACGCCGGCAGATTGCTGGCCAATGCCTATCCGGAACCGACGCAGGACCTCGACTTCAGCAACAACGTCAACTTTTCGCAGGGCGTGGTGAATACGTCCCCTTACACCCAGTTCGATATCAAGATCGACCACCAATTAAACGGAAAAAACCGGCTCACGGGTCGCTACAGTCAAAACACGGCTACGTCCAACAATCCGAGCCCGTTTTATGGATCTTCGGTGAACCACCAGACCACGCGCAATATCGTGGTGGAGCACACTGTGTCCATCAACCCCCGTTTGTTGTTGACAAGCCGGTTCGGTGTGGACCGCTACTACCAGAATGAGACCTCCCAGCACGAGGATCCTACTCAGTTCGGGCTTCCCGCCCTGCTTTCAGAAGCCAACAACATCATGCGCATGCCCGAAGTCGTGCCGGAGAACTACACGATCCTGAACAGCGACCAGTCCGGGAATCCACAGTGTTGTGTTGACACTATCAATGGGCACACGCAATACGTATATTCATCGGCTCTGAACTGGGTAAAAGGCGCTCATGTCCTCAAGTTTGGCTTTGAGCAGCGGCAGTTCTTCAACAACTTCTATCAGCCTAACGACGCGACCGGGATCTTCAACGCGGGCCGGATCATTACCGAGCAAGATCCTTTCGGGGCGAACTCAGACGACCAAACGTTCGGTAACGGGATCGCGACCCTGTTGCTGGGATTTCCCGACAGCGGCCAGCTCAATATCAAGACTTCGGTCGCCAACAAATCGCTGGAGACTGGCTTCTACGGCCAGGACGACTGGAAAGTCACTCCTCGCCTGACGCTGAACCTGGGACTCCGCTACGAGTGGAGCACTCCGTATTCCGAGCGTCACAATCGCATCGAGTTCAGCGATTTCAACGCGCTGAGCGGAATTACAGTGGACTTGACACCCCCCACCACCGACGTGAACGGCGACCCGTTACCCGCCGACCTGAGCGGACTTGGACTAGGCCCTACGAATCTGAAGGGAATCACGCGCTTCCCCACGTCAAGTGACCGCCACGTCCCGGTGGACCGCAACAATTTCGGCCCACGGCTTGGCTTCGCCTACGAAATTTCTAACAATACGGTATTGCGCGGAGGTGCAGGCATCTTCTATGGCTTCTCCTCCACCACCAACTTCCAGTACGCGGGTACGGCATTCCGGCGCGATGCGCCGATTCACTTCAGCACGACTAACGGCAATCAGGTTATCCAGGTCGCAACCTTCGAAAACCTGTTTCCGAATCTTCCTCCAGGGCAACTGCCGACGGCGCAAGGCACCAAATACGGGGCGCTTGCCAACTGGGGCTATGTGAACCAGAACGATCTGGGCACAACCGAGTCGCGGAACCCGGAGATCTATCAGTGGAACCTCGGCCTGCAGCACCTGTTTCCATTCGGGGTGGTCATCTCTGCCGATTACTCGGCGAACCGCAGCACGCATCTTCCATTTGGTGGCGCGACGCGGAATCGGAATTTCCTGTCCAAGAGCTTTCGAGAACAACTGGTGGCCCAGTTGAATCCGACTCATGACCCTGGTGACAGTTCGGTAAGCCAGCTGTTGTCGACCGACGTTCCCAATCCTTTTCTACCGCTCTTCACTGGTCCCGGCGCGATTTTCAACGAACCGGACTCCCGTTACAGCGATCCCGTGAATGGAGTTCCGCTGATCAATTTGCTGCGGCCGTATCCGCAGTTTGACAACAACTTCGAAGGTCTGCCAGCGCTGAGTGCCAGCTCCTGGTACAACGCGTTGCTGGTTCGCTTTCAAAAGCGACCGAGCCACGGTCTGAGCTTTGAAGGCAGTTACACATGGGCGAAGGCCACCGATAATTCCTCATACGGCGCGAACTCGTTCATTTTTTTCAACGGTTCGGGGCTCGGCTTTCCCCAGGAACTCGATAACCTGAGGGCAGAGCACTCGGTCGGTGCGAACGACAACCGTCATCGATTCGTCCTGGGGACTGTGTACGACTTGCCAATTGGCCGGAACCGGTGGATCGGTGGAGGTTGGCCGGGGGTGGCAGACGCGATCGTCGGCGGGTGGTCGGTGAATGCTCTGCTGACCCTTCAAACGGGCCAGCCCATCCCATTCGCGACGTCCGGGCAAAGACTGGCGGATGGCTTCCAACGCCCCAACATCATTTGCAATCCCATGAGTGGGATGAGTCTGCACGATGTTGCCACCTCAACCGATCCCAGCGCCAACTACTTCAATCCGAACTGTTTCGCGGACCCAGGCGACCAGATCGCCGGCGACGCCCCACGCTTCTCCACCAACGCGCGCGGCCCAGGGATCAAGAATCTCGATCTGGGGATCTTCAAGGACTTCCCCATTCGCGAGGGAATGAAGGCCGAGGTCCGGGCGGAGTTTCTGAACGCGACTAATACCGTCCGCTTTCAGACTCCGGCTTCTTTCTTTGGCGATTCCAGTACCTTCGGGCTGGTCACAACGCAGGCGAACAATCCGCGCCGGATTCAGATGGCGGTACGGTTCGAGTTTTAGTTGACGCGAGAGTCGGGGCGGATTCTGGATCAGGAATCCGCCCTTTTCTTTTTTGCAGATTCGGGCCAGGAGGAAGCGCGCATGCGCCGACGGGACTTTCTAAGAGCAGGTGCTGCCACGGCGCTCGCCAGTGGGCTTGGCGGGCCGTCTGCCGGCGCTTACGTTCCCGGCCACAACTTCGACAAATACGATTTCGGCGCGGGCCCCCCGGTTGCCGATCGCCTATATCAGGGACCATTTCCTACCGATTTATTTCCCAGCTGGAATGTGGCGATGGCTACGACTCCTTCGTCCGAACCAGTGGCGAACTTCGGCATGGGGATGATCACGTATATCTGCGATGAGGTCGGGCCTCCGCAGAAGGCGGGACAGAGCCTGGAGAAGTCAATTGAGGATCTGGTGCGGTTGCCTCTGGGCAGCAAGCTTTACCTGCGGGTGAACTGGAAGGATGTGCAGTCGAGACCGGGGCGGCTGGATTTGTGTCCGCATTGGAAGACGACGTTCGATCTCGCGCGGCAGTATGACAAGCGGATCGGGCTGCGCGTCATGATGAGTAATCCGGATATCACGGACTCACCTTTGCCAGCGTTTCTTGACGGCAAAATTCCAATGGTCAAGCTGGGATCGTGGCTGAAGCGCGATCGGTTGGAGCCGCGCTATGACGATCCGCGATTTCAGGCGGCGTTTGAGGAACTGACCGATCTGCTGGCCGATGCGTATGACGGGCATCCGCAGGTGGAGTATGTGGACACGGCAATGTACGGATTCTGGGGCGAAGGACACACCTGGCCTTTGGAGACGAATCCGTTTCCGGACGCGGTAACGGCGGAGGCTACGTTCGTCCGGATGTTTGAGCACCAGGCGCAGCGTTGGAAGAAGACTCCGCTCGCGACCAACACGCAACCGGACTTCAGCAAGGTCGGCAATTCCGAACTGGTGGACCGCACGATTCGCAGCTTCAACTGGCTACGCACGGACACGATTTTTATTGAGAACGAGCAGATTGAAACGTTGAGTAATCGTCCGCCGTGGATTGGCGCTTCGATCGAAGTGGGTATGTCGGATGGCTCGCCGGCGAGTCTGCATCTGGATCAGGGCGTGACTTACACGGACAACGTACTCAGTCATGCGCGCGATGTCGGGGCTTGTTACTTCTCGTTGTGGAACTGGCATCGAATTTTGGCGGACCGTCTGGTCACTTATCACGAAAAATATCCAGCCGCGATTGATGGGTTGGCGCGGAGCATCGGGTATCGCGTGCGCCCTTCGTGGATCTGGACGTATGAGGAGCGCGGGTATCCCGGATTGATCGTGGGATTTTGCAATGACGGGATCGCGGGCGTGCCGGGAGTTCTGCATGTTTCTGTCCTGGACAAGGGGGGCGCCGTGTTGGCAGGCGGCAGTCTGGATGCGGGATATCCTCTACCGGGAAAAGTGCGGCAGGCACAATTTCCCTTGCCGAAAGGGACGTCATGGAAGGGACTGCAGCTCAAGGCGGAGATTGAGGTAAAGGGACAACGGCATCCGGTGCGATGGTCTTGCAAGCAGGCGCTCAATGCCGATGGGACGTTGACAGTGCGTGCGACGCCAGGGTTGGGGGAATCGGATGAGACGGGCGGACTGATTTCGCCCAGCAACCTCTAAAAGGTTCAATGAGCAAGTTCATCGGATTTTGGGTGGCGCAGCGGTTTACCGCTGCGATTGAGATTCACTCTTGACAGGGCTTTAGCCCTAGAGTCGCGCTTTTGATACGCAATGCTGCCCCTCAGCGGCTAAAGCCGTTTGGGTTTCTTGGTCGAATCGCAGCGGTAAACCGCTGCGCCACCCGAAATCGAAAACACTAAGGATACTTATGCGCTCTCGAGGATGCATTCTTTTGTTTCTTGGAATCGTTTGGGCGGGCGGCGTACATGCAGCTGGTCCTGCGGAACAAGACTGGACCTACTACGTCCGCATTGCGGCATGGGGATTACATTCGAAGGACGCTGCGGCGCGCATTGTTCACGAGGCGCAGGAGAGTCACGTCTTCGGGATCGAGGTGGATAACGACATTCCGGGGCGGTATGAGAGTTTCTTGAATCCGGAAGAAAAGCTGGCAGCGATTCGGGCGGTTGCGGAGCAGGCGCACGCGGCGGGGAACCATGCGTTCGTTTATATCGCGGGCCTGGAGTGCATCACGGCGAATGCGGATCAGTCGGCCCATTCTCTGGCGAAGGATCATCCGGACTGGCTGCAGCGGAAGATCACGGGCGAGCCAGCGGTCTTTGGCGGAGGCACGGCGTTCTGGATTGCCAAGGGCGATGAGGATGTGTGGATCTCTCCCTACGCTCGCAAGTGGCGCTCGGCTTACATGGAACGCGTGCTGCAGATTGCGGCTACGGGTATTGATGGGATTTACGTCGACATCCCTTACTGGATGACGCATTTCGATGGATGGGAAGATTCGTGGGCGAGTTTTGACGACTACACGGTTGCCGCGTTCAAGAAAGAAACCGGGCTGGATGCTCGCCACGATTTGAAGCTCGGCGATTTTTCAGATGCCAATTTTCGCAAGTGGGTGGATTTTCGGATTCGTACGATTACTGATTTCATGGCGGAAATCGATCGGACGGCCAAGGGGGGGAATCCGAAAATCAAGACGATTCCCGAGATTTATCCGGGAATCGAGGAAGAAGCGGTGCGGGTGGGGGCGGATGTGTACAGTCTCTACGCGGTGAATGACGCGATCGCGCACGAGTATGAGTTTGGCGGCGGCGATCACATGGCTTCTTCGCGGACTCCCTATGACTGGTTCCGCTATCAGGTCGGGATGGCTTCGTTCCGCGCCTTCGCCGAGGGCAGGCCCACGTGGATTCTGAACTATTCGTGGGACGGGGACAAGAAGATCGATCCTCGCGATGCGATGGAGAACCTGTTCATGTCGCAGGTGATGGCGGGTGCGAATCCGTGGGACGCGAGCGGACATGTGATGTCGGGATCGAACGATCTCGCAACGCGCAAGCGCATATTCAGCTGGATCGGACAGCATGAAAAGACGTTTTATTCGCCGCGCGAGCCGTTGAATCCGGTGGGAGTTTATTTTTCTCCGGCTACGCGGAATTATTCTCCGGCAGAATTTTTGCGGTCGTATGAGGGGATACTGATCCTGCTGATGCAAAAGCATCTGGCGTATCAAGTGGTGACGCCGCGTACGCTGCCGGCGTTCCATGGCGGCGCGCTGGTGTTGCCGAACGTGAGCGTGCTCGATGAAACGGAGCGCGCGCTGTTGGGAGCATTTGCGAAGACGGGAAACCGGTTGGTGATCACGGGTATGGATGCGACCGGCTTGGCAGCTGCGACTAATGTCACGCGCGTTGCGGAGTGTCCGGGGAAGGTGTATCTGGCTGCACTGGAAAAGGATTTCGTGGGGACGTCCCCTGATAGCCAGGCGGAGTTTCTCAAGTTGTTGCCGGGCAATGCAGAGGTGAGGGTGGAGGCGTCTCCGATGGTGGCGACGCATATCGTCCGCGTGAACGGTGCTGTGCACGTTTATTTCGCGAACTTCAAGGGCTTACGTGGCGGCGAGAATGCCCGCCAGGAGCCCGAAGCGGGAGCTCTCGTGTTCGTGAAGAACGGTGGAAAGGCGAAGTTTTTAAGTTTTCTCGGTGAGGAACAGGAATTGCGCGGCGAGAAATCGGGGGCGGGGTGGATGTATCGGATACCTTCGATTTTTCGCGGGGGAGTGTTTTGGGTGGAAAGCGCGCGGTAGGCCGGACGCGCAAACTTGATCACCTGATGGAGTTGCTACCCCAGCCCGGCACTGGCAGTGCCGGGCTGGGGTAGCAACTTTCTCTTCTTACTTATTGCAGCGGGGTTGTGGTGTAGTCGCACGCAGCGATGGGTGTAACCGAGGCACGGACCACGCTGTCGGCGAAGGAACAAAAGTAGCGGACGCCAGTCTGATTGGCGACGGCGGGCGCTGCGACGATCTGATAGGTCGCGGCGGGGGTTCCGACTACGCCGGTGAGCGTGAAGTTATAACCCTGTTTGCTGCCGCTGGCGAGCTGCGAGTCGAGCAAGCATGCGCTGGCGGGGCTGGGCGGTGCGCAACTGGTGCCTCCGAGAGCACCGAGCGTGGCGGGGAAACCGACCGTGGGATAAGACGACATGTAGGAAATCATCGCGGAGTTGATGGCGCGAATCGATCCTACGGCCGACGTTTCGTTGGCCGAGATGCGGGCGCGCATCAGGTTCGGAATGGCGATCGAGGCGATGATCAGAATGATGGCAACTACGATCAGCAATTCGATAAGTGAGAATCCGCGTTGTTTTTTTCTTGTCTGCATTGCAACTCCCTGGGAGTCAGTCGTCTGAAGTTGGCCACTGGCGGCTGGTTTCGGCGGTCCGTAGCCTGACTGACAGAACATCTATTCTCGAAGCGTAGACTGCGGAGAGGAGCCGCGTCAAGGGCAGTGCGCGAAGGTTGGTCGCGGTGAGAAAAGCGTTGCAGCTTTGGGCGCGGGCATTGCAGACATTGCGCAGCGGGGCGGGCGCGCCGGGGCTGAAGCCGCGTATTTCAAGTCTCTTTCGCGGCCCTGAAGGGCCGCGCTTCCACGGTTGTGCGTGCGTTCATTTCAGAACCAACGTTTTTCCTTACACGTTGGGGCGCATGTCGCTCGATGTACCTCCGGCTGCCGGGATGTAGCAATTCTGGGTGTAGTCCATGACCATACGGTCGGCGTTGAAGCGCCAGCCCAGGGTGCGGATGGTGCGTTTCATTCGTTTGATCCAACCGCGGGGCAGGCCATCGCGATCGCGGTGATAGAAAAGCGGGATCACTTCTTCGTTGAGCACTCGAATCAGGTCATCGCCATCGCGGGCGTCGTGGACATCGAGATTGGAATGGGTTCGCCCAGTACCGATCGCGAAGCCGTTCAGTCCGTCGTAAGCTTCGGCCCACCAGCCGTCGAGCACGGAAAGATTCAGGCCGCCGTTTAGCACGACTTTTTGTCCGCTGGTGCCGGAGGCTTCCAGGGGACGACGCGGGTTGTTGAGCCACACGTCGACACCCTGCACGAAGTGGCGTCCTACGTTGATGTCGTAGTCTTCGACGAAGGCGAACTTGTCGCCGAATTGCGGATCGCGCATGAGTTCGGCGATTTGCTGGAGGACTCTCTTTCCAGGCTCGTCGTGCGGATGAGCCTTGCCGGCAAACACGAATTGCACTGGACGCTTCGGATCGTTGACCATCGCCGCCAGTTTTTCCAGGTCGCGGAGGATCAGGTTCGCGCGTTTGTAGGTGGCGAAGCGGCGGGCGAAACCAATGGTGAGCGCGTCTGGACTGAGCGTGCGTTCCAGTTTCTGCAAGGTCTCATGCGGTTCGTCGCGGCGGCCGGCCTGTTGAACGGCCCGGCGGCGGACAAACTCCACCAGGCGGTTCTTCAGGCTGAGGTGCGTCTCCCAAAGCTCACCGTCGTCTACGTCGTCGATGCCTTCCCAGATCTTGGCTTCGCTGCTGCGCTGGTGCCATCCGGTGCCGAGATGACGATCGTAGAGACGGAACATCTGCGGGGCGAGCCATGTCGGCACGTGCACGCCATTGGTAATGTGTCCGATCGGGACGCTGTCTTCGAGTGTGCCAGGGGAGAGGCCGGTCCACATGGCGCGTGAGACTTCTCCGTGCAGCGCGGACACTGCATTGGCGCGGCGCGAAAGGCGCAGGCCGAGCACTGTCATGCAGAAGGTCTCATCGACGTTGGGATTTTCACGGCCCAGGCCCATGAAGCTTTCCTTCGACAGGCCGATGGCATCGCGCAAAGGGCCAAGGTGCTCTTCGATCAGATCGGCTTCAAACCGGTCGTGGCCCGCGGGAACGGGCGTGTGGGTTGTGAAGACGACTTCGCGTGAGACGCGGGGCACAGCGCGTTCGAAGGTGATGCCTTCGTCTTCCATCCGCATGCGGACGGCTTCGAGCACGGCGAATCCGCTGTGGCCTTCGTTCAGATGCAGCACGCCGGGTTGTATACCTAGCTGGCGCAGAGCTCGCAAGCCTCCTACGCCGAGCAGTAATTCCTGGCGGATGCGGACGCGGCGATCGCCGCCGTAGAGACGCGAGGTGAGTTCGCGGTCTTCGGGGTGATTGCCTTCTACGTCGGAGTCGAGGAGGAAGAGATCGCAGCGTCCGACTTTCACGCGCCATACTTTGGCGTGGATGGAACCAGCGCGCGTATCGATCTGCACGACGACGGGCAGGCCATTCTTGCCGATCGCGGTCTCCATCGGAAGATGGTTGACGTCGGTTTCGAGGTACTCCTCGCGCTGCCAGCCGCTGCGGTCGAGGCGCTGCAGAAAATATCCCTGACCGTAAAAGAGGCCGACGCCAACCAGGGGAATGTCGAGATCGGATGCGCTCTTGATGTGGTCGCCGGCCAGGACGCCCAAGCCTCCGGAGTAAATGGGGAGCGATTCGTGCAGGCCGAACTCAGCGGAAAAATATGCTACGGGGCGAGTGCGCAGGATGCCGGCGTGGCGTCCACCCCAGGTGCGCTCGGCTTCCTGATATTCGAGCAGACGGCGATACGCGTAGTTGATGCGGCTGTGGAGAACCAGTTCAGCAGCGCGCGTCTCCAGCTTGGCGAGAGGAAATTCTCCGAGCAGCGAAACAGGATTGTGATTGAGTTCGGCCCAGCGCACCGGGTCGAGGTCGAGGAAGAGACCGGAGGAATCGTGGTCCCAGCTCCACCAGAGATTGCGGGCAAGAGCCCAGAGACGTTCCTGCAACGGAGCAATGAATCGGTCGAGGGTACGCGCTTCGCTTACTACCGGAGCGACCTGCGTGGCCGCTTCGGCCAACATGCGAATCTCCTCTTCCGGAAAAACACGTGCGTCCTTTGTCTGGACGACCAGTACGCCTTGCAGGATGCCGCGGTCGATCAGAGGGACTCCCAGGAAAGACTGGTAGGCTTCTTCGCCGGACTCTTTGAAGTACTTGAAGCGAGGATGATTCTTTACCTTCTCTACTGCGACGGGACGGACCTGTTCGGCGACGAGGCCGGCGAGGCCTTCGTGGATGCCCATGCGAAGCGTGCCGATACACTCGCGGCGGAGTCCGAGGGTTGCGGCCAAAACGAGATTGGCGCGGTCGGGTTCCAGCAGATAGGCGGAACAGACGTCGGTGCCGAACCGTCGCGCGATCAGTGCGACTACGTTCATCAGGGTTTCGGCGGGCTTGCCGCCTTCGGCGGCCAGGTTGGCGATTTCGTCCAGCCTTAGCACACGTCCGGGTTCGCTTAATTTCAATTCTTGCTCCTGCTCCTCAACTACTTCCTGCTGATGGTCCAATCTGGTACAGCCTCCGTGGAACGAACTTAGGGTCTATGGGGATGATCGGCAAAAACGGTCGGATACTTGTCCGGCCGCAACCATCCCCCTCTATTTTACGGTGTCGGGGGGATCAACACACGTATAAGTCAGTATCGGAGCGGGTTCGAGGGAGGGCAAGGCGGTTTTTTCGATACAGGGGATTAGAAAAGCTCTCAACCGCAGAGGACGCTGAGAACGTCGAGAAATTCTTGGGGAAAAGCATTCTAATCCCTGATTTTGCAGTTCTCTGCGTCTCTGCGGTTAAACGGGTTTGGAGTTTTTTCGCAGGGCCTTAGCGGTTCGTATAAGATTAGCCAGCAATTTCTTCGCGGGCTGTCACCCTGCCCAGGGATCGGAACTTGTACCTCAGGCCCAAAACCCTAGATGAAGCGGTCGTTCAACTGGCTATGCCGGGAACCCAGATTCTTTCCGGAGGTACGGATTTCTATCCGGCACTGGGAGATCGGGTGGTCCAGGCACCTGTGATGGACATTTCCGGTTTGCGCGAACTGCGCGGCATTTCGCGCGAGGGTAATTACGTCCGGATCGGTGGCTTGACCACCTGGAGCGATGTTATTCGGACTCCGCTTCCCCGTTGTTTCGATGCACTCAAGGCCGCGGCTCGGGAAGTTGGGTCGGTGCAGATTCAGAATCGCGGGACGATAGCGGGGAATTTGTGTAATGCATCGCCGGCGGCGGACGGAGTGCCTCCTTTGCTGGCTCTCGATGCGGAGGTGGAAATGGTTTCGTGCGCAGGATCGCGACGCATGCCGCTGGCGGAATTCATCGTCGGGAATCGGAAAACGCAGCGGCGGCCCGATGAACTGCTGACGGCGGTCTGGATTCCGCGAACTCTTGAGGATGCACACTCGACTTTTCTCAAGCTGGGAGCGCGGCGTTATCTGGTGATTTCGATTTCCATGGTCGCGGTTGTGGTGCTGGTGGACGACGGCCGGGTTACGACAGCGCGTATTGCGGTAGGTTCCTGCTCGGCGGTTGCGCGGCGTCTACATGGACTCGAGGGTGATTTGATAGGCGCGCCGGTTCGCGGAGGCCTTGGCGGGTTGGTCACATCCGGGCATCTCGCGCCGCTTTCTCCGATTGACGATGTGCGCGCGACCGGTGACTATCGGCGGGACGCGTCGCTGACCCTGGTGCGGCGTGCGCTGGATGCCTGCGTGGAGGCCGGCTGATGGCCACCACACGGGACATTCCAGTCGGCGCGGAGAGTTCGTCGATTGCATTTCGAGTGAATGGGAACGAGGTCACGACGACTGGGTCCGCGCGCCGGTTGTCGCGCGTGCTGCGCGAAGACCTTGGACTCACCGGCACCAAAGTCGGATGCGACGCCGGCGATTGCGGCGCTTGCACGGTCTTGCTGGACGGCGACCCGGTATGTGCTTGCCTGGTGGCGGCTGGGCAAGTTGCTGGATGTGAGATCACCACGGTAGAAGGATTGGCAGCGCTGCCCACGGGCTTCCGTTTGCAGAAAGCGTTTTTGGCTCATGGTGCGGCGCAGTGTGGAGCATGCACGCCGGGGATGCTGGTGGCGGCGACAGCGCTGATCGAGCGCAATACGAGTCCGACCGAGGGCGAGGTGATGGACGCGCTCGGCGGTGTGCTCTGCCGGTGTACGGGCTATCGCAAAATTATCTCGGCGGTGCTGGACGCGGCGGCGACACCTGAAGAGAAGAAACTGTCCGGCACGATCCAGGCCGCATCGACAAACGGCGCAGTGGGCAGGCGGTTGGTCCGGCTGGACGGGCAGAAGAAAGTGGACGGCTCCGAAATTTTCGGGGCCGATGAAATGCCGGCGGGAGCGCTGACGGTGAGAGTGATTCGTTGCCCTTATCATCGGGCTCGATTTCAGTTTGGCGATCTCAACGCGTTCGTCCGAGAACGCGCCGGCATCGTGTCGGTGCTGACGGCGAAGGATGTGCCGGGAAAAGACTGTTATGGAGTGATTCCACTCTTCGCTGACCAGCGGGTGTTTGCGCATCGGGAGGCGCGGCATCGTGGAGAGGCGGTGGCGGCGATCGTGGGAGAGACCCCAGTGGTTGAAGCGATTGACCCGGCCACATTTCCCGTAGTGTGGGAGGAACTGCCGGCACTGAAGGAGATCGACGAGGCACTGGCCGCCGACGCGCCTCGGATTCATCACGAGCGGGAAGACAACGTGCTGGTGCGCGGGCGCGTGGTGCGCGGCGATGTTGAGCGGGCGCTGGCCGAGGCTGCGATCACAGCGGAAGGCGATTACGAAACTGGCTTCGTGGAGCATGCCTACATCGAGCCCGAAGCGGGATTCGCGCGTCGCGTCGGTGACGGAGTTGAGATTCAGGCTTGTACCCAGTCTCCCTACATGGACCGCGCGGATATGGCAACGATTCTTGGGATTGCTCCGGAAAAGGTGCGCATCATTCCGACCGCGGTGGGCGGAGGGTTTGGGTCGAAGCTTGATTTGTCCGTGCAAACTTTTCTCGCCCTCGCGGCCTGGCATACCGGCCGGCCTGTGCGCATGGTGTATTCGAGAACGGAGTCAATTGTCTCGACGACGAAGCGGCATCCGGCACGCATGAGAGTGCGAGCGGGCTGCTCGCGCGACGGCAAACTGGTCGCAATGGATTTCGCCGCTGATTTCAATACGGGGGCATATTCATCGTGGGGCCCGACCGTGGCAGCACGCGTTCCCGTGCACGCTTCGGGTCCTTATTATGTCCCGCACTATCGGGCGCTCACGCGGGCGGTGCATACGAATCTGGTGCCAGCCGGGGCGTTTCGAGGGTTCGGAGTTCCGCAGGCAGCGATTGCGCAGGAACAACTCTATGACGAACTCGCGGATCGCGTGGGGATGGATCGACTGGAGTTCCGGATTTTGAATGCTCTCGACGATGACACTCCTACAGTCACGGGACAGGTGATGGGTGAGGGTGTGGGGATTCGCGCGTGTTTCGAGGCGCTGCGGCCGAAGTGGCACGACGCGAGGGAGAGGGCGGCGGAGTTTAATTCCAGGAGTAATGGAATGTTCCGTCGCGGCGTCGGTGTGGCCGGAATGTGGTACGGCTGCGGCAACACTTCCCTGCCGAATCCTTCGACGATCCGAATTGGACTCAAGCGAGACGGGCGAATCGCGCTGCACCAGGGCGCAGTAGATATCGGACAAGGCTCGAACACAATCGTCACGCAGATTTGCGCGGACGCTTTGGGCGCTCCGATCGAGTGCTTCGACCTGATATCGGGCGATACAGCAATCACACCGGACTGTGGGAAGACATCGGCGTCGCGGCAGACGCTGGTCACAGGGAAAGCAGCGCACATGGCGGGGACCCAGTTGCGGGCGGCGGTACTTGCGTTGACCACGGGATGCGAGTGCGGGCGTTTAATTTTCGGCGACGGTCGAGTGAGCGTCGAAGAGAACGGCAACCGGCATACGATCACGCTTTCTGAAATGCCACTCGATCAGTACGGGTATGTCATTACGGCAGAGGCTACGTTTGATCCGCCGACGAGTCCACTCGATGAGAACGGCCAGGGCTCGCCCTACGCGGTCTACGGATACGGCGCTCACATGGCAGAGATCGAAGTCGATGTCGAGCTTGGCACGGTACGGGTGTTGAAGGTCACGGCGGCCCATGATGTGGGGCGCGCGATTAATCCGACCTTGATCGAGGGGCAGATCGAGGGCGGAGTGGCGCAGGGCCTCGGCATGGCGCTGATGGAAGAATTCTTTCCGGGTAAAGGCGAAAATCTCCATGACTATCTGATTCCTTCCGCAGGGGATATTCCGCCAGTGGAGTCGATTCTGATTGAAGATCCGTCGCCCATCGGGCCGTTTGGCGCCAAGGGGATTGGCGAGCAGGCGGTGATTCCGACTGCGCCGGCGATCCTGAACGCGCTGCATGATGCGGTTGGGATACGGCTGCGAAAAATTCCGGCCACACCGGATCGCGTGCGCGCGGCGATTCTGGCAAAGCAAAAAGGAGAACTGCGTGGCTGACGACACGATTCGCTGCGATGCCTGTCCGGTACTGTGCTACATCAAGCCGGGGCGGACGGGATCGTGCGATCGATACGGCAATCGCGATGGGCAACTGGTGCGGCTCGATCCGCACGTAATGCTTGAGCAGGCGCAGGCGCGCGGGGAATCGCTGGTGCCGTTTCTGGGAAAGAGCGAGGAGTGGGACGGCTCGCTGGTTCGCGACGGGCAGACCTTCGTTACTGCAATCGGCGCGGGAACGACTTATCCCGACTACAAGCCCGCACCGTTCATTATTTCGTCGGAAGTGGCGGGCGTGGATATGGTCACGGTGGTGACCGAGGGAATTTTCAGCTACTGCGGCGTGAAGTTGAAGATCGATACGGACCGCCATCTGGGCGCGGAATGTAACACGGTGCGCTCTCAAGGTGAGGCCGTGGGACATGTGACGACCGGCGAGTATGGATCGCAGATGCTGTCGCTCGGCGGCGTCCGGCATCTGACGGGAGGCAGCCGTCACGAGGGCACGGCGACCTGCGACACGCTCATGAATCTTTGCAACGGCAAAGCGGTCGAGTTGGAAATTGAAAACGGCGCGAAGGTTGTGGTGCAGGCCGATAAGCCTCCGATTGTCGACGGCAATCAGGAAGAGCGCATGCGCGTGGGATGTGGCTCCGCGACCATCGGCATGTTTGCCAAGCAATGGTTCGGAAAAGTGGATGAAGTTGTCGTCGTGGACGATCACATCACGGGCGTGTTGTCGGAGCATCAGGCAGGCAAGTTGCTTGGCGTGCCCGAGACGGGGATCAAGATGAAGGGACGCCGGTCCACGCCGGGCCGCTATTTCAAAGTTGCCGAGCCGGGCACATCGTGGGGCGGGACGAACATTTCCGATCCTCTTTCTATCCTTGCGCCATTTGATCCTAAGGTTGCGCGGGTTGGACTGCGGTTGCTCATGGTGAGCACAACCGGTGAGCAGTTTGCTTATTTTGAATTGGACGAAGCGTTGCGTCCGGTTGAGCAGGAATTGCCCGCGGTGCTGCGCGAGTCAGTCGTACGAATCCGGGAAAATTGCGAGCCGGCGCTGTGCACGGTGCTATTCATGGGCGGTGCGGGAGGTTCGTTGCGCGCGGGCGTGACGGAAAATCCGGTGAAGCTCACGCACTCCGTCCGCGATGCCTTGACACGCGTCACTTGCGGTGGCGCGCCCGTGTATGTGTGGCCGGGCGGCGGGATCACGATCATGGTCGACGTGAGCCGTATGCCGGAGAATGCGTTTGGATACGTTCCCACGCCTGCGCTCGTAGCGCCGATCGAGTTCACGATGAAGCTGTCGGACTACGCAACGCTCGGCGGGTACATGGATCATGTGCGGACGCTGAGTTCGATCCAGCAGGAAGATGACGGGCGAAGGCGAGTGACGCCGCGGGCGGATAATCCGTGGCCGCTACGGAAGGCTGGGGCGTCCGAATGAACTCGCGAGCCCAGATTCGCATGCTGCCCGATGGCCAACGCCTCCACATGCACGATGGGCCGATTGACCTGATCGTCGAGGCATTCGGCACTACGGCCGCGATTGAGCGATCCTATCGCGCGGCGACTGCGCGGTTCGCCGACGTACTGGATGAGCTGTGCGGAGAGCTCGCATTTCTTCGTCGCCCAACGCAAGTAGATGGAGCCCTTCCGAACGGACCGATAGCACAGCGGATGGTGGCGGCGGTCGAGCCCTTCGCAGCTTCGACATTCATGACGCCGATGGCGGCGGTGGCAGGCGCCGTTGCGGAGGAGATTCTTTTCGCGATGACTACAGAGGCGAATCTGTCGCGAGCTTACGTCAACGACGGCGGCGATATAGCGTTGCACTTGAGTCCGGAGGAGAACTTTGTCATCGGGATGGTCGAGCGTCCGGATCGTCCGTCCCTGCTCGGAACCGCCACCATCGATTTCGATCAGCCCGTGCGCGGCATTGCCACAAGCGGATGGCGCGGGCGAAGTTTTTCTCTCGGGATCGCCGACGCAGTCACCGTGCTCGCCGATACCGCCGCTATGGCCGACGCTGCCGCGACAGTCATCGCGAACGCGGTGGATTTACCGGGACATCCGGCAATCAAGCGCGTTGCGGCTTGTGAGTTGGCTCCCGACAGCGATCTGGGATCGCGGATGGTAACGCTGGGCGTGGGAAATCTCCGCGGCGGTGAAATTGAGGCGGCGCTGCGTGCGGGCGTTCTGCTCGCTGAGCGGCTGCGCGATACCGGACTGATTCGTGCGGCGGCGCTGAGCCTGCAAGGGGAAACTCGCGCCGTCAACGCCAGGCAACAGATGTCTGCGGAAAGAACGGCCCGCCCAATGCAGAGGCGAAACAGTTTGCCGAAAAATTCGGAAATGTCGGTACAACCGTGGAAGAGCGGCCCTTCAGGGCCGCGTAAGCCATTGAAAATCAATGTGGGCTTCAGCCCCCGAGTCCCGTACCCTGAACTTTTTCAGCAAACCGCAAAGCCTATCCGAAAAACCAGTCCTGATCGCAGCGGTGAACCGCTGCGCCACACAAAGACAAGTGGCGGGAGACTCGATGCCCGAGGTTAACGTACGCAAGCGCGTTCTCACGCTGGAAGAAATTTTCCACGAGGGCGGACCGATTGCTGAAAAACCGTTGTTGCGGGCAGCGGCGCTAGCGGTGATCCGAAATCCGTTTGCGGGCGGCTATGCTGAAAACATCGCGGGGTTCATGGACGACTTGAAACCTCTGGGCCTCGAGATGGCGCGGTCGCTGGTCAAAGCTCTCGGCGGAGATGTGCAATCGATCGAAGGCTACGGAAAAGGGGCAATCGTTGGATCGGCGGGCGAGATCGAGCATGGCGCGCTGTGGCATGTTCCGGGCGGCTATGCGATGCGCGAAGTGCTGGGCGACGCCAAAGCTATTGTTGCGTCCACGAAAAAAGTCGGTGGCCCAGGGACGCGGCTGGATGTACCGATTACTCATATCAACGCGTCCTATGTGCGAAGTCATTTTGATGCCATGGAAGTGGGGATCGCCGACGCGCCGCGCGCGGATGAGATTGTGCTCGCTCTGGTCATGACGACGGGAGCGCGCGTGCACGCTCGCGTGGGCGGATTGAAAGCGTCCGAGATCAAGGGAGAGGATGGGCTGCGATGAAAGCGCGTATCCGCAAGATTGCGACGTTTGTGGAAGAGACTGTGACAGAGATGGGGCGCGTGGTTGATCCGCCGACGCGGCGGGCGGCAGCGGTGGCCGTGATTGAGAATCCGCTGGCGGGGAAATACGTGGAAGATTTGTCGGAGCTCATGGCGATCGGCGAGGAACTGGGCGAGTTGCTCACTCAGCGGGCAGTTGCGGCGCTCGGAATTGCCGGGCCTTCGGCCGAGAGTTACGGCAAGGCGGCGGCGGTTGGAGAGAATGGCGAGATTGAGCACGCCGCCGCGATTCTTCATCCGAAACTTGGTACGCCCGTCCGCAAAGTGCTGGGCAAGGGCGCTGCTTTGATTCCTTCGTCGAAAAAGCGTGGCGGGCTGGGTGTGGTGCTCGATATCCCGCTTGGACACAAAGATGCCGCTTACGTACGCAGTCATTTTGACGGAATGGAAGTGCGGCTGAACGACGCGCCGCGGGCGAATGAGATCATGGTGGCGATTGCCGTAACGGATAGCGGGCGTCCGCTGGCGCGCGTGGGCGGGCTTACCAAGGACCAGATTAAGGGCGAGGATGGGTTGCGGTAGTTTTGTAGTTCGGACATTTACGGGAACTTAAATGAAGATTGGAAAACGCACCTTCGCAGCGCTTCTTGTGGTCCTATGCGGCTCCACGATTCTTCTCCACGCGCAGTCGAAGCAACATGCCGACCTCCTAATCACCGGCGGCATCGTCGTCACCATGGATGGGCCGCGCGCGATACTCGACGACGGCGCGGTTGCCATCATAGGGGACACAATTGCAGCGGTCGGGCCCCGTGTCGAGATCGAAGCGAAGTTCGTCGCAAAACAGACCATCGACGCGAAGAACTCGCTCGTCCTGCCGGGGTTCATCAACGGACACACGCATGTTCCGATGACGCTGTTTCGCGGCATTCACGACGACGTCACATTGAACGACTGGCTCTACAAATATATTTTTCCCGCGGAAGCCAAGAATGTCACGGAAGAGTTTGTCCGCTGGGGGACGCGGCTGGCGGCCGCGGAACAGATCCGGTCGGGCGTCACTACGTTTGCCGACATGTATTACTTCGAAGATGCGGTAGCGGAAGAAACCAAGGCCGCGGGGATGCGCGGCGTGCTGGGCGAGACGTTTATCGATTTCCCGGCGCCGGATAACAAAACCAATGCCGCGATGCTCGAGTACACGGAAAAATTCCTGAAGAAATGGCAGGGCGATCCGCTGATTCATGCAGCCCCGGCTCCTCATTCGATCTATACGTGCTCGCAGAAGACATTGCAGGATGCGGCCGCGCTGGCGCGCAAATATCACGTGCCGATTCTGATTCATCTTTCGGAAATGAAGAAAGAGAACGACGACAGCCTGAAGAACAACGGCATGTCACCCACGCAGTATCTCAACAAAATCGGCGTGCTTGGCCCCGATATTGTTGGCGCGCACTGCATCTTCGTCGACGAAGCCGACCGCAAAACCTTGGCCGAGAAACAAGTGGGGTGCGTACACAATCCGTCGAGCAACATGATGATTGCGAGCGGCGTTTCTCCGGTGCCGGAGATGCGTACGGCGGGAATCGCGGTGGGTCTGGGGACCGATGGCCCGGCGGGCAGCAATAATGACCTCGACATCATGGAGGAGATCGACCTGGCGGCGAAGCTGGCGAAGATTACGAAGATGAGTCCGCTGGCGCTGAACGCAAAAGCGGTGGTGGAGATGGCGACGATCGACGGAGCTCGCGCTCTGCACATGGAGAAAGAAATCGGGTCGCTGGAAGTTGGCAAAAAAGCAGATTTGATTCTGATCAGCCTGGACGAGCCGAATGCGGTTCCGATGTACGACGTGTACGCACAGATTGCTTATGCGCTGAAGGGATCGGATGTGAAGACTGTCGTGATCGGGGGACAGGTCGTGATGCGGGATCACAAGTTACTTACGGTGGATGAGGCAGCGGCGATCGCCAAGGCACGGGAGTATAAGAAGTCGATTGCGGCTTCTTTGGGGATGCAGTGAGCGAGGGGGCTGAAGCCCCACCATGTTTCGCCGTAACGCCGGCCTGAATGCCGGCTCTTCCACGCAAGGCAACGGGCACGCAGCAAAACAAGACTTGTAAGGCGACATCGCGGTTCCGAATCGAAAACCATTTGTTCCCGTGCGCGGCGTCCGCACAACCGTGGAAGAGCGGCCCTTTAGGGCCGCGATGGAGGATCTGGTCGAGGCCTTCAGGCCCGGTGGTCGCAGCGATCTCGCGGTGCCGTCTGCCCAGCAGCGCCTGAAGGCGCAACTCATTAGGGTACGGTTGCGGCGCGGCTGAAGCCGCGCCCCTTCAAAACAAATTCAAACCTTCCATCACCCTCTTCCTTCAACGCGCTACAACTTCTGGAACCCTTGTTGCGGGCGGCGTGTTGCGGCTGCGTTGGGTGCTTACGGCTCCGTCGATGACCACCATGCCGATTCCCGGCAGGTCTCCTTTTTGAATGCTATCGAGCAGATCTCTGCCGGCGGAATGTTGGGCTTTATCCATGAGGACAAAGGAGGCTTCACGACCAGGCGCAATGATGCCGCAATTCAGGTTGCGCATCTTGGCGGTGTTTCCGGTTGCGAGGCAGATCGCAACTTCGGCAGGAATGTCACCCAGCGCGGAGAGCATCGCGATCATGCGGACGATGCCCAGCGGCTGCACACCGGATCCTGCGGGAGAATCGGTGCCGAGGATCACGCGATCGAGTTGACACAATTCTTTCGCGGTGCGCAACGCCAGCAGTCCTGAACGCTCGTTGCCGTTGTGGACGATCTCCAGTGCGCGCGTTGATTTTTCGCAGAGGGCGAGGATCTGGTCGTCGGGCAGCGCGGTGTGGCCGCCGTTCACGTGGCCGATTACGTCCGCGTCGGTCTCAAGCACCATGTCTTTGTCGATCAGGCTGGAGCCGGGGATGGATGGGCCTCCGGTATGAATCGTGCTCTGGATGCCGTATTTGCGCGCCCATCCCACCATCTGGCGCGCTGTCTTGCCGTCCTTCACGCTGCCGAGTCCGACCTCACCAAGAATCGTTACGCCCGCAGCGGCTAGTTCTTTGAAGTCGTCTTCGACCATGCCGTGTTCGATCACGGGAGCGCCGGCGTAGATTTTCACTCCGCCGGGACGAAATGCCTGAAACGCACGCTGGGCGAAGATGGCCATCGCTTTCAGCCCCACAACATCTTTCGGACGTCCTGGCGTGTGTACTTCTCCGGCGGAGACCATCGTGGTCACGCCGCCGTGAAGGTAGCTGTCGATCCAGCCCATCTGATTCTGTCGCGGAGTCCAGTCGCCGCATACGGGGTGGACGTGGCTATCGATCAAACCGGGTGATAGCGCAACGCCTTTGGCGTCGACGACGGTGGTGGCCTGCGAGATGTCAACATCCTTTTCTTTTCCTACGGCTGTAATGCGATCGCCTTGCGCTACCACGGTGTCGGCATCGAGGATGGGCTGCGCGAGATCGCCGCTCAGCAGGAGTCCGATGTTGCGGATGACTAACTTCGTTTGCGACGCGGGCTTTGCGGCTTCACCGTGGGCCATGAGTTTCTTCTTTCCTGCAGATGCGATTTATCATCATTACAATTACAACTACACGCAACGCGAGCAGAGGACGAAATGGTATCCCGTGACTTCATTTTTTGGGAAGTAGATGTACAGAGAGACTTCATGCTGCCGGGCGGCAAGCTCTATGTGCCGGGCGCGGAGAAGTTGCTGCCGAACATCCGCAAACTGACTGCGATGGCACAGCGGGATGAAGTGTTTCTCGTATCACATGGATGTTTTCATACGGCAAACGATCCGGAGTTCGCGCAGTTTCCTCCGCATTGCGTGAAAGGAACGCCGGGGGCGGAGTTTGTCCCGGAAGCGCTGGCGGATCGGGTGACGCGGGTGGAGAATCTGGAGTCGGCCAGGTTGCCGTCTGATCTTTCGCAGTATCAGCAGATTGTTTTAGAAAAGCAGACGCTGGATATTTTTCAGAGCCGACATGCGGAGGAACTGGTGGAGCGTTTGGGATCGGCGGCAGAGTTTGTCGTGTTTGGGGTAGTGACGGAATATTGTGTGAATTTTGCAGCCCACGGATTGCTCGCGCGCAAGCGACGCGTCGCCGTGGTGCGGGACGCGATTGAAACGTTGGATCCGGCGGCGGGTAGTAAAACTGTTTCGGAGTTGGAAAGATTAGGGGCTCGTGTCATTTCTACGGACGAGGCGCTGGCAGGGGTCAGGGGCTGACCTCCGTGGCTAAAGCCACGCTTTTATCATGGCACTTACGGCGCGGCTGAAAGCCGCGCCCCTTCAAAGCGAATCATCCCTGAAAGCTTCGCTGTGCTTACAGCAACATTCCCGCAATCGAGGCCGACATCAGGTTCGCCATCGTACCCGCCACCATCGCCCGGATCCCAAGTTTCGCCAGTTTGCCGCGCTGGTTGGGGGCCAGGGCGCCAATGCCTCCTAGTTGAATTCCGATCGAACTCAGATTCGCGAAACCGCAGAGTGCGAAGGTTGCGATCGTAAACGATTTGGGATCGAGCACACCCTTCATTGGTCCGAGTTTCGAAAACGCTACCAGTTCATTCAAGACCATACGCGTGCCGAGCAGGCTGCCGATGGTTCCGCAATCCTGGCGCGGGACTCCGATGATCCAGGCTATCGGGTAAAAGAGGAACCCAAGAATCTGTTCAAGGCTCGATGGAAACCAGCTGACGTGGTTGTGAATGAATCCGAAGATTCCGTTCAGCAGGGCGATCAGCGCGAGAAACGAGATCAGCATAGCGGCGATGTTGAGTGCGAGGTGCAGGCCGTCGGTGGTGCCGCGCGCGATCGCGCCGAGAACATTGGTTTTTTCTTCGGTCTTTTGTCTCTCGCCTGCGTCTTCTACCTCGTCGCTCATTACGACTCGTCCGGCGGTCAGGGGTTGCTCGGTTTCCGGCACCAGCATTTTCGCCATCAGGATGGTTCCTGGCGCAGTCATGATCACGGCGCTGAGCAGGTGTTTCGGCTCGATGCCGAACGCGATGTACGCCGCCATGATTCCGCCGGAGACGTGCGCCATGCCGCTGGTCATCACCGTCATCAGTTCGGATCGCGTCAGGTCTTTCAGGAAAGGACGAATGGTCAGCGGCGCTTCAGTCTGTCCCATGAAGATGCTGGCAGCTACGTTCAGGGACTCGGCTCCGCTCGCGCCCATGAATCTGGTCATCACGTGTGCGGCCAGCTTAATGATGACCTGCATCACTCCGTAGTGGTAGAGCACGGCGAAAAATGCGGCGATAAAGATGACTGTCGGCAAAACTTGGAAGGCGAAGAAGAATCCCATAGACGAGCCTTGCTTGCCGAGCGCTCCGAAAACGAATTCCGATCCTACGAAGGCGTAGCTCAACAGGCGGTTGACGGCGTCCCCAGCCCGCTGAAACAGCACACGACCCACTTCCAGTTTCAGGACGAACACGGCGAAGGCGATCTGCAGGCCGAGCCCCCATGCGACTGTTTTCAGACGAATCGCTTTGCGGTCGGTGGAGAAGGCGTAGGCCAGGGCCAGCATGGTGAACAGGCCGAGAATGCCGGTGAATCGCCCCATTTAGTGTCCCCCTTTGTGGATGGCTCGATGGATCAACGCAGGCTTGTGGCCGACGGTGGCGTCGGTGATGGTGTAACTCTCTTCCAGTAATTTCTTCGCGGCGGCGGCTTGCGCATCGGAGTGGCAGTGGATAGTACAAAGCGCTTCGCCTTGCGCCACTTTGTCGCCGATTTTCTTATACACAACAATGCCGACGGCGGGATCGACGGAATCTTCTTTTTTCTCGCGGCCGCCGCCAAGAATGACGCAGGCGGTGCCGACCTGCTCGCAAAGAATCGCCGAGACATGTCCGGCGCGCGGGCTCAACACGTCAACGCGGTGCTTCGTCGACGGGAGTCGCGAAGGATCATCGATCGTAGTTGGATCACCGCCTTGCAACTCGACCATCTGGCGAAACTTCTTGAGCGCCGCTCCGGAGGCGATGGTCTGCTCGGCGAGCTGGCGGCCTTCGGCGACGGACTTCGAGGCTTGCCCGAGATAGAACATCCATGCGGCAAGTTCCAGACACAGTTCGCGCAGATCGCGCGGTCCGCCGCCTTGCAACACCTCGATCGACTCGACGACTTCGAGCGCGTTGCCGACCATGCGGCCCAGCGGCTGGTCCATGTTGGTGATGAGCGCGACCATCTGCTTGCCCATGCGCTCGCCGGTTTCGACCATCAACTCGGCGAGGAAGACTGCGTGTTCTTCTTTCTTCATGAACGCGCCGGATCCGGTCTTCACGTCGAGCACCAGCGCGTCGGTGCCTTCGGCGAGTTTCTTGCTCATGATCGAAGCGCAGATCAGGTACGGACTCTCAACCGTGCCGGTCACGTCGCGCAAGGCGTAAAGCTTTCGGTCGGCAGGGGCGATCTTCTCCGTCTGGCCGATCATGCAGGCGCCGCAGGCTTCGAGCACCCGATTGAACTCCGGCACGCTGAGCCCGACCCGGAATCCGGGGATGGATTCCAGTTTGTCGAGCGTGCCGCCGGTGTGGCCCAGGCCGCGTCCGCTGATCATCGGGACGTAGAGCCCCGCCGCGGCGACCAGCGGGGCGAGGATAAGCGACGTCTTGTCGCCCACTCCGCCGGTGGAATGTTTGTCCACCTTGCGGGCCGGCAGGAATCCAAGGTCAAGCACCTCGCCGGAATGAAGCATAGCGTTGGTAAGCGAGGCGGTCTCTTCGCCAGTCATACCCTTCAATACAACCGCCATCAGCCAGGCGGCGATTTGATAGTCGGGAACGGTGCCGCGCGTGACTCCATCCACTAGAAAATCGATTTCGTTACGCGAGAGCGCGCCGCCATCGCGCTTTCGGCGGATGAGATCGGCGACTCGAAATGCTGGAGGCGAGGCAGCGGACTGATTCACGTGCGGAGAAAACCCTCCTGCAACAATCGGTGTAATGGAATGAGGCGGCGCAATTGTAAACCTTCGACGGCAGAAATACGAAAAATTGGAGATCAATTCAAGAGGCAAGCGCACCGCAGACCTTGGTGCGTGCACGATGGTCGGCGTCCCACTTTGCGGGAGCCGGTGTGAGGCACAAAGCCCTTGACTTTACGAGGGCAATCTATTTATATGACGGCACTATTAAAAGGGACACTCCAGATTCACTTTGCGCAGTGGAGAGCCCATTCGCTTGCTTGCGAGCGACCAATGTGGGGTGAAAGATCATGATGAAGCGTAGCGCGCTGCTTGCCGTTTTTCTTGTTTCCCTCTGCCAGTTTCTTTACAGCCAAGCCAACGGAAGTTTTTCGGGAACGGTCACGGATAAAACCGGATCGGTTGTTTCCGGGGCGACGGTGAAGGTTACCTCGCAAGATACCGGCCTCGTCCGCGAGGCGAAGACGGACGACACGGGACACTACTTGATCCCGCTGCTGCCGGTGTCGAACTACACCGTACGAGTGGAATCGCAGGGGTTTCAGACGACCGAGCAGAAGGACCTACGTCTGCAGGTCAACGAGCAGCGCGAAATTGATTTCTCTCTCGCACCCGCGTCGGTTTCGTCAACTGTGGAAGTAAGCGCCTCCGAAGTGGCCGTGCAGACCACCAACGCCACGCTTGGCCAGGTGATCACGGCTCAGCAGGTAGCGGACCTTCCTCTGAACGGCCGCGACTTTGTCCAGTTGGCCACACTGACCCCGGGCGTAACGCAGGAAACAAATCCATTCAGTTTCTTCAACAACGGCCCGAGCAGCGAAGTGTCGACCCGTGGAACCTATTCCCTTTCGGTGGGTGGCTCCCGGCCGTCGAGCACAGATTGGATTTTCGATGGTGTTGACAACAACGAACTCACAGCGGGCGGCATCGCGATTTTGCCCTCGATCGACGCCATTGAGGAATTCAAAGTTCTGAGCTACAACTACTCGGCAGAGTATGGCACGCGCGCGGGCCCAACCGTGCTGATCTCGACGAAGTCGGGAGCAAACAAGTTCCACGGGTCGCTGTTCGAATTCTTCCGCAACACCAAGCTCAATGCGAAGAGCTTCTTTGCCGCCTCAAAAGAGCAATTCAACCTGAATCAGTTTGGCGGAGCGCTGGGGGGCGCGATCCAGAAGGACAAGACATTTTTCTTCGTCGATTATCAGGCCACAAGAAAACGTAACGGAGTGGCGTTTAACGGACTGGTTCCGACGCAGGACATGATCAACGGCGACTACAGCAACGACCCGTTGGGCGTGCCTCGTCCCGGAACTTTTGACGGCAGTAAGAATGCAGACGGTTTCGCCGACATCAATAGTCCCTACCCCGGTCCTTTCACCTTTTTTCCCTTCCAATGCGATAGCTCGGGAAACCCGATCGCGCCAAATACTGATGGGTCCCAGACTGGCGGCACATCCTGCAACAAGATTCCGACCCAGATGTTCGATCCCGGTGTCAATTCGTCGGTCGATCCGACAGGATTGGCAATGATGAAGCTTTATCCACTACCGAACAAGAACAACTTCCAGACTGTGACCAATTTTTCGGCCGTGCCGGTGAGGAAACTGAACGAAGCCTCCTTTGACATCCGCGTGGATCACAATTTTTCCAGCAAGGATTCGGCTTTCGCGCGATTCAGCTACGACCAAGCCAATTCGTTCGTCCCCGGTGGCTCACCTGGGTTTGCCACACAAGACGCCTTTGGAAGCACGCAGAACATCAGCAACCACGGCCGCAACGTAGCCCTATCGGAAACTCACATCGTGAACGACCGCAATATCAATCAGTTCTCGGCGGGCTATAACCGCATTTTCAACCACATCCTGTCATTTGGAGACAGGACATGTGAGGCCGCTAACATCGGCATCCTGGGCGCGAATTTGAATAGCGTGTGTCCTAACGCTCCTTCCGGCGTTGTGAACCAGTCCACCAAAGACTGCATCAGCTGTGGCATGACTTCGACACTCGTGGGTAATTACTGGAACCTGGGTGATCGCGGGTTTGCTCCCTTCCAGGGCGGTACCAACGTTTTCTATATCTCGGACTCGTTCGACATGATTCGCGGCAAGCACGACATCCGGGTTGGCGGCGGATTCCGCGCTAATCAGATGAATGTGGAAACGAATGCTTTTCAGGATGGTTTCTTCATCCCCTTCGGACTTACAGGTGACGATTCAGCCGATCTGCTCTTGGGCCAAATGGGTGGCGGGATTCACGATCAGACCTTTTTCGGGGCCACAACAGGCCGTCGCTGGAAGCTGTTTAGGCCCTTCGTGGAAGACACTTGGCGGGTAAACAACGATCTGACGTTGAATCTGGGAATCGCTTGGGCTCTGGTGTCACCGGTCAGCGAAGCTCATGATCGCCAGGCCAACTTTGATTTTAATTCTGGAAAGTTTTTCATTGCCGGTTCAGCACCAATAGATCCCCTTTGCACGATTTGCGTTCATTCTGACAGCCACGTCGGCATCAAGTGGGACAAGACTGCTTTCGAACCTCGCATCGGACTTGCGTGGAAACCGTTTGGTTCCCAGAAAACAGCAGTGCGAGCAGGCTATGCCATTTTCCACGACTCGTCCTGGAACCAGGGCGGGCAAGGACTGTGGGAGAACCCACCCTACTTGGCCGAGTTGGACAATTTCTTCGGTCCGTGTCCGTTCAATAACGCAGGCTCCGTCGCACCGGAGAACTGCGGAAACCAACGCCTGTTCCTCCCCACAATTACCGCGCCTCCGAATCCCCAGTTGTATCCGGGAGCGCTTCAGGTTCAGAATCTCAATTTCAAACAAGGCCGCGTACAGCAATTCAACGTAAATATCGAGCACCAGTTGCCGGGTAACGTCGTGCTGACCGCCGGCTATGCTGGCTCTCGCAGTTCGCGCATCCTGGCCGGTCAAGTGAATCTGAACGTCGGATCTCCAGGCGCTTGCGGCGGCGTGGTCCCTGGATACACTCTCGGATGCGGTCCCGGCGGGGCGTCTTTCCTGCCGAAGTGGGGATCACCTACCTTCCTATTCCCGCTGACAATGAATAGCAACAACGACGTGGGTCGCGCTCACTATGACTCTCTGCAGATCAAAGCGGAGACCAAGAGCGCACGCCACGGGCTGTATGCTCTTATCGGATACACCTACTCGCGTACCTTCGATTCCGGCTTGCCCGATGGTCTCGGCAGCTCGCCAGGGGCAACTTACTTCCCGCTTCCGGGCTATCAAAAGCTGGACTGGGGACTCTCGCAACTCAACCTGAATCATCAATTCACGGCCAGTGTGACCTATGAGCTCCCCTTCGGAAAGGGCAAGCAGTTTGGCGCCGATTGGAACGGTCCCGTCAATGCGATTTTGGGAAACTGGGAAGTGGATGTCATTGAGCGAGTCACTTCCGGATTTCCGCTCTTCATGGTCGACAGCTTCTCGCCCAACGGGGTCAACCCTTCTGGAGTCAACTTCGCCTGGAATGGAAACAGCTTTAATCGACCCGATCAGGTGGGTGACCCGAACAAAGGGGGGCCCGAAGGCGGTAGAACGGACTGTCCGGCTCAAGTCCACACGCACCAGAACTGGTTCAATCCGTGCGCCTTCGCGCACGCACAGTCCGGGGAACTGGGGAATTCAAACCGCGCCCCGCTCTATGGTCCAGACTTTGTCAACACGGATCTCTCATTCATTAAGCATTTCCCACTTCCCTATGAAGGCATGAAACTGGATTTCCGCACCGAATTTTTCAACGCCTGGAATCATGCCCAGTTCTACATGGACGGCGGCGGCAATTCGCACATGCAGGACATAAATCTAGGAACGAATTTCGCCAAAGTTAACAAGACCGTGAACAATCCACGTGTTCTTCAGTTCGCGCTCAAACTCACGTTCTAGGGCGGACTGCATTGCAGATTTCATCTCGGGCGGACTGATTACCTGGCAGTTCCAGGCATCAGTTTGCCCTTTGCTTTTTCATTTTGACGATTACGAGGAAGCTCATGGATCGGCCGGTGTATTGGCTCAGGCTGTTGGTCAGCTCTGTTTTTATCGTCGCCGCCTCCACCTCCGCCCAGAAAATCAAAGTCATCGTCGACCAGGACGCTCGCGGCCCCGGCACCAGCGACCAGCAGGCAATCCTCGTCTTCCTCCAATCCGAAAAATTTGACGTCCTGGGAATCACCACCGTCAGCGGAGATCAGTGGGTGCGCGAAGAAACGCAGCATGTCTTGCGTCTGCTTGAAATTTCCAATCGCACGGACGTTCCGGTCATCCAGGGAGCGGAGTTTCCGCTTTTGAATTCGAAGGAAGAATCGGAGCGCTGGGAGGCGATGTACGGGAAGTTGGAATACAAAGGTTGCTGGACAGAGCACTTCAACGCGAACCGCTCGACTATTTATGACGAGCCTTACCACGCGCCCGAAGTGATTCCTCCGATGCAGGAGGGGGCGCCGCGTGTTCAGGCCGCGCCGGGAACTGCGGCGGAGTTCATCGTGCAGATGGTCCACAAGTATCCGCATGAAGTGGTGCTGTGGGCGGGCGGGCCGCTTACCAACTACGCTCTGGCTTTGAAACTCGATCCGGAAGTGGCGTCGCTGGCTAAGGAATTTGTCCTGATGGGCGGCGGGTTGTGGGCCGACAAAGGGGCGATTGATCCGGGAGCGCATGATCCACGCCGCGAATTCAACTGGTGGTTTGATCCGGAGGCGGCTCGCATCGTGCTGCGCGCTCCGTGGAAGAAGATGACGATTACGCCAGTCGATATTTCGGTCAAGACTCGTTTCACTACCGAGATGAAGGCTACGATTGCCAAGGCAAACACTCCGGTGACGCAGTATCTCGACAAGTATTCTCTGCCCGGCTACATGTGGGATGAGATTGCAGGCGCGGCTTTGATTGATCCGTCGATCATCACGGGGCAGCAACAGTTCTACATGGATATCGACGTCGATCACGGGCCCAGCTATGGCAAGACTTTGTTCTGGGATGCGAAGACCAAGGTTCCTCCATACATGCGGCTGGCTACCGTGCAGTTCGACATTGACGCGGAGAAGTTCTACAAGATTTACATCGATCTGATGACCCGCCAGCCGTCCAAGACATCTGTTCCGAAACCACCGGGAACAGAGTAAGCGTGGAGCAATCCGTGCTTCAGGCGCGAAGCGGCAGTACAAGAGAGCCCGGCACGGAAGTGCCGGGAAGACGAAGGGAACGATCCGAGTCCGCTTCAGCGGACGGCACGCTCTGTGAGCGGGCTCCCCCAAATGAGATGCGATACCAAAACCTCGAAGACATCCTTGACCAGCCTGTTACAATGTAGCTATACCCGAAGAGGAAGTATTTGCTACTTGATAAACAAAGAAACTAAAAAAAAGCAACTAACTCTCGTTCTTTCTAGATTTTACGTATAAGCCATTTTGTTTTAATATTTTGCGGGCGCGCGGGCACTTAAATCGATGATTCTAAAAGACCACGGGGGGAGGGGGTACTGGAGCCCCAAACACCCACTCCAGTTCAAGCTCAAGAGCCTGCAAACCAGCCTCTTCGGTCCAGGAATCTGCGTTCTCCTTGTGCTCGCAAGCTGCATTGCGTCCGCCCAGCAGCGCCGCAAAGTCATCATCAACGAAGATTTCTCCGGCCCAGGCGGCAGCAACATGCAGACTCTACTGATTCTGGTGCAGTCTCCGCAGGTGGAAGTACTCGGAGCCACGGTGGTGAGCGGAGATCAGTGGCGCGACGAGGAAGTCGCGCACACGCTGCGACTGCTGGAGATCATCGGACGTACCGACGTTCCGGTCGTGCCCGGCGCGGCTTTTCCTCTGGTCCGCACGCGCGAAGAAGCTCAGATGTGGCAGCAACGCTATGGGAAGGTCGCGTACGCGGGCGCGTGGGACGATCGCTGGTGGCATGAGGCGAATGTGATTCCTCCGCTGGCCGAAGGGCAGCCTTCAACCAAGCCCGCGGACGAAGATGCCGCGCACTTCATGATCCGTATGGTGCACAAGTATCCGCACGAGGTCACGATTTACGAGGGCGGCCCCATGACGAATCTGGCGCTCGCGATTTCGATTGATCCGCAGTTCCCTGAGTTGGCGAAGGAGTTGGTTTTCATGGGCGGAAGCCTCGCTCCGCGAAGTGACAGCCCCGAGTTTGCGAACACTCCGCGGCACGAATTTAATTTCTGGTTCGATCCGGAAGCGGCGCAGATTGTGCTGCGCGCGCCCTGGAAGAAAATCGTGTGTACGCCAACCGATATTTCCGTCAAAACGCATGTGACGCCCGCTCTGGTGAAACAGATCGAGGCAAGCGGCACTCCGCTGGCGAAGTACATTTCGCGCTTTGCGATGTATACGCCGGGCGCCGACATCATGTGGGACGAACTGGCCGCGGTGGCCTGGATCGATCCGTCGATCATCACGAAGAAGGAAACCCGGTACATGAGCGTCGATCTGAATCGAGGCGCCGGCTACGGCAACACGCTGACGTGGAATGAGAAAGACAAGCCCGCGCTTACGGCGCAGCCAGTTGAAATCCAGATGGATCTCGACACAGAGAAGTTTTATCGGATGTTTGTAGCGTTGATGACGGCGTCGACTCCCAAGCCGCATTAAATGTTTTTCAACCGTCGGTGAAACGGCGCCTTTCCGAGCAACCGCGGCGCGCTCTGCTATCCTGAATTCTCCCTCGTTTTCTATGACTGCAACGCCTCCAAAACGCTGGATGGTGATACTCGCCTTTGGACTGGTCTACGTTTTCTGGGGATCGACTTATCTCGGCATCGGCATCGCTGTAGAACACATCCCACCCGCGCTGATGTGCGGCACGCGTTTCTCCATCGCGGGCCTAGTGATGCTCGCCTGGTGCGCGTTCACCGGACGCCGCGTTCTCCATTCGCCGCGCGAGTTGTTTCACATGGCCGTGGTTGGCCTGCTGCTTCTGATGGGCGGCAATCTCACGCTCTCCTATGCGGAGCAGATTGTTCCCACTGGACTCGCGGCTTTGCTGGTTGCAATAACGCCGCTCTGGTTTCTGGTGCTGGACAGCCTGCTGCTCGGAGATCATCACATTTCGCAGCGAGGTAAGATCGGCCTTCTGCTCGGCATTGCCGGGGTTGTCGTTCTGATCTGGCCCGAACTGAAGTCGCCGAGTTCGATCGGGCGCCGCGAACTCTGGTGGTCGATCGCGCTGATCGGCGGCTCGTTCAGTTGGGCGCTCGGATCGGTGCTCTCGAAAAGGTGGCCGAGCCCCGATCCTTTTAGCGCCACGGCGTGGCAGGTTGTGTTCGCGGGCATCGGCAATTTCATCTACGCGATATCGTTCGAAAGAGTTTCGGGTGTCAGCTGGACCGCGCGCGGCGTCGGCGCGATTCTCTATCTGGTCGTGTGCGGTTCCTGGATCGGCTATACGGCGTATATCTGGCTGCTGCAGCACGTGCCGACCTCAAAAGTTTCGACCTATGCATACGTAAACCCGGTGGTCGCCGTCTTTCTGGGATGGCTTGTGCTGCACGAACGCATTGACCACTTCATACTAATGGGCACCGCGATCGTAGTGGCGTCTGTCGTACTGGTGACCAGCGCGAAGATCAAAACGCGAACCGTTGCCGATGAACTTCCGGCAGTGGAAGCCGCCGGCGACTGACGCGAACTCTCAGGAGGGCTTCGGTGCACTTCTTCCGAATTTCATCGGCGATTGTTTTTTACTTATTGCTGACGTCGGTCGCCGCCAGTGGCGCAGCGGAGTCGAACGACTCGCGCCCCGCAACCACTAACGCCTATCAGCCTAGCTGGTGGAAGGAAGCGGTGGTCTACCAGGTTTATCCGCGTTCGTTCAAGGACTCGAACGGCGACGGCATCGGTGATCTCAAAGGCATTACTTCCGAACTCGACTACATCCAGGGACTCGGTGTGAGTGTGATTTGGCTGAGTCCGCATTACGACTCGCCCAACGCCGACAACGGATACGATATCCGCGACTATCGCAGAGTAATGACGGACTTCGGCACTATGGTCGACTTCGACGAATTGCTTAAGCAGGTCAAGCAGCGCAATATGCGACTGGTGCTCGACCTGGTCGTCAACCACACCAGCGACGAGCATCAGTGGTTCGTCGAGAGCCGCAAATCGAAAGACAATCCTTATCGCAGTTACTACATATGGCGTCCGGCGAAAAATGGCAAGGAGCCCAACAATTGGACGTCGTTTTTCTCCGGCTCCGCCTGGAAACTTGATCCGGCGACGGGCGAATACTACCTGCATCTGTTTGCGGAAAAGCAGCCTGACCTCAACTGGGACAATCCGAAAGTTCGCCATGAAGTCTACGACCTGATGACGTTCTGGCTCGACAAAGGCGTCGACGGATTCCGCATGGACGTCATTCCGTTCGTCTCGAAAGACCAGACGTTCCCGGACCTGCCAGCAAACGCACAGGCCCACCCCGAATACGTCTACGCCGCCGGGCCTCATATTCATGAATATTTGCAGGAGATGAACCGTGAAGTGCTGTCGAAATACGACGTGATGACCGTGGGCGAGGCTTTCGGCACGACTCTACAACAGACTCCGCTACTGGTAGATGAGCGGCGGCACGAATTAAACATGATCTTCAACTTCGACGCGGTGCGCATCAATCAGGAGAACGGCGTTGCGCGCAGCTGGACTCTTCCGGAACTGAAGTCCATCTTTACCCGCCAGGACGCCGCGCTCGACGCACACTGCTGGAACACAGTTTTCTTGTCGAATCACGATAATCCACGGCTGGTTTCGGCGTTCGGTGACGACTCCGCCGCGTACCGCGTGGCCTCAGCCAAACTGCTGGCGACCATGCTCTTCGCGTTGAAAGGCACGCCCTTCGTTTACCAGGGCGATGAACTCGGCATGACGAATTATCCGTTTAAAAGCATCGAAGACTTTGACGATATCGAAGTGAAGAATGCATGGAAAGAACGCGTTGTCTCCGGCAAGGTCAGCGCGGCTGACTTCATTGCAAA
>Ga0210402_10000091_pt1 | contig 98756 bp, 93 predicted proteins | sample IncBWC7MmetaG_FD_161055 | JGI IMG/M metagenome (GOLD analysis project Ga0210402, IMG submission 161055) | Forest soil microbial communities from Barre Woods Harvard Forest LTER site, Petersham, Massachusetts, United States - Inc-BW-C-7-M | ecosystem: Environmental > Terrestrial > Soil >...
GTGTAAACCAATCCACAAAACCATCAGCCGATAGCTGGTCAGCGGAGAGATCGAACTCAAATTCACAACCCTCAGCAGGACAGTGGCGGGGCGCTTTCACCGTGCCGCTCCACTGCGTGTCGCCGGTTTGCGCGACAATTTTTTCCAACGACACCGCGTCCGGATCGAGCTTCAACGCCGCCGACGTAATATCAATCTCCGGATTCAGCCCGCGCATCCCAGTGTGAACATTCCGCAACTGTGCCGTGCCCACAGACTGCGGCGCCTCAAAACCCTGCCAAATGCCGGAGACGCTCAGGTCCAGTCGAGCCGTACCCTCCGCCACCGGGTGAAATCCCGTGACCCCGACTGCGTTCGCCAACCGGTAAACACTCTTTATCTCTGTATCACCACGAAGCCCAAGACGATACCCGGCGGCCGAAACCCATCCCGACGTGGTCGCCGGAGCAGAACCGCCCAAGCCCAGAGGCAATGGCCCAATCAGCAGGTGCGCTTCCGCCGGCTCATCTTCCAGTTTTCCTCGCTTCGCGTGGCCGCCCCGCACGGTGAGCGGAATATTTCCAAAGACGATTTCATCCTTGTCTTGGTTTGAGGTGAGGCGAACACCGGCCGCGGTCCCATCACCAGTGAATTGTGGATCGCCCGTCGGCGTCTTGACCGCATGCACTTCGGCGTTCAGGCGTCCGCTAGCCGACAGATCAGGCGGCAACCCTTTCTTGGTTTGTCGAAAGAACTGGAGCAGGGAAGTGAGCGGTATCGAGTCGGCGTTCAACGTGAGATCGTATTCGGGAACAGCCCTAATCGGCCCAAGATTTCCTCGCACGCGGAGAGATCCTCCGTTGACCGGCGACTCGCACAAGCCTGCCAGCGTGCTGTCATCCGTGCTGTAGTGCCCGTTACAACTGGTAGCCAGGCGTATCCCGGCGCTCATAATGTCGTAGCGCCGAAATTCGTCGACGCTTAGCTGCGTGCGCAGCTGGAGCGCCCGCGGAGTCCCCGAAAGATCTGCCTCAACAGTCACGCCGCCGCGCCACCCGCGATCCCCTCCGCTGAACAGTTTCGTGATTTGCCCCAACTGTCCTTTTTGCCATTGCAACTCGACTTGCAGCGGAGTGTCGTCCAGGTTCGACGATCGCTGCCACCTCGCGTTCACCTGAATCACGCCCGTATCGGTCAGATTGAAATCTGTGCGCACGGGCTGGGCCTTCATGCGGGCGCCCCATGAATCCTCGCTGTCCTGCCACAGCGCGACGTCCGCCTCGGTCAACGCCCAGGATTTCTTCGCCTGTCCAATTTTGAAGTTGATACGCGCGTTGGTGGCTTCGAGATAGGGGAACGCCGGACGTTTCTCGGAAGGCGCCTTCCTTGTCGGCGCTGCTGGAATGTGGGAACTGCGTTCGATCAGGCTTGCCAGATTCCATCGTCCCTGATCGTTGCGAACCAGGTTGATGCTAGGCTCCGTCGCACTGAGGGTTGCGATCTCCAGCCTTCCCCGAAAAAGCGAACGGATGCGGATCGCCGCCGACACTTCTTGCGCGCGCACCATCGGCTCCGCGCTGAAGGCGGGATCGTCGTAGATCACCAGGCCCTCAAGACCGAAACCCGGCCGCGGCAGGATGTGAATGCGAACGTTGTCGAGTGAGACCCTCCGACCCAGAGCCGACCCGATCGAACCGGCAATCCGCTGGCGAAGCCGGTGCACGCCCGGACGAAACAGGAACAGAGCGAGCACAGCCACCACGAGCGCTGCCAACCCACGCCTGGAGCGCAGGAATTTCACTGCACGACCTTGAGCGTACGCGACCAGCGCGTTTTGTCAAAGAAATGGAGAATGACCTGCCCGAACAAAAAATCCCTGCGCTCTTGCCAGGCGCGCCGCAGGTACTGATCCGGGGGTGTAATAAACGACCAGTAGATGAACATCGGCCGTCCGATCACATTCTCCTGCGGGATGAATCCCCAGAAGCGGCTGTCATAGCTGACGTTGCGATTGTCGCCCATCGCAAAGTAATTGTTCGGAGGCACCACAATGTCTTCGCCCTTAATGAACTTTGGCAGCGCCTCCTGCCACTCGGGCGTGACACCGTACATATCCGGAGGCACGGCGGGGAAATTTTCTCGATACGGACGAGTGACCTCGACATTCGGGTCCTCATTCTTGTACCGCGCGTACGGCTCTTCGACCTTTTCGCCATTGCGATACACGGCCGCATCGCGCAGATGAATTCGATCGCCCGGAATGCCGATCACCCGTTTCACCACGAACAGCCCGTGTTCTGACGGAGACAGAAAGACTACGATATCGCCCTGCTGGATACTCCGATACGGCATCAGAGGTCCCATCCAGAGCGTAGCAGGCGCGAACTGCTCGCGATTCACGAACACATGATCGCCGATCAGCAGCGTGTCTTCCATTGAACTAGAGGGAATTTCAAATGCCTGCAGGATGAACGTAATAATGAACAGCCCTATGACCAGCACTCCCGCCAGCGAGGCCAGAAATTCGACGGCGGTTTCGGAAGGCTTTTCTGCCTTCTCCAGCTCTTTCTCTTTTTCTGTTGTGGGCACGTTCAGTATCCGTTGCAAACATTCCGTGTCAGCGGACAACTTTTAGCGTCCGCGGCCAGCGTGTTAAATCGAAGAAATGAAGGATCGTATGCGCCAGGAAACCGAGGCGATCGCCCGCATCGTGCATATCCATCTGATTTTCAGGCGTTTCAAACGACCAGTAGATGAACATCGGACGGCCGATCAGGTTCTCGGCAGGAAGAAATCCCCAGAATCGGCTGTCATAGCTCACGTCGCGATTGTCGCCCATTGCAAAGTAGGAATGCGGCGGGACAACAATGTCTTCACCCTGAATATGCGAAGGCAGTTCATCGGCCCATTTGCGGTTGGTCACTCCGAATCCCTCCAAAGGAGGCACGGCCGGAAAGTTGTCCGTGTAGGGGTTGTGGCCGCGTTTGTGCCGGACGAACGGTTCATCCAGTTTCACTCCGTTTCGGTAGACCTCATCGTCACGCAGATGGATGCGGTCCCCGGGAACGCCAATGATCCTCTTCACCAGAAACAGTCCCGGCTGCTCCGGCGACAAAAACACGGCAATCTCGTCGCGATGCACGTCGCGATACGGCATCAGCGGCCCCATCCAGCGGGACGCCGGAGAGAACTGCACGCGGTTGACGAACAGATGGTCGCCAATCAGGAGCGTGTCTTCCATCGAGCTGGAGGGAATCGCAAACGCCTGCAGAACGAACGTAATAATGAAAAGCCCCGTCACCAGCACTTCCGCCAGTGAAGCGAGAAATTCCACGGTCGTTTCCCGGGGTTTGTGTTGCTCGGTCGGTGTCGTCTCTTTGTCTTTATCTTTTTTCGCCACAGGTGATGATCCGTCTCAAGCTTTGATTTATCAGCGCACCAGCCGGAAGGTACGCTCCCAGCGGGTGATCTGGAATACGTGCGTTACCGCGTATGCAAGGTGATAAAGTCTATCACCCGGACTCGGAGAGCCCGTCAGATCGTTGTTCAGGCTCGACGCCGACCAGTAAATCAGCAGCGGGCGTCCAATGATATTCTCGCGCGGCACGAAGCCCCAGTACCGGCTGTCCTGGCTGTCGTCGCGATTGTCGCCGAGAACAAAATAGCTTCCTTCCGGGACGATCAGCTGTTTGTCCTCGACCAGTTTTCGCATCTCCTGCCACCACCGCGCGGTTACGCCGTACGCGGGCGCCTCAACCCGCGGAAAATCGTCGCGATAAGGATCGCGGTTGGGATAGATATATTGCACGAACGGCTCCGCCAGGGCCACGCCGTTCACAAATACGCGCTTATTGATCAGCCGCACGCGATCTCCGGGAACGCCGACAACTCGCTTCACAAAATGCTGCGTCGGATTCACCGGATAATGAAACACCACGATATCGCCCCGCCCGATCCTTCGATAAGGCAGAATGCGATTCAGAAATCCGCTGTCGCCATAGCAGAATTTATCCACCAGCAGGTAATCGCCGATGAGCAGCGTTTTTTCCATCGACTCCGATGGAATGGTGAACGCCTGCGCCAGAAATGTGACTACAAAAACGGCAATTACCACCGTCCCCGCCACCGATTGCACGGTAGCCGGCCAGTCACTCGTCGAAAACTTTTCACTCCACGACATAATAGCGCCGTCGTCCCGCCGCACAGTTCACAGAGAAGGCGGCTACACGTCCTTCTCCGCCCGCACCCGCTGCCACTCCGGAGACGCCGCCAGATGGTCCAGCACCTGCCGCGCCGCTTCCTGCTCCGCCCGCTTCTTCGTCGGACCCTGCGCTCGCGCCACGAACGCATCCACTTCCGGATCCGGCAGTCTCACTTCCACGGTAAATGTTTTACGATGCTCCGGGCCTTCTTCTTTCACGAGCGCATACACCGGTTGGCTCATCCCCTCCGCCTGAAGCCTCTCCTGCAATGCAGACTTGAAATCCATCACCGGGAGCTGGCTGCTCTCGAAATTCATCTGCGCCAATTCCGGTTCGACGATTGCCCGCAGGATGAAGTCTCGCGCCGCCGTCCATCCGCCATCGAGATACAGCGCCGCCAGGATCGCCTCCAGCGCATCGACCAGCAGGGTGCCTTTATGGCGTCCGCCGCTTTTTTCTTCGCCCCGGCCCAGGCGTAAATAGTTTCCGATTTGCAGCCGCTCCGCTACCTGCAACAGATGACGCTGCCCCACCAGATGTGCGCGCAGTTTGGAGAGATGTCCTTCCTGCAATCCGGGGAAGCGATGGAAGAGCGACTCGGTCGTGACCAGTCCCAGGACCGCGTCCCCCAGGAATTCAAGCATCTCGTTGTCGCCCCGGCGCGACGGCGGGTCGGTGACATTCAGCGCTTCCACTTCGCGGGCCTGCGAACTGTGAGTAAGCGCCTGCTCGATGAGTTCCTGGCGCTGGAAGTGATAGCCCAGGCTTTCTTCCAGCGCCATGATGTCGTGTGGATTCATGATTCGTTCGACCAGTTCGCGCTGAGCGCGAAGCGATCAGTTCTTCGGAGCAGGAGGCGTGGCCGGTGCTGTGGCCGGAGCCGGTGCGGCGCCGCCGGTGAGTTGCTGTAACCGATCGCGTTCCCGGCGCGCCAGGGTTCCGATCTGCGAGCCGTCCTGCGTCATTTCGACGGCACGGTTGGCAACCTTCAACGCGTCCGGATACTTCGACTGCTTGTCCAGCGACAACGCCAGCCGGAGCACGACTACCGGGTCAGGCTGTGCCGGATACGCATCAATCGACTTCTGAAGACTCTCTTGCGCCGTCGCGAAACTTTCCTTCTTGAAATCGATCGTTCCCATCACCGAATACGCATTCGAGCGCAACAGTGCTTTGTAAGCGTCAATCTTTTCCTGCGGAGTGCCGACGTTAAAGGCGACATCGGTCTCGACCGTTTGCGTTGCTTTTTGCGCCATCTTCATGGCCTCATCGAAGCGTTGATCTTTGTCGAGGTCCGTATCGCGCGTCCGTTCCGCGATCACTTCCGCAACGATCACCAGCGCTTCCGGATTATCGCCGTCGAGTCCCAGTACCTTGCGTCCCATGGCTTCCGTTTTGTCCGCGGTGTTCGCGTTCTGGTAGGTTCGCATGGTCGCTTCGTAGAGCAGGATTCGTAATTCGCTGTCGGGAAACTTGGTGGCAAAATCATCTGCTGCCTTTTCCAGGCCGGCCGCATCCTTGATGGCCGCCGCCGCGTTGTAGGCGTCGAGTTCGGGTTGAGTCTTCGCTTGCGGCGGACGCTTGCCGGCTGGTGGTGCTGGCGCCGCGGGCGCTTGTCCACCCGGCGCTGCTTGTCCGCTGGCGGCCGCTGGCGGAGGAGTCTGCCCGCCTCCAGTGCCATAGTTCTGTGCGCCCGCCCCTACCGCTGCACTCAGGACTGCCACGCTCATTGAAAGTGCAAGTACAGTTCGCTTCATGGATTCTCCCTGGAATCTCTTGCAGAATTTTTCACGAATCTACAGCTTGGGCTGCGCCGACGCCGGAGGTTCATAGGGCTGTTCGATCCCACGTTCCGCCGCTGTCTTGGCTTCCGGAATCGTCATCCCCGCCACGTTCAACGCTTCCCGGTAATGGTCCACGGCGACATCCCGTTCTTCCTTAAGATCAAAAATACGGCCCAGATAAATGTGCGACCACGCGATCACTTTGGGCTCGTGCGCCATCTGTACCGCGCGTTCGAAGTACCCGCGCGCCCCTTCCATATCCTTATTTCGGGTAGCGACCTGCGCCAGGATGAACAGCGCGCGTCCCGGATCGCCCTGTCCCTCATCCAGCGCCTGCTGCGCCAGCTTCTGAGAAGCCTCAATGTCGCCAGCCGAGAAACGCCGTTCGGCGCTTAGCAACAGTTGCTCGGTCCGGGAGCCGGGCAGATGCAGCAACTCCGGCGCGGCCTCGCCCGCATACTGGATTTGCGCCGTCCGTCGCATCTCTTTGTTCAGGTCGATTCCATTCAGAATTTCGGCGTACGTTGTGCGCAATCCGGCTTGGTCTTTCTCGAACTTGATCAATGCGTCGTAAAAATCGCGCGTCAGAACGTAGCCTTCCTGATCAGACTCATCCAGGCTCTTCTGGCGCTCGGCCTCTGTTGTCTTGGCCCCAGCGGACGTGCGAAGTTCAATCGCCCGCACCAGACATTCCGTGACCAGCAGCGAAATATTGTTCTTGAACGCCTCGTCCATTGGCGCGCCCTTCACCTGTTCCAGCAATGGCTCCAGTCGCTTCAACGTGGTCCCACTCTTCATCGCCAGTGGATCGAGCAGATAGTGCAGATAGGTGTGCCGGATCTGCTGCATCTTCAGCGTGTTCGAAGGTGAAATCACCACGTAGTAGTCTGCTGCGTAGTTGCGCGCATTCACCTGTCCGGGGGCCCCCATGGCATCGAGGTAAATCTGGAAATCCCCTCCCAGGTATCCCGACGACGGCAACCTGAGGTAAATCTCCGTGTCGAACGTCATCTTCGCCAGCGGCTCGTGATACGCCTCGGTCAATTCCGCCAAGGCGGCACGATTCTTTTGCCAGATCGCATGAATGCCCGCCTTTTCGTAGAAGGTCACGATCAGCGGGACGAAGGCGGCCACGTTGAGCGCTTCCGGCGGCAGCTCGGCTTGTTTCACTTTGAGCGCGAACGAGGGAGCGTCCTGCAAGTACAGCGCGAGGGACACATACTGCGCCAAGTCGCGTGCAGGATCAGGTGGCTGATGTTCGCGGTAAAACTCGCACATCGGTTGCAACGCATCCTGCGCCGCGGGAGTATTCGTAACAGCCTTGCGGACTTCCTGCGAGATCTGCGTCCGCAACGGCACCGACGCGCTCAATTCCTGGTCGTACCCGCACACGTTGATGGCCGTCAGGACCGTGAACAAGGTTTCACTGGTGTCGAGGGACACATTGGGCTTACTCTCGGCGAGTGAAAAGGATGCTAGACAAACGGCCGTAATGAGAACAAACGCAAGTCGAAAACTACCTACCAGGGAACCCTCCCGAACACGCCGCGCAAGATCGACAAGAACGCCAAGAACTGAATCTCTAGGGATTAGTGTACGAAGGGATGAATTCGGGGTCAAACGCCTGCAATCCGACAGCAACATACCCTCACTTTGATGCCATCAGGTGCCAATGGACAAGTATAGGAGACTTTCATTTGGATCGTTCAGGCTAGCCCTTGACGCTGATCTTCGAGAAGGAAATCACCGCCCGCCCCGAAGTGGGGCGTCCCATCGACAACGCTGGACGGAACGTCGTGAAGATCAGGATCTTCTTTACTTCCGGCAGCACCGATCCGGCATCCTCCGGTTGCGAAAGGATCCGGTAGTCCTGCACGCGGCCATTGGCATCCACAATAGCCTCGATCACGACGGAATCGTCGCCCGTGCCGCTCAACGACGTGCCGAACATTGTCTGCTCAAGTTGTGGAGCTGTGTATAGCATCAACGGAACGTCGCCGCTCGAAGCCTGCAATTGTCCCGGCAGCGCGAAGAATCCGAGCAGCAAGCCGAAGATCAGCACCGCGCTGACCAGTCCAGCTGTTGCCGGAACCATGAAGGCATTGAGCGCATTCTCGATCCGCACCACCAATCCTTGAAAGCGCGGACGACGCGTCCGCGCCGCGTGCTGCGAAGCCGCGACTCTCAGCTTGAGCGCCAGATCGGCCGGCGTTTTCTTCGGACCCAGTCCCGCCAGCAACTGCTGTGTGCGCTGCAGCGCCGCAAACTCCCGCGTGCAATGGGGACACTCTTTCAGGTGGCCGCTGAGCGCGTGCATCTCAACGCCGCTCACCTGCCCATCCAAATACGGCGAGAACAATTCTTTGACGTCGCCGCAGTTCATGGTGTCACCTCAGCCTCTCGATTGCCACGCGCCCTGGGAGAAACCCTGTCTCGCTGAACATCTTGCTCCCGTGCCGGAGTCTGCAGGCCCATTTCCGCGCCGACTTCCCGCACATATCCTGCCAATATTTTTCGCAGCGCCTGCCGCCCGCGCGTGATCCGCGACTTCACCGTTCCCAGCGAAATCTGCAGGACCTCGGCTACCTCTTCGTAGGACATCTCTTCCAGATCGCGCAGGATCAGCGCGCTCTGAAAGGGCTCCGGCACCTGATGCAGCGCCTTCTCCACCGCCGAGTGGACTTCGCCGTGAACGAAATTATCGAACGGCGACTCTCCCGGATCGACCAGTCGATCTCCAAGGCAGTATTCGCCGCCCTCGGTTTCGACCGGTTCGATGGTCGTCTCTTGTGCTTTGTGCCGGAACCACCACCGTCGCCGGTTGGCCGCCTCATGCAATGCGATCCGGTAGATCCAGGTCTTGAGGCTGGACTCGCCGTGGAAGTGCTTGATCCCACGGAAAACTTTCAGGAAAACTTCCTGGGTGGTATCGGCCGCATCGGATGGGTCATTCACGATGCGATACACCAGGCTGTAGATCGGTTGATGAAATTCTCCGATCAGCCAGACGTACGCCTGCTCGGACCCCGCTTTCAATTCAGCAATAACAGCGGACTCCTGGGTTCGGGCTCCGATGGCGCTCGCGAGATCGCTCAAAGTCGTAGCTCCCGCCATAACTTTCTCCTGGCGCACCCTAATTATAAGATTGTCCCAGCCCACCGGCAGGATTTCTTCTACCCTCCGAAGATTCCCGCTTATGTTACTTAGACCCCACGGGACCCGGCGAAGTTCCGCATCGGGTAAGCCGTGCGTTTTCAGCGGAATATGGCTGCAGGCCTCAAGGCTAGGCCCCGCCAGACTTCCGCTTCGGCCGTCTGATCCGCATCCGCAGCCGTCGCCACCCGCGTCTCCCTCGGCGTTGGACTCACGCTTTCGGTATGGGCTTGCTTTTGGGTGGCGCAGCGGTTCACCGCTGCGGTAAGGCTTGTTTTTCTAACTGGCTTTCAGCCCGCGAGGCACGGGCTGCGGGCTGTTTGAGCAATCTGCTCAGCCATAGAGATGTTCATACTTGGTGACTGCTTGCAGTATCGAGCAACCCGCTCCGGCTACTTACTTCGGCGCACTCGGCGGGGTTGTCGGCGCCGGTGTAGTCCCCACTGGTGTCGCAGGCGCTTTCTTCTTCTTCACGACCTTCTTCGGGGGCTCAGTATCATCCACCACGACCTTCTTCGGAGGCGGTGGCGGCGCCGCTTGCGCTGCTTTAATCTCATTCCGCAACCGCGTCAATTCCGTTTCCTTGGCAGCCGCCAGACTCTGCATGCGCTCGCCCAGTGTTCGCCGCGCGCTTTGCAGGGCGCTCATGTCATTGTTAAGGTTCTGAATCTCATCTTTCGATCCGAAGGCGCCCGCAGCAACCACCACCTGGCCGAAGATGTCATAGAGCGCGTCAAGATTGCGGTAGAGTTTGAAGCTGGCAGCAAGATCCTCGGGTGCGTTGCCGAGCTGGGTAATCATGTCCGGCAGGGCGGTCTGCAAGTTGCGTCGCACCGATTCCGCAGAGTGCAAAATGTCGCTCTTGATCCCGGAATCGGCCTTCCATTTTTCGATCCGCACTTTCGCGAGGTCGGCATCGATGCTCTGCGCCGTCTGCCTCACCTGGTCAAGGATATTGTTCACTTCGCTGGCCGAAGCATAAGCGACCGGCGCGGGCGCATCATTGGCAGTCGATTGTGCGTGCGCAGCCGTGGCAGCCAACGCGGCCATCGCAAAGGCCAAACGCAACCTAGACATATTTTGAGATCGAGACATGGGGCTCCAAGACATCCAATATTAGACGCCCATTATCCTAGATGAGTTTGACTCGCCGCGAAAGGTGGGCGAGAATTGAAAAGAGCAATTCCCCCGGGTGTTCCAGTAGTGGGCCTGTGGCGCAGCTGGGAGCGCGCTTCCATGGCATGGAAGAGGTCGTCGGTTCGATCCCGACCAGGTCCACCAAATCTCCCAACAACATACCGCAGATTTCGCCGATGAAACGACCAAGAATCGGGGGAAGGGTCGATTCGGGCCCGTGTAGTTGGTGTAATCGCCTGTTTTCGCCAGTCAGCAGTTAAAATGCTTCCGTGATTCCCAAAGCGATGGACAGCCTAGACCTCGTTGAAGCTGTGATGTTCATCGAGGAAATCTTAGGAACTGAAATACCCGATAGCGATGCAGAGAGCTTCGGCAGTCCGCGAGAGATGGTGGACTGGCTTGAACGTCACCTTTCAAACCAACGACCCACAAAAGAGGCCGCTTCTGTACTGAGAAAGCTGGCTAAAGCTCACAACAATCCTGAATTGGCCGAAGGCTTGGAAGGCACATGGCGTCGAGAACAGATTGCCGCTATCGTTCGCGAAATCTTCCGGGAGTAAGGTTGTGAGTGTAATCGCCTGTTAACAACAGTTAAAACCACGAAACTGGTGCAATAGATTTCTCGTGAGTTTACTTCGTTGCCCCGTATGCCTTTAGGAGGTCGGCAATAGCAACCATGCCAAAATCATCCTCTGCACTCGACAATGGGGAATCGCTGGGATTTGGGCGCACATTAGGGTCGGCTCCGTTTTCGAGCAGAAGTTTAACGGCGTCAAAATATCCTCCCAAAATCGCCCAGAGTAGCGGAGTCACGTCGCAATCAATCTCATTCGGGTCTGCGCCCTCGGCAATTGCCCGTTTCATTGCCTCCAGGTCGCAGCGCCGTACTGCTTCAATCAATCTGCTCGCCACGATTCGGTGCTCCCGGCTACGTTCTGCTTCAATGACTCTACCAACCTGTTCCGATATTCCTTGGAACGGTAGTTGGTGCTAACGCCTGTTAACAACAGTTATTTCGGCGTGCCTAGCCACGATGGCCAGTATTCGGCTTCCGGGGGCTGAACTCCGTGCACAGGTACGTTTCCTGAACCCGTTCCCCTTTATTCCACACTCGGAAGATGTCGCTCTTGTCGCGTACGCAGAGGTACTCAGCTTTCGCATTCCGAAAACACGCCATGTCTCCGAACAGGCCGTGCCCTACGGGATGGTAATCCGAATACGCACATGAGAAGCACATCTTGAGCTTCACGCCCATAGGTATTCTGCGCTGCAAGCTCTGCAACTCGCTCTCAAAAAAACCGTCCGCCCCCTCTGACGAATACTCGTTGCAGTTCACTCGCAGCGAAAGCCGGAGTGTTTCGCGGTCAAGAGCACCTGATTGCGTCGGTTCACCCAGTTCAAGGTGTACGGCAAGGATCCCCGTTTGCTCCTCGTCCCCTACAAGCACGGGAGTTTCAATATCGACATCGAGCACGCAGCTACAAAGACGACCAAAGGAAACCATGAACTTGGCTAGCGACTCCTTCGTCGTGTGAGGGGCAGCTTCCAACGTGTCAAAATCCGGCCCAGAAAACTGGACCCCTCGCAGCATGACGGACAGGTCCGTACCGTCATTGCGCATCGTTGCTACTTCGCTGCCCCACCTGTCCGTGAATCTAGTTGGATATAGCCATTCCATGTGTCTGAAAACAGTCTAGATGAACGGTGAGCGTTGATTGGCGAAAAATTGCCATTACACCAACAATCGCCCCCAACCAACATTGGCAATTGGTTCTTTCGCGTGCGACCATAGTGGCCTGGAGCCGCTATGAAACGCCTTTTGGCATCAGTCGTGATTGCAGTGCCAGTTGCATGGGTCGTTACTGGATTCGCCGACCACTCTGGCCGAAGCGTGAACGGCATCGCGATGTGCTTGTTCTCTCCTGGAATTGCTCTGATGCTCGATTCGCACTCGTCGTTAAGGTACGGGGACACGTGGACGCTGGGGGAACTCGGCTTCACAATATTGGCCGTCAACATTGCTTACTACGCTGCCCTTTCTTATGGCGTGCTGACCATTCGCTCCGCGTTCCGAAATAGCTCAGTCGCGGCTAGAAACCGAAGTGAACTCCCGCAGCGGAACGGATAATTGTTGATAATCGCGATTTCACCAACAACCCGGCTCCGCAGTTGTTGGTGCTAACGCCTGGTTTCAACAGCTAGGGAACATTCTGCTAGACTTACTGCGCCTAAGCCAAGTGCGCAACAAGTGCCGCACCCTTCTCATTTTCGCGCCTGGGATGGGAAAGTTTGTGTCTGAAATACCCCACAATCGAAACACCGGTCCGGGGAATCTAATCTTGCATGCATCGAGCGAGGCGTGTTGTAGGGTTTATTGTTGTCGTTCAGACCGTTCTTTTTCTAACCCATTGTCTCTTCTACCAAACGTGGACATTCTCTGCCCCGGATTCTCCCCGTGAGATGTTGTGGGTCAAAATCGTTCTTGGTTTCTTGTCGTTGAGTTTTGTGGCAGCCTCGCTGCTTGCCTTTCGCTATACGAATGCCGTGGTGCGCGGGTTTTACAAGCTCGCTTCGGTTTGGATTGGCCTCGTAAGTTTCCTTTTCCTCGCGGCCCTCGCCGCATGGATTGTTTTCGGTATTGCGCGGCTTTCCGGAGCCGCACTTCCGTTCCATCGAATCGTGGAAGCGCTGTATAGCGCGGCGGTATTGGCCGGATTCTACGGAATCTTCAACGCCAGCTGGACGCGCATCACACGAACGACCGTAAAGCTCGCAAACCTGCCTGAGGTTTGGAGAGGACGTACGGCGGCGCTGATCAGTGATGTCCATCTTGGACACGTGCGAAACGGGAGTTTTCTGCGCCGGATGGTCGCAAAGATTTTGAAAGAAGAACCCGACTTGATTTTTATCGCCGGCGATCTATTCGACGGCACCGCAATTGATGCCCGACGAGCGGCCGAGCCCTTGAGAAAGTTGACTGCTCCGCATGGAGTTTATTTTGTTGCGGGCAATCACGAACAATTTGCGGACGACAGCAAATATCTGCGCGCCGTCGCCGACGCTGGAGTGCGCGTGCTTGATAACGAGAAGGTGGAAGCGGACGGCTTACAGATAATCGGCGTGCCCTATCGCAACGCCACTCAGGATGGACATCTCGCGTCGGCGCTGCAGCACATCGGCGTGGATCGCGAACGCGCCAGCATTCTCTTGTTGCATGCACCCGACCGTCCGCACATAGCGGAGGCCGCAGGCGTTTCTCTGCAGTTGTCCGGGCATACGCACCTCGGCCAATTCATTCCCTGGAGCTGGATGGCGCAACGCATTTACCGCAAGTTTGTCTATGGCTTAAGTTGGATCGGAAAGATGCAGGTCTTCACGTCGAGCGGAGCAGGAACGTGGGGACCGCCACTGCGTCTCGGGTCGAATCCAGAGATCGTCATGCTTGAGTTCCAGTGAGGCTCATGGCCTCTTCACATTAGGACGATGGCCTCGGTTACGATACACTTTGCCGTCGATCCGAACATCGATGCAAACTAGTTCATTGTTGCAAAATCGCCATTACACCAACTACCCCTTGAAAAAAGTTCGGCCTGATTTTACGGGCGAATTGCCTCTGCCTTTGGGCACCCACCCCCCGTTTTTGGACCTGGAGGGGAGGGGCCGTACTATTGTGTCGTAGCTTGTGTCCTAACCCCGCCATCCCTACCCATGTTGGAGGGTCTCGCTTAGGGTCGCCCTAGAGAAGTTTGCAGGCACCGATTTTCCCACGCATGCAAATTCCAGCCTAGTGAACCGCACACCCCAATTTGCTCTGTGCCTGCAGATGGCATCAAGCGTGTCCAATGTTGGTGCCGGCGGTTCGGAGGGTCGGAATTCTACAACCTTGCCGTCTACATGTTTTGCTGTACGAAGGAAATCCCAGCGTTGATCCCCGAGTTACGCAGTCCCGCACGCACGCCCTGTCAAAGCGTCTCCAACGTGTTGAGACTGCTTGGCTGTCACTCTGGCAAACACCTTGCTTCTGATGCGACAGAAGCGAATTTCGCTAACGCTTACTAACGGAGGAAAGATAACGATGAAGACCAGCTTGATTCTGATTGCAGTTTTCGCCATGGTGATGCTCCCGACCGCTTTCGGTCAGAGCACGGCGTCACCAACGCAGGATCCGACCGCGCAGCCGTCCGCCGCCCCGTCGCAGCAGGCGCCGAGCGCACAGCAACCCAGCCAGCCCCCCAGCACCACTCCGTCGTCCAGTGGGTCCTCGTCCTCCGATGCCCAGCGTAGTTTTGTGGGCAGCATCATGAAGGCCCACGGGAAACTCGTGCTGCGCACCGGCGGAACCGATTACCAACTCGATGACCAGACCCAGGCCGGCAAATTCGAAGGCAAGGATGTGAAAGTGACCGGTCAGCTCGACCAGTCGTCTAACACGATTCGTGTTCAGTCCATCGAGCCGTCTAGCTCGATGTAACGAGTGTTCTCCACAGCTGAGTTAGGGGCGCGAACGATTGCGCCCCTTATTTTTGTGTCAAGACTGCTGCCGTAACGAACCTTTCTGTAACCTGTCCACCGACAAGCGGGGAATACCTTCCACTCTTTGTGGGCGAGTCACATTGACGCGCCTACTCCCCGCCCGTGTGTACGCTCAATCCACAAACATTTTCGCGCCAGTTCCTCTGATTGACTTGACACGCCATCCTTCTGTCTCTTGAAGAGCGACACCAGTCCCTCGCCGGCGTAAGACCTCTCTTCGATACTTTCGCCCGCCCCAAAGCGGCAGGAATACGATTCCAGCTTCGATGAGGGTTCATCAAAGCAGGTTCTTTCTCAACGCGCGAACTACGCCGCCTTTCGCGTGCGCGCAGCTTTTACCGCTGCTGCGCTCCGGGCTCGCGGGCCACGTTTTGCGGCACTTTGCCTGGCGTGTTTAGAGAGCGCTTGCCGAGTCGTGGAAGAGCGCGATTCGCGCTTGAGTGCGCCCAAAGTCGCACGTGAACGCCTCGCCGAGGTTTTGCGACGGGGATGTTTGCCCGCCTTCGTATCCTGGGCAGCCTTCTTGCGGGTCGACGCCGAGCCTTTGGGTGCCGGCAATTTCACTCCGGCTCGACGAGCCTTGGAAAGACCGATGGCGATGGCTTGCTGAGGAGAACTCGCGCCATGTTTTCCCTCTCGCACATGGTGGATCTCCTCGCGAACGAATTCTCCTGCTTGGGTCGACGGGGACTTACCCTCACGGGCATCTTCTTGAGCTCGCTCGATGCTCTCACGCTCTGGCATGGAATCACCTCGAAATCGGCATCTGAGTATCGGTTTGGAAATGCGACGGGACAATCCACCGTTCACTGTAGCGAAAGCAGAGATATCGTGTACCTCAAGAATCGACACGATGTTCGGACCCATCGAACACGATGCGTACTCTCACAATCGCTCGACCGTCAGGCGACCGAAATAGCGGAGGTTATGCGCGTTGTGAGCCTTCAACGAGCGTACCGCCATAGTCTTTTGCTCGACGCTTCCGTCGGTTAACACTGTCACATACACGAGCCCTGCCTTGAGAGCGCCTTCCGCTTCCTGATCGGGATGTTGGTCAGCAGTCACCGACTCCACGGCGCGGATTACGCGACCCAACATTCCATGGTGCTCCCCATGAACGTCCAGTTTCGCTAGGCCCTCGCTTCCAATGAATACGGATATATCCTCGTCCGAGAAACCAGACTCTTTGAGACGCCGGATTACAGAAAAGACCTCATCCTGGTCATCGATGATCGCCGTCACGTGATTTGTCGGCTGCCACTGAAAGCCTTCAGCATGCGGATCCGGATTGATATTGGCCCTCATTCGATTCTCCTTCGCTTCGGGGCACATTGAGGTCGTGCATACGAGGTTCGACCCGCTGGCCCTGCTAACACTCAACCTTTGATTCCACGCTCTTTGTCAGGGGTTGGCTTGTCGGAGGCCGGGGTTACGGGCCGGGGTTAGGACAGCGGGAGAAAGCATCCGAGGATGTCAAATGCTGTGTTTGCTGCCCTACATTGCGACCTGCATGCCACAACAACTATAGCGGCTTCGGAACTATTCCGGACGGGTTCGCTTCGACGGTAACCTCTACTTTGGCGCCCTTCTTGAGTTTCACCTCGTTACCGTTTTCGTCGGTCAGTGTGTTCTCAATGCGAATTTCCTTGTAAAGCGGTTCGGCCCCTTGTTCGATATTGATCTGTGCTTTTTCAGGTTCACGGGGGTCGGGCGACGTGATGATTTTCTCGACGGTTCCAGGTAAGGTCACACTCGGTTTTTCAGTCATGGGAGACTCTAGACGGCTAAACATGGTGATCATACTCCAATCTCGCCGATCGAAAGCATGCCCGGCGGCGTCTCAACACTGGTTATGATTACACGCGACACCGAGAGAAATTGGCGCCCTTCCCTAACTCTTGTGCGATCCGACAACTAAGGTGACCACGCCACCTGCGAGAAGAACCATCCCTACGGCAGGAGGTAATTTCTCGCTGTGCTGCGTTTCGACGCTAATTTTTGCATCACCGATCTTCGCAGTATGGTTCTCGCTGTGAGGAATCGGCACGACGAAAGCCAACACTCCTAACAGCAACAGCAAGACCCCAACAAAGGCAAGGCTACTCATACGGGTTGTGTCCTCTCAGGCAATCGGAGTGCGTCCTTGAATCACGCGAATCAACACGACTACCAGCGCGATTACCAGGAGAATGTGAATGTAGCCGCCTAGCGTGTAAGAACTCACCATCCCCAACAACCACATGATCAGGAGTATGACGAAGATCGTCCAAAGCATGTTGGTCCTCCGCTTTGTTCATCTGAAATTGCATCAACAAAAGAGAAGTCCGGTCGCAGCATACCGGACTCCCATTCCCTGTCAAGATTCACGGTGAATCATGAAGCGCGGCGCTGACCACCCTGTTGCTGGTCATCCTGCTCCTCGTTCTTGTCTTCCCGAGAAGGATTTCTCTTGGGAAGATCCTGTTGCTCCTGATGACGCTGTTCGGGATCTTGTCTCCCTTGCCTCCCCGGCTGTTCAGACGGCTGATTTGGATTTTTTTTCGGATCGTCTGCCATGAAATACTCCTTAAGGCGCCCTGCGACGCGATTGCAATATTGTGCAGCGCATTCTTGGTTGCAGAAATCACCTCTTTAGTTGTCTGCGGATTCGGCTAGAACGGGTCCAAGATTGTAGGAGTTGACTGCTGCTCGGCAACCTTAACGGAGCCTTCTGAGGTTGTTGGAATCACTGCCGTTACTGTTGTGCCTTTGTCCGTTGAAACTATTTCGAGCCTGCCTCCCAGTTGTAACATGCGTTCGTTCATGCCGCGCAGTCCAACTCCGGGCATTTCCATCCGGTCATGACTTGACGGATCGTGAGATCCGGGCGGAATTCCTTTTCCGCGATCCATGATTTCCAGAATAACCATCCCCTGCTTCGTCGCCAGGTGGATCTGGGCAGTCTGGCTTCCAGAATGCCGGTGTATGTTAGTCAGGCTTTCTTGCAGGACGCGGAAGAGCGCCAGTTCGGCATCGCGTTCAAGACGGCCAAAGTCTGCCCGAACGTCAAACGTGGTCTTGATTCCGCTGCGCGCCGAGAATCCATCGAGATACCAGAGAATCGCCGATTTCAAACCCATCTCTTCGAGCATGGGAGGATAGAGCAGATACGAGATGGTGCGAACTTCCTTGATCGATGTCTGAACCAGTTCGATGCATTCGGCGACCTTATGTCCAGCCAGGCCGCCATGGTCAACGATAGAGCTCAAAGAATCCAGGTTGATCTTCATCGCCGCGAGAGATTGGCCGAGACTGTCATGGAGTTCCCTCCCAATCCGTCTGCGCTCTTCATCCTGTGTGCGAAGCAGATGTCTGGACAGCTGGCGAAGTGAGATTTCCGAATCGTACAGTTTGCGCTGGATCTCTCTTCTTTCGGCTATTTCCTGTTCCAGCGCCTGTTGTGCTTGCATCCGTTCCGTAGCATCCCGGGTTACTTTTCCAAAACCGATCAGTTTGCCGGCATCATCCCGAACGGCGGTGATGACGACATTTGCCCAAAACGGGGAACCGTCTTTGCGAATACGCCAGCCTTCATCTTCAAAGCGTCCGTCTTTGGCCGCCACTCGCAATTCCATTTCCGGTTTTCCATTTTGCAAGTCTTCATTCGGGTAAAAGCGTGAGAAGTGCTGGCCGATAATCTCCGCGGCACTGTACCCCTTGATGCGCTGCGCTCCGGCGTTCCAACTCACGATATGTCCTGTGGGATCGAGCATGAAGATCGCATAATCCTTTACAGCCTCCACCAGCAGCCGGAATCGTTCCTCGCTCTGATGCAACCCGAGCGCGTTCTCAAGAGCCTGAGTTTTTTGGTTGAAGTTCTGCGATCGTACCAAGGCGTTCCTCCATCGCGGTGTCCAGCCCCCGCGCTTTCAGCCGGGTAGTGAGTCCTTCATGGTGGGCCTTGGTGGCGATTACCACACCAGCATCACCCACCGCGACCGCGCCACCAATGAATCGGCAAAGCACATCGAGCAGCAAACCATCATCCGAGTACAACTGAACCACGTGCGTTTGCTGCCCGTTTGAGATGGACGTGTCCTTCTCCATCAAGTGGACTGTCATATCGGAAAGTGGGGTATTCATATCAAACCTCCGAGTCTCAGCCTCGGAGTGCTGTAACGGCGCAGCTTTTCAGGTGGTAATGATCGGCCCAACCAGAAAGCATCCACGTGTAATGACGTAAACAGCACAAAATACTACTTTTGGGAGCCTTGCGGCAATACAGGGAAGTAGGTATCGCCTACTCAGCAGCGCACTGAAGCATTGTTGTGAAGCGAAAGGAGCGGCCTACGCGGCGGATGCTCCACGGATCGAAGTGGCGCCGGTTCTTGAATCCGGGAGCTCCGCACTCTGAAGGATCGGGATGGTAGCGGTGATGGTCGTCCCGGGGAATGCGGAACCTATCGCTAACGAGCCGCCGAGATCGTGAACTCGCTCTTGCATTCCTGCCAAACCTACGCCGGGGGCAGTGTCGTGCTCCCGAAGACGGCGCAACCGTTCCTCGGGAATTCCCTTGCCGTTATCGCTGATCTGGAGTTGGATCTGCTCCGCATCCGCCAGCAGGGCTACGCTCACCATGGAGCCGCCGGAGTGGCGATGAACATTCGTGAGTCCTTCCTGCAGAATACGGAACAGAGTCGTTTCCACGTCCCGATCCAAGCGGTCCAGATCGGGCGGAATATCGAGGTTCACCTGCATCCCGCTACGCTCGGCGAATCCCTCAACGTACCAGCGAGCCGCGGAGGTGAGTCCGGCTTCGTCCAGCAGTGGCGGATGAAGCAAGTGTGAGATGGTGCGTGTCTCGGAGAGGCACTCATCAGCCGCCTGTAGACATTCGGAAAGAAGTGCAGCCTCTCTCCCTTCCCTTGCCGCGCCCGCCAAGAGATCGAGGTTGACTTTGAGGCTCACTAGATATTGGCCGAGGCTATCGTGAAGCTCTCTGGCAATTCGTCTACGCTCATCATCCTGCAAGCTCAGGATTCGGCCGCTCAACCGGCGGGCAGCATCTTCGGCACGTCTCCGCGCGGTAATGTCGGTATTGATCTCCAGCCACCCGGCAAACCCGCCATCACGATCTCGCAAACTGGTCCAGCGGCTTGCTACTGTGATCTCTGAGCCATCGCGCTTGACCTGAAGAAGTTCGCCTTCCCAACGGTCGGTCTTCTCTATTCTCGACAGGCGAACAGGGCAACGGGTCCGAAGGAGTTCATTGGTTAACCTGCCTATCGCTTCCTCTTTCGTCCACCCATAAAGGCGCTTCGCACCCTGATTCCAGTAGGAAATTCTGTCGCTGGCAGTGCGAACAAGAATTGCGTCATTCGCCATGTCGAGCAACCTGGCCTGTTCCATGGTCTGCGCAGTTTTCTGTCCGACTTCGGCCGCGCGTCGCTCGATCTCGTTCTGCATGTCTTGCATTCCAAACTTGAGCCGAGCCTCGCTTTCGCGGAGAGCGTTTGCGGTATCTCTCTGCTTGGTTCTGGTGCGGCGATTGGTTTCTATTAAGGCAATGACCATGCCGGAGACGAATAGAAATTCCCCTGCCTCTATGATCTGATTGCGACCGAGAGCGGATCGATCAGGTCCAAGAAACCAGTACCACCATCCGAACAACGACATCAATGTGCTGAGGATCGAGGCGCCGAGGCCGCAATATATCGCAGTGAACGTGACGGCAGCAAATGCGGTGAGGTACCAGGCGCCGTCGCCGAGCAAAGGCATCAACCAAAGATAAGCAACAACTGCCAACAAGGCGATGGCGACTGCGAAGCCGTAGCGCGTGACCCTGTCGATTAAAACATGTCGTCGTGCCGGATCATTGTTAGCCATAAGTCCAAGAGTCATGGCTGCCGATCACTCATCGATTGGCCGCGAGGTCGACCGCCCATCAAGCGGACGGCTGAAGCGCACTGCAACGCCGCTTTTGTTGTACAGCCATTCTTACGCGTAACGTAGGGTAAAAAACGCGCGCCAAAGGCCACTCTCTACCGCCTCTTGGCGTCTCGGACAAAGCTCAAGGGTTGATGGTCTGTTCGGGCGAAGAAGAACTCTTACTGCTCATGAATCCTCTCGCAGGTAGCTTGCGTTCATCAGCGCCTTTCATCAAGTCGGACACGAGGGCCATCAACTGCTCTGGGCCGGGTTCTTTACTGGCTGCGGCACACAATTCCTGCCACGTTCGGTCTTCACTCACAGTTTTGTCTCCTTGTGGATAGAGGAGCCCCAAGCTGCCAGTTCTTGGTGTCATCGATTCTAGGTAGTGCAAACGGCGTTCCAATCTGGCAAAGTTGAGGAATCATCGGACCTACAGTGATTTAACGAGGGATTCCCGTTTGTGTCGGTGTTGAGGTCTCAATCCGGGCAGTAATTTTGTCATGGTTGTTCAAGGAGCGTCGCTCGTCTCCCTGCTTCGAATCTGGAACGTACAGCATTTCCTGTATATACTCTCGGTCTGACCCGCGTTAAGAGTAAACCACTGGGGTGTGCCTGAACGGAGGCCCGCATGTGCTCCACTTTCCTCTGGTGGAGGGTCCACGAGTGTCGAATCTTCGCATTCTGATCGCTGATGACCATGAGATTGTGCGTCAGGGCCTTCGTGCGCTTGTCCAAGCTCATGCGGGATGGGAAGTATGCGGCGAGGCTGTCGATGGTTGGGATTCGGTACACAAGACACTCGAACTAACGCCCGACGTCGTCGCACTAGATATCGGGATGCCTAATCTGAACGGCTTGGATGCAGCCCGCGAGATCCTGCGCCAAAATCCCAGGGCTAAAATTCTTTTTCTGACCATCTACGACACAGAGCAGGCAGTGAAAACTGCCATCCAGATCGGCGCAAAAGGGTTGATCCTCAAGTCGGACGCCGCTGGCGAACTGGTCGCAGCGGTCGAGGCGATTCATCGGAACTCGACATATTTCAGTTCACATATGAGTCAGGCGTCCTTGCGCCCCGACCTTCGGGGCAATCGCCGATCGCCCGAAAAGGACACACTCACCAAGCGCGAGATGCAGGTCATTACGTTACTGGCAGAAGGGAAGAGCACCAAGGAGGTGGCTTCACTTCTGAATCTGAGTGTGAAAACGGCGGAGACTCACCGCAGCAATATCATGAGCAAACTGGGGTTGCACTCGGTTACCGAATTGGTCCTTTATGCGGTGCGTAACAGTATTGTTCAAGCTAATCCGGCACCCTCCTCCTCGGACGCCCCCCCAGAAGGACTCCCAGGGCCGCGCGATCCTACATCGGTGTAAACAATCGACACCCGCCGCTTACAAGCTGCCCGTTGACGAGATCGCCGGGCAAGAAGCGGGGCGAAAGGAAGGTGACTCTTTCGCCCCTCGTGATCTACCGGCTCACATCGATTTGGTTCAGCACTTGCTGCACGTTGGGCACAGCCTGCGCCAACTGCTCGGCTTCTTTGCGCTGCGAGGGAGATTTTACTTTCCCTTTCAGTATCAGAACGCCATTCTTCGCGTCGAATCGGATTTGCTCTTTGTCCAGACCTTTCGCTGCCAAGGCGGCTTTGTAGTTGTCCTCGATGCGATTGTCGAGGCTGGAGGCGATGTTCTTAGCCTCGGACTCTTGTCCCATGGGCTGAACGCTGACTTCGTTCACCACTATGCGGTTTCCAGCGTTGGACTTGGCTACGTCAGCGGCTTGCTGCTTCGCCTCTTCGGAATGCAGTGTGCCCGTCAACGTAATGGTATTTTTGTCGTCGTCTTCGCTGACACTCACATCTTTCAGGTCTGCTTGCTCGAGTGCCGTTTGGACCGATGCCCTGTAGGTGTGCTCAGGCTGCTTCGAACACGCACTAGTGGACAGGAGGAGGCAGACTGCAATTGCAATTGTCAACAGTTTCAAGTTCATGGCTCTGTTTCCTCCAAAACATGCTGCTGTTTGTGTAAGCGGCACATTTTAGCGAAACAGTAAGAGGTGACTGGGGCATTGATCGATCCGTCGAATGCTGGACCATAGACAATGATCACGCTGTAGGGACAAACCTGTAGACATGTCGGGTAGGCAACGAACCGCTCTTATACCGCAACTCCCGTATGAGTGTGGCCGCGCCATCCGCTACCACGCGCACAGCCCATCCAGGGCCAGACTCGATCCCTTCCATTTGCATCTGAGTGTCGTGCACTCGAGACTCTCAACTTTGCCTTCATCCCCGGGTGGCACCGGGGAGCCAAAGCTGTTGCTGTCTGGGGAGCGAACTAATGGCGAAGGCAAGGCATTAGGTAATCGCATTCTTCTCTCGCTCCCGGAAGCCGAATATCACGTTCTGCGTTCGTTATTGAGCTTCGTTCACTTACTCCATCACGCTAGCGTGCACGAGCCCGGCGAGCGGCTCGAGTTTGCCTATTTTCCGAACCGCGGCCTCGTGTCTCTCGTGGTTGCGATGAAGGAAGGAAAAACCGTCGAGGTTGGCGTTGTAGGGAACGAAGGGTTGGTGGGAGCGCCTGCCGTGGTGGGCCTGAACAGAAGTCCATACCGCGCGGTCGTGCAGATTGAGGGGGATGGATTCAGGATCCCAATCGATGCTCTGCAGAGCATATTGCCGATGACTCCTCAGCTTCAGTTCAAGGCTAGTCGTCACGCGGTAATCCAGGGAATCCAAGCCGCCCAGTCTGCTGCCTGCAACCGGCTTCATGGGATTGAGAACCGGCTGGCGCGTTGGTTGCTAATCATGCAGGACCGGATGGACCAGGCCTTGCTCCGCATCACCCATGATTTTCTGTCGACCATGCTGGGGACTGATCGACCGAGCGTGAGTCTGGCTGCAGGCATTCTCCAGAGGAAGGGAGCCATCGAATACGCTCGCGGCTCCGTGAGAGTGCTCAACCGGGAAAAACTCGAGGAATGTGCCTGCGAATGTTATGGGATTATTCGGCAGTTTAACGGTCCGATGGGCCTCAAGTAGACTGCGCACGTGTCCCCGGCCCCCTGCGGCGAGTCCTAGGTTGCTACCTCAAGAGTCGGACGAAACTACAGGCTAGACCGTATGGCGCATCCTTGCGAGATGCGTATGCTGGAAAACTGCACAAGTTGGGAGCCAGCGTGATTTATTGGGCAATCGTGTTTTTGATCATTGCGCTCGTCGCGGCATTTCTGGGATTTGTCGGTGTAGCAAGCGCGGCTGCTGGAATCGCAAAGATTCTCTTTTACATCTTCCTAATCATGTTTCTGGTGAGTTTGATCGTGGGGGTCAGCCGCCGCGGCACGCGGGCTTGACCTGAGAAACACGTCGTATTGGCAATGAGTGAAAGGGAACCATTTTCTTAGGGCCACCGACCTCACAAACTCTCTCCTTGGGCCAACACACTCGCAGGTGCTCTATAACCGGAGCTCCCCATTTTTCGTTTGGTCAACTTAGGAATTGGTTTGGTGTAAAACCTGTGGAGCCCCAAGGACAACTACCTTTGGAGCCCCATCGTGCTTTGGACAGTGGACGGAGGATCAATTGATATTCGGGTTTGGCTTGCTGTAGTTGTCGCGGTCCTTGTCCTTTCCCTTTTCCGCGCTGCAGCTATCTGACACCATGTCCAGCTTCGACACGATGAATTGATCGCCCGCCGCAGACATTCCGCCACTCGACGAGGTCGCGGAAGCTGCGCTGGACGCATCCGATCCACTACCGAATGTGCCATGAACCGTGACGAGATGGCCCACATGCGAGGCGAAGTCCTGCGAGCCGCCCAGAGCCACGTTTTTTCCATGCTTATCCTGTAGGACGTACTTTCCACCTTCCGATGCGATGCAACCCTTCAGCTTCTTCTCGCCTTTGGTCTCGCCAGCCGGGTTCTGGTTCCCGGCGCTCGACATGTCCGGAGGTTGAGACGGTGAAGTTTGGGGCTGAGCAGACGGGCTTGTGCCCGATGGTTGCGGAGTGCCAGGGGTAGTCTGCGCAAGCGCAGCCAGCCCGAACACCATGGCAAACACAGTTGCAATAACAATATGTTTCATTCGTGTGCTCCTCACTTAGTGATTAGACGAGGGCGTAAAACTGTGTGGAGACTCCAATCTCCGCGACCTGCCGGTTCGGCCCGAGAAGCGCTCAATCATTGTGAGCAATTCCTCTCGAGGTGCAGCCTTCGCGCATATCGCGTCCACCCAACAATGTGCGCTGTCGGGAATGTTCGTATTCCCCGAATGCAGGATCACCGGTAACATCGGACACCGATCTTTCAGCAGGGAAGCAAGAACCACCCCATCCATCTCGGGCATGTCGTAGTCCAGAATCGCCACGTCGGTTGAATCGGACGTCACGTGATCGAGAGCCTCCTCAGGCGACGAGATTGCCAGGACTTCGAATCCCAAGCTCTCAAACACTGACTTGTAGAGTGAAAGCAGCGGCCGGGAATCGTCTACCCATAGCAGCCTGTAGCCTTTCGATGACTGCGGCGAAATTGGAGGTGCCGCGCCGATCGCCGGCGAGCCGCCCAAGGCTACGCTGCGTGAGATATCAGCGGCGTTAACGGATTGAGCTTGGCGCATGAAAATTTCCCTTCGTCGCCCGTTCTAACTTAGGACACCGTCGTAAAGGGAACAATGCAGGAAATCCTGTATTTACGTACACCACAGTGGTAGGACGACCAAAGCGGTCTGCTTAAACTCCGACGGGCGACCTAGCGTCGTTCCCCATCCCCGATGGCGGTAAGCGCAAGAGCGCTAAACGTCAAAGACGCGAAAGGCGGTGGCCGGCTGTTGTGACTGTAGCAATGTAATCGCGACATTGTGCACCGCGATCCCAGCCGTGGTTTTTCCGCTCAAACTTCCATGATGGGCGTGTCCGTGCAAGATCAGGTCCGCGCCATGGCGGTCCACCACCTCTGCCAGGCGTGAATTTCCGAGGTACGGATAAATCTCAGGCGCTTCTCCCGCTACCGTGGCGGCGATGGGCGCATAGTGCAGCACTACTACTCTCTTCGAGGTCCGTAGCTGGGACATGGCCCGTTCCAGTTTCATGGCCTCGTCGATCGCTGCCTTCACAAACGCCTTGATCTCTGGCTCCCCAAAGGCGGTCAAGACGCCGCGGCCAAAACCGCCGATAAAGCCCTTCGTGCCCGCGAAACCCACTCCGTCTCTCTCATAGCCAGTGCCGTCCAATACCTTGATTCCTTCTGTGGTCATCATGCGGATCAGTTCGGTTTCCTTACCGCTTTCGTAATCATGGTTCCCGAGCACCGCAATGGTCGGGATTCGGAGACGCACCAGAACACTAAGGAGTGGTTCCATTTCTTCCGGGCGGCCAAAGTTCGTCAAGTCTCCGGCGATGACCAGTACATCGGCTTCATCCCGAACGCGGCTGAATTGCTCTTTAAGGATGCCCAGTGCTTGTGCGGAGTAGTGCAGGTCGGCAGTCGCGGCAATTCTCATGGATGTCAGCTAGGCCGCGCCCTCTTTAGCCGCGACACTGTCGAGCGGCCACTGGATTCTCTTTGCCCGGCAGCAGCGATACTCCGAGATCAAGTCGTCTAGACCCCACTCTTTCACATCAATCGCAAACATGTTTTCGTCCACCAGGCTGCCGCGGAAGCGAGCTCTGGGATCTGGATTCAAGATCCTAAGCATGAGCCGGTTCACCAACTGTGTCCAGACGAGAAGCGGTACGTAGTGACTTTGGGCCGGGTAGATATATTGAAACAAAACCAGGTTCCAGAGCAGCATCTCCCAGTGACCGTTAGCTAGCTCAAGGATCCGGCTCCAATCGATCTGTCCGCTCGTGGCATAGATGATGTGGGCAATATCGGCGCCATCGAACCTTTCGCGGCGCACGACGAACATCTTGGAGGCTAACAGCTCCTCGGCGGCGAGGATTCTGGTTGGGACGCCCAGGATCATTGCCGGACGCGACCGCGCAATCCACGAATCGGTCACGGCAAGGGCGGCATTGCTCATCCCAGTGATGAAATCAACAAAGAAGTCGTCGCGATACGCTTTGGCGAGCCAGACCGGGTCGCAGAGCTCACATCGGAAGTCATGGCTGCTCAAGAGCTCCAACGCCAGCGATGCCGTTTCCGGAGTGACGAAGATGTCCAAATCCTTGGCCGGACGGCGGACTCCAGTGTGCTCGTGCAGCGCGAACGCGCCCGAAACCGCGTGCGGAACCCGATGCTCCGTGAGGAGCCGCAGAACGTCCCGATAGAGACGCTCCTGATCCGCGTGGAGCTCCGGTTCCGCAGACGAACTCACGGGCAAAGCCGCTTCCTCTAAGGACATGGCGACGACTTGGATGTAACGCCGCAGATTTGCGGTTGTTTGGGAATTGGGGCTCTTGCGGCCAAACCGGAGAGTTGGATAACGGCGGTGGACGGCTATCCCGGAGTTAGGAAGCCGGCCACCGCAGTCGGTTCACTAGCGGTTTGGATCAGCGGGCTGCTGATTGGACTTCGGAGGCTCGACTGCTCCGCGTTCCTGTTTCGCTTCCGCTGCGTACTTGGTCACGGTTGCGAGAAAGCGTTGCGTGCCCTCCGGAGGACGTAGTTGCCCGGTAAGGATATCCTTGAACGAGACTTCCTTTCCGTACAAGTGACGCGTGTCGTCGGCGTCTTGCTTGAGCACCGCGCCATTCAATTCCAGGCCGGCGAAGACTCCCCGCGCTCGAGAGTAGCTCAGGACCTCCGATCGCATTTTCCAGTCGGTAGTGGCCTCCGCCTGGCGTCCGACCGGCCCGGCCGCGACGGATCCCTCTGCTCCCAGCTTGAATTTGCTCGAAAGCAGGTGCTCCATACCCTTATCGTTCATGACCAGCATAACCACGTCAACCGCTTCTCCACCAAATTGAAGACCCCAGCTTCCGCCTTCAATTCTGATTGGAGCAGGCGCGCTCCAGCCGGAAGCCGTGCGGCAAGTCGCAACCCCTTTGCCATACCGGGCGCCTAGAATGAAGCCACCCTTGATCATCGAAGGCACCACAGCGACGCACTTGGCGGATTCAAAAACTTCTTGGGGAACTCCCTTGTCGGGCGCTGCCATGATCTCGTCCAGAACGGTAGCAGCGGCATTGGCACGCTTCACTTCTTCCGAGGTTTTATCGTCATCGTCTTTTGCGTATATCGCGCCGCTCATGGCGGCGAGCAACACGCCCATTGCGATTAATTTTCCGAGTGACTTCATAAACACCTCTCTCTCGTAAGTTGCCGTTGCGCTGCTGGACGCGATCTTGACGTAGCGCGCGGCAAGTATCCATCAAGTGGACACTGTAGGAGCCGGGTAATCGTTCCTTACGGCATTGTCTGTACGCAGGTGGTTTGGAACCGCTGGATTGAGTTTCACCAGATGCCTACTCCCGAGGGCACTCCGCGCCAAGATCGAAGACCTGCGAGACCACTTGCAAAGAGGACGATACCGCAGTCGCGGGGGCGATGCTTCTAATCGGGTTGAGCCAGAGTGGGCCTTTTACGATCCTGGACGGTAACCACCGACTGCTGGCCGCTATGCTGGCGACTCCCGAATCGGTTAACCGGCTTCGCTTTTTCTGTAGGCTATCTCCTAGAATGGCTCAGTGTTGCTGGCACCAGACCAATGCGTCGACACTCCTGCGGTATGCGCGGAACACGGTTCGCCACTTCGTGCACGATCCCGAGCAACATCTGGCCCGTCTGGTGCACCGGTCGGCGGGATCGTAGTCTGAACACCCGAGTTGTTCTTGACGAAGACTGCGAGCCACCCGTGGATTACGTGGCCGCAGGTGGCCGTATCAGAGGATGTCAACCCTTCTGCGCAGTCAGTCGCGATGCCCGCGCATCCTGGTCTGTCTAAGCGAGAGCTCCGCTTGCGGATTCCCAGGACTGAGAGTCGACCGGTTGACGGATTGCAATCGATTCAGTTACAGCGAAGTTCCCCCGGCCGTGAGCCTTTCGTTTCACAGTCTGCATTTTCTCCTCCGCCTTTTGCATGCCCAGGAGCTCGCGCATTCTTGATTTTGCTTTGTGAAGTTGTGATTTCGAATTCCCCACCGAGCAGCGGAGCAAGCGCGCGATTTCGTGATGCTCGTAACCCTGTACCTCATGCAGCAGGAAAATGGTCCGATAGCCGACTGGAAGATCCTTCATCGCGCGGGTGAGCGCGATTCTGTCGACGGAGGTGGAGAGCCGCTGGTCGACTCTGCCGTGTTCGCGTTTCGGCGCCCCGGCCTCGCGATTCACGGGTTCTTCAAGCGACACCTGGCGCAGCCCCTTCTTTCGGAAGTGCATCAGCACCGTGTTGACCGCCACTCGATAGAGCCACGTCGAGAGCGCCGAGTCCCCACGAAAGGTTGCTAGCTTTCGAAACACTTGGAGAAACGCGTCCTGGGTCAGATCCTCGGCCTCGGCAACATTGCTCGTCATGCGCAGACAAAGAGAGTAAATCTTGCTCTTGTAGGTATGAAACAACGTTGCAAAAGCCTCTTCATTACCTTCCAGCGCGCGGCCTACAAGGTCCGCATCCGATTTGCGTTGCGCCGTCGACTCGAGGTGGTTTTTCACCGGTAACTCCTTTCAGTGCTCAATGACGACTGTTCGATTTCTCACATCCACGCATGCACATTAGAGTCAAGCGGCATCTCGATCTATCAGGTCATGTCCGTAGCTGACTTGAATACTTGCTGTAAAACTCAGGCGCGAGGATCCGAGGCGAGAATCCGTGCAAGTACTCAAGAAAAGTGAAGCGACGAAACAATTTTCATTAAGAAAAAAAAAGAGAGAGGAAGAGAGAGAAGGAGCAGGCATACGGAAAATCTTGGGAGGAACTACAGCACCGGCGGGATTGTTCCATCTTGACCCACTGCCTATGCTCACCGCAGCGAACATGTTTCCTCAGATTCCCACCCTCCAGGCAGGTGCCGCCCGTCCTCAAAGTGATTGGATCGGCACTTGCCTCTCGCCTTTCTGCGGAAGGCGGGCAGGATGGCGGGCCGATCGAGCCACATGGTTCCTCAAGTGAATGATTGTCGATCCTCTGTAAGAAATACAGTGGACACTGTATGGACTGGCAAAACCGGGGTCAGTAGCTTAGGAAAGCGCCGTCAGCTCACTTCGCCAGAAGGGTTTTAATGTCATGAAGGCTGTACGGTTTCCAGGAAGACTTGTTTTTTGTTTGGCCCTCTGTGCAAGCCTTGCACGAGCGGATTCCATTCAGCTACGGAATGGGCGCCACCTGCAGGGAAAGTACATCGGTGGTACCACCACCGCAATCGGATTCATGACTAGCGGGTCGGTAGAGTATTTCGCCACTTCCGATGTGCTGGTGCTTATTTTCGATAACAATGATTCTCCGCTGAGTGGTTTGCAGCGGAGCCCGATGAAGGGACAGCCGCCAGTGGAGTCGTTGGGATGCGAGAGCGTGCAACAGATTCGCGCGTCGACGCGAGATCGAGTCAGGCACGCCAAACGGCCGGCGACGTCTATCCCATCGTCACGAGTTCCCGCGAAGGCGAAGGTCGAACTGATTACGGATCGCCAGCTGGCGTTCGCCCAACGCGGCTGGCCTTCGTCTCCCTAGGCGTGGTGGGCGGGTCGCTCCCTCCATTTGTGTCAAGTGCTCCGCCACTCTATGCGAAGGGGTTACAACACTCACAGGGCCGGCTGTGCAACGTGCACTATGTTGTTTCGAACGGCGTATAACACCAAGTCGCTCACGGAGTGCAGTTCCAGTTTGCGCATGATGTTCGAACGGTGAGTTTCTGCAGTCTTCACACTTAGCCCCAACGCGACGGCAACTTCCTTGGAACTCTTTCCTTCTGCCAGGAGTTGCACGATCTCTCGCTCTCGGGGAGTGAGTCGGTTGCGCGCCGGCGGCTCGGGCGCGGATCCGTTCTCGCGTCGGAAAAAGCCGTCCAGGACCATCGCAGCGACTTTGGGAGTGAAGTAGATCTTGCCTCGCCGAAGCGCGTCCACGGCAACGACCAGGTCGCGTGCGGCATCCGTCTTGAGCAGGAATCCACGCGCCCCGGCATTGAGCACCTCCTGCACAACCTGGTCGGAATCGTGCAATGTCAGAATGAGAATCTTGATTTCAGGGTTCGCTTTCAGTATCTGGCGGGTCGCTTCCAGGCCATTGAGATTGGGCATCCCGATGTCCAGGATGACGACGTCGGGCTTCAGCGTCAGGACTTTCACCACGGCCTCACGGCCATCGCAAGCCTCTCCGCACACTTCCCACTCGGGCTGGTTGCGCAGGAGAGCGCACAAACCGCGCCGCACCACTTCATGGTCATCTGCCACTAGTATTCGAAAGGGCACAGTTCACCTCCAACCGGAAAGCGCAAAGACAAACGTGCTTTGGATGCAAAGCTTTGGATGCGCAACAAAGATCAGCCGTATATTTTTGGAATGCAGCCATGCCGAGACCATCGCAATCCGATGGTACTAATCCACCCAATTCGACAATTCTTGGGAAGCCTCCGGCGGCAATGCGCTGACCGTGACCTCCGATAACGTAATTCTAGCGCGATTGACATCTCTACTCACGCAATGGTTGGCTTCGTGCGAGGGGCGGCATGAGTGTGGGATTTCTGATGCACCGTACAGAAATCACCTGATCGCGCAAACCTCAGCCTTGCCCTAGGATGCTGATGAACGCTCACGTTTGGAGGAAAATACGATGAATACGGACCAACTTCAGGGAAAATGGAAGCAGATGAAGGGCTCAATCAGGGAGCGCTGGGGAAAATTGACCGATGATGATGTTGACATCATCAATGGGCAGACCAGTCAACTCGTCGGAAGAATACAGGAACGGTACGGCATTGCCAAAGAAGAGGCGCAAAGGCAGGTCGAGGAGTGGATGGACAAGCACTCCCAAGAAACCGAATTCGAGAGGCGTCGCGCGAGCTAGCAGACCTCATTGAAAGGGGAGTCGCTTAGACTCCCTCTTTCTCCCGTTCCGCGTATCGTTCTTACCTTTCTTTCGTTCCTTCATTCTTTATTCCAAAACTCTTCCTTAAGTTACAGCAAAGGCCCTATTGATCGATTTCGACATCGGCGATCAGAATCAGGATCTGCCACTTCAAGTTGTTGCGTATTAATTCTTTCGAGTGAACCGGCGAATATGCGAAGGCAGTTAAGGTTTCGGAGGCCACGTGGTCACTCGTATTTGATCGCCGATGACCGTCCTGTTAACACTGTCTCGAACGACTTCTGTGCAGCCACTGGGGATGGGAGGTCTGTGGAGAAGCCATCGACGGAGAAGATGCAGTTTGCAAGGCGCGTGAGCTCACTCCAGACGTTGTTGTCCTTGATTTCTTAATGCCCCGCAAGAACGGGATTGAGGCGGCCCGAGAGATCGGTAAGCTTTCGCCAAAAATTCCAATCCTGCTTTGCACGATCTGCCTCAATCCTCAACTCGCCGACCTGGCGCGCGGAGTGGCCATCGCCGGAACGTTGTCTAAAGGAGACTTGAATAAGGTGGTGACGTGAGTCGAGAGCCTTCTCTGCGGGGAGTCCTTCTTCTTTTGGCACTATCATCTGGAACGGCCCCGCGATACCTAATGTGTCTGCTGTACAACAAGTTTCTTGCTTTTCTGAAGTCTCGCTGACGAACGCCATATCGGGGTCGATGGATTTCCGTTCGGGACTGTAAACCTCTGTCCTCGGACTGACATCTCACCATGCGTGAATCCACATCTCACAAATCTTTGGACCTCCGCCGATAATATGGTGGACACCTTTCTGGGACGACTTCCTTCGCTGGGTCTCGCGTTGCTCGCATTCTTTCTCTTCCATGGCGCAAGTGTCGTCACGAGCCGCCTTATCGTGCGTGCCACTGCGACGCGTCGTCATAACATCGGAGTAGTGATTGCGCGCCTGGTGAGTGCGGGGATTCTATTGTTGGGTTCCTTGGTCTCCCTCTCCATAGTCGCTCCGTCGTTCCAGGCGGCGGACCTGATCAAGATCCTCGGCATTGGTAGTGTGGCGATCGGTTTCGCGTTTCAGAACATATTTCAGAACTTTCTAGCAGGTTTGCTGCTGTTGTGGACCGAACCGTTTCGGATCGGAGACCAAATCCGGTTAGACGCGTTCGAGGGAACGGTCGAGGAAATCGAGACTAGAGCCACTACGATCCGTACCTACGACGCCAAGCGGGTCGTCATTCCCAACGCGGATCTATTTACCCGCTCGGTTGTCATCAACACCGCCTTTAGTTCGAGGAGGTGGGAATGGGAGGTTGCGATCAAAAGTAGGGAAGAGGACCTGGAGGTTCTCAAGTCTCGGATCGTAGAAGCGGTGCTGGAAGCAAAAGGAGTCTTAGCCGATCCGTCGCCTGAGGCTCTGGTTGTGGACTTGAGCGATCCTGACTCGGACACGATCAGGATTCGAGTCTCGTGGTGGACGGAGCCCCGTCAACATCAAATGATGACGACCTACGATCATGTCTTAACTTGCATTAGAAGAACTTTGGCGGAAAGAGTGCAATATCAGGTTGGAGACGAGCGGACCCACGCTGCCTAGCTGAAGTGTAAGAGACACCGCCTAGACCTAGTTGCAAGTCGATGCAAGGTCAGAACACTCTACGCGTGATGCAGTTGCGACTCTGACAATCTGGCCCGCTCTTGTGACAGGGCGCGATTGATCTGCCGAATAAGGTCCAACAACTTTCTAGGGTCTTGTTCGTGCGAGGCTGCTTTGCAGAGTTCGCGCCAGTCTGATGTTCCATTGACGGCCATGTTATGCCTCCTCGCGTTGCGGTCAACAAACTTATGCCTGCAACCGTCATTCCACACGGACGGAGGCCAATGGCAGAAATGCCGCGTTTGGAATCGCTCTTCGGTCATTCAAATGGGTCGCCGTTGCCAGTCCCATGCACAGATCAGGCCATGGCCCACGTTTCTTCGGAGCTGGCCACTATTGCGGGGATGAGAACCTCCACCACCGTGCCCGGATGGGCATTGAGCATGCGCAACTCTCCACCCAGCTCTCGGGCTCGTTCCCGCATCCCGCCAAGGCCGACACCAATGCTCCCGGGTCGCAATTGCGCTGTCTGCTCTTCGATACCTTTGCCATCGTCTTTAACTCTAAGAAGGAGACTGTTCTCTTTTCGAATCAGCGTCACGCGAGCCGTGCGAGCCTGCGAGTGCCGGAACACATTGGTCAAAGCTTCTTGAACGATTCGAAATACCATTGTCTCCAGATGGGGCGGGAGTCGCGGAAACTCAGCTGGCTGTAGATCCAGCGAAGTCTGAATTCCGGTACGTTCCGTTACGCCTTCCAGGAACCAGCGAAGGGCCGAGAACAAACCGCCTTCATCGAGTAAAGGTGGATGCAACAGGTGCGACATGCTACGGACCTGTTGAATAGCGCGGTCGACAATCTCAGTAGCTTCCCCAATTGCCTTTTCTTTTTCCATGACTGGAGGATGCTGGAGAAGGCCATCCAGCATTATTTTGGCAGCGGCGAGCTCTTGGCCGATACCATCGTGTAAATCCCGTGCGAAGCGGCGGCGTTCCTCATCCTGCGCGGTCATCAACCGCGTGGAGAGCCGGCGCAGCTCGCGATTCAGAGTCTCCAGCTGCAGCGCTTTCCGATGCAACTCTGCGAATACACTGACTTTCGCCCGCAGCAGTTCAGGTACGACTGGAACCGAAATGTAATCTACCGCGCCGCGCTGGTATCCCTTGACCCGGTCCAGGTCGGTCAAATGCACTGCCGAGATAAAAATAATCGCGGTCCTTTGAAAGCGGGGATGCTGGCGGATCATCCCTGCTAACTCGAACCCATCGATTTCCGGCATGCTGACATCCATGAGCACCACGGCAACGTCGGTCTTCAGGAGTTTCTCCAACGCCTCCCTTCCGGAATTTGCCTTGATGAGGTTCTCGCCGAGTTCCGCAAGCATGACTTCGTAAGTCAGCAACTTCGAAGGTTGATCATCCACCATGAGGATGTTGACCTTCTCTACTTGGCTCATCGCTTTTCCTCTGACTCGCACATGCAAAACTGCCCGTTGGACAGGGAGCGAGATGTCGCATCACCGGTGTAGCCACATCCTGAGTGCCGACAGTAACTGGTCGGTGTTGACCGGCTTGGCCAGATACTCCGACGCGCCAGCTTCGAGACACTTTTCACGATCGCCTTTCATGGCTTTCGCCGTCAGCGCAATGATCGGCAACCGTCGGAGCGCCGTCTTCTGCCGCATCACCTGCATCGTTTCGTAGCCGTCCATCTCCGGCATCATGATGTCCATCAACACGATTGCCACATCGGGAGTTGACTCTAACATGGCGATCGCCTGCCGGCCTGTACCTGCGGTCAGCACGGTCATCCCTCGCCGCTCCAGCACGCTGCTGAGCGCGAAGATGTTCCGAACGTCGTCATCCACGACCAGCACTTTTTTCCCTGCCAGAGCGTCATCCGAACGATGCAGCCGGTCCAGCATCTTTTGTTTTTCGATCGGAAGATCCGAGACCACGCGATGCAAAAACAGCGCCGTCTCATCCAGCAATCGCTCCGGAGATTCGACCCCCTTGACGACGACGCTGCGCGCCAGTGTGTGGAGATGGGCATCCTCTTCCGACGAGAGCTCCCTCCCAGTAAACACGACCACCGGTAGATCAGTCAGAGATGGAGTACCCCGAAGCCGTTCCAACACCTCGAAACCGGACATATCCGGCAGACGGAGGTCGAGAACCGCACAGTCGAAAGGCTCCTTAGTGACTGCTTCAAGCGCCTCCGCGCCCGTTGCAGCCACAGTCACGTCGATGTCGTTATAGCCCAGCAATTCCTTAATACTGAACTGCTCGGCAGGGTTGTCTTCCACGACTAAAAGGCGTTTGCGTCGCGGGGTCGCGTACTCTTTAATCCGCGTCAACGCAATTTCGAGTCCCTCGGATGTTGTCGGCTTGGTCACGAAGGAGAACGCCCCTTGCGCTAGCCCGTGGTGCCGATCTTCGTCCAGGGTCAGCATCTGCACAGGAATGTGCCGAGTGGCAGGGTCCTGTTTCAGATGATTCAGAACCGTCCAACCCAGCATGTCAGGGAGGAATACGTCCAACGATACGGCCGTCGGATGAAATTCGCGGGCTAAAGTGAGAGCTTCGGCGCCGCGTGTCGCCACCAGAACCTTGAAACCGCGATCGCGCGACAAGTCACACAACACTCGCGCGTAGTGCGGATCGTCCTCGACGATCAGCAATACGGAATCGTCGGGCTGTAGATTTTCGCGATCGTCGAGGATGCGTTCGGCGGGCGCGTCTGGCGCCTTGGTCGCCAGTGGAATGGGCACCGCCGAAAAAGGGATCTTGCGTTCGGCCACTGCAACACTGGACGGCCCCACATAGATTTGAGGCAGATAGAGAGTGAACGTGCTGCCCTTGCCGGGTGCACTGCGCAGCTGAATTTCTCCGCCCAAGAGGCTGGCCAGTTCGCGGCTAATCGCGAGGCCCAGACCGGTGCCTCCGTACTTCCGGCTGGTGCCGGCATCCGCCTGCTGGAACGCCTCGAAAATGATGCGCTGCTTTTCCGATGGAATGCCAATTCCTGTATCGGAGACTTCGAAGGCGACAACCGATGCCGCCGTTCCCAAGATCGGATGATCGCTGGACCAACCACTCGCAGCCCCCGACACCTGCAGCCGTACGCTGCCTTGCTCCGTGAACTTGAATGCGTTGGACAAAAGATTCTTCAGCACCTGTTGCAGACGCTTGGAGTCCGTGACGAGACCACGCGGAAGATGCGGATCGGAAACAACCTCGAATGCAAGCTTCCGATCGTCGGCCTCGTGACGGAACGGACGAGCGACCATATCGAGCAGGCTTCCGAAGAATACTTCTTCGGCCTCCACCGAAACGGTACCCGACTCGATTTTCGACAGGTCGAGAATATCGCTGATCAGGTTGAGCAAGTCAGTTCCCGCGCCATGAATCGTACGTGCGAACTCGACTTGCTTGGCGGTCAAATTGCCGCCTGGGTTGTCACCGAGTTGTTGTCCCAGAACCAGGATGCTGTTGAGCGGCGTGCGCAGCTCGTGCGACATGTTGGCGAGGAACTCTGATTTGTACTTGGACGTCAGCGCAAGTTCCTTGGCCTTTTCTTCCAGAGCGCCGCGGGCCTGCTCGATTTCCTGATTCTTGCGCTCCACTTCCACGTTCTGTTCTGCGAGTTGCTGAGCCTTTTGTGCAAGCTGCTCGTTAGTCTGCTGCAATTCTCGCTGCTGCGTTTGCAATTCGGTTGCCAGCTGTTGAGACTGCTTCAACAGTCCTTCCGTCTGCATCGTCGCCTCGATGCTGTTGAGCACGATGCCGATGCTGGCGGTCAATTGCTCCAAAAACGCAAGATGTGAGGCCGTGAATACACCCAAAGAAGCGAGTTCGATGACCGCCTTGACACGATCCTCGAACAGCACAGGCAGCACGATGACATTGCGCGGAACCGCCTCGAACAAACCCGATCGGATCGGAACGGTGTTCTCCGGCAAATCGTTGATTAACATGCGTCGCTTCTCCGATGCGCATTGTCCCACCAGGCCCTCGCCCAGCTTCAATCGCCGTAGATGTCCGTCCGGTCCGTCGGAAGCAAACGCCGAGAGCAGTACCATCCCCGCCGACTCTTCCGTCTCCATCTGGTAGATCACGCCTTGCTGAGCATTGACCAGTGGAGCCAGTTCGGAAAGAATCATTCGTCCCACGGTGGTCAGGTCGCGCTGACCTTGGAGCATGCTCGTGAAACGCGCGAGGTTCGTCTTTAGCCAATCCTGTTCGGTGTTGCGCTCGGTCGTGCCGCGGAGGTTGTTGATCATCGTATTGATATTGTCTTTCAGTTCCGCCACTTCTCCGCTGGCCTCCACCTGAATGGATCGAGTCAAATCTCCCTTGGTCACAGCAGTAGCGACTTCTGCGATCGCTCGTACTTGGTTGGTCAAGTTATCGGCGAGGAGATTGACGTTACCTGTCAAGTCTTTCCATGTGCCGGCCGCGCCGGGGACGTTTGCCTGGCCACCGAGGCGTCCTTCCACGCCTACTTCGCGAGCTACGGTGGTCACCTGGTCTGCAAAAGTTGCAAGCGTACCGGTCATGTTGTTGATAGTCTCAGCCAGGGCAGCGACTTCGCCCTTAGCATTAACCGTCAATTTTCGCGTAAGTTCGCCGTTGGCCACGGCTGTAACGACTTTCACGATGCCGCGAACCTGCTCGGTGAGGTTCGCTGCCATCACGTTCACGTTATCGGTCAGATCCTTCCACGTGCCAGCGACACCCGGGACCTTCGCCTGGCCTCCCAGTTTGCCGTCGGTGCCGACTTCGCGGGCCACGCGCGTTACCTCGGCGGCAAACGCGTTGAGTTGGTCCACCATGGTGTTGATGGTGTTCTTGAGTTCGAGAATCTCACCCTTAACGTCGACCGTGATTTTGCGCGACAAGTCGCCGCGCGCCACGGCGGTCGTAACCTCGGCGATATTGCGCACCTGCCCGGTTAGGTTTCCTGCCATGGCGTTAACCGAGTCCGTAAGATCCTTCCACGTGCCGGCGACGCCAGGTACGTTCGCTTGCCCGCCCAGGCGGCCTTCGCTGCCCACTTCGCGCGCGACGCGCGTAACTTCCGCGGCGAACGATCGCAGCTGCTCGACCATCGTGTTGAGCGTTTCTTTAAGCTGCAAAATTTCGCCGCGGACATCGACCGTGATTTTCTTCGACAGATCGCCGGTAGCGATGGCCGTGGCAACCTCGGCGATGTTGCGCACCTGGCCGGTCAGGTTGCTGGCCATGAAGTTCACGTTATCGGTGAGATCTTTCCAGGTGCCGCCCACACCGGGTACCTGTGCTTGACCTCCCAGCTTGCCTTCGGTGCCAACTTCGCGTGCCACACGAGTTACTTCGCCGGCGAACGCGTTGAGCTGATCCACCATCGTATTGATGGTGTTTTTGAGCTCGAGAATTTCACCCTTTACATCCACCGTGATTTTGCGAGACAGGTCACCGCGCGCCACGGCTGTAGTTACTTCGGCGATGTTTCGCACCTGACCGGTAAGATTTCCGGCCATCGAGTTGACCGAGTCCGTCAAGTCCTTCCACGTACCAGCGACACCCGGCACGTCAGCCTGACCGCCAAGTCGTCCTTCGGTTCCCACTTCGCGAGCCACGCGCGTTACTTCACCGGCGAACGCATTCAGCTGATCGACCATTGTGTTAATGGTTTCCTTCAGCAAAAGGATTTCGCCACTGACGTTTACCGTGATCTTCTTTGAAAGGTTGCCGCTGGCAATTGCCGTAGATACCTCCGCGATGTTTCGGACTTGTCCCGTAAGGTTGCTGGCCATCGAGTTCACCGAGTCCGTGAGGTCTTTCCACGTTCCCGCAACGCCTGGCACCAGAGCCTGTCCGCCGAGTTTGCCGTCCGTTCCCACTTCGCGGGCCACGCGCGTGACTTCCGAGGCAAACGACCGTAGCTGGTCCACCATCGTGTTAAGGGTGTCCTTGAGTTCGAGAATTTCTCCCTTCACATCGACCGTGATCTTGCGCGATAGGTCGCCGCGGGCCACGGCAGTAGCCACTTCTGCGATGTTTCGGACCTGGCCGGTCAGGTTGCTGGCCATGAAGTTGACATTGTCGGTGAGATCTTTCCACGTGCCGCCAACTCCGGGAACCTGTGCCTGGCCGCCCAGCTTACCTTCCGTACCTACTTCGCGAGCCACGCGGGTGACTTCACCTGCAAACGCGTTCAGCTGATCCACCATAGTGTTGATGGTGTTCTTGAGTTCGAGGATTTCTCCCTTAACGTCGACCGTAATCTTGCGCGACAAGTCACCGCGCGCCACAGCCGTAGTCACTTCGGCGATGTTTCGCACCTGGCCGGTCAGGTTTCCGGCCATCGAATTAACCGAATCGGTAAGGTCCTTCCACGTGCCTGCGACGCCGGGTACATTTGCCTGACCGCCGAGCCGTCCTTCGGTACCCACTTCGCGGGCCACGCGCGTGACTTCACCAGCGAATCGGTTCAGCTGATCCACCATCGTGTTGAGAGTCTCCTTGAGCTGCAGGATTTCTCCGCGCACGTCCACTGTGATTTTGCGTGAGAGGTCGCCGCTTGCAATGGCGGTCGCAACTTCAGCGATGTTTCGTACCTGGCCCGTCAAGTTGCTGGCCATGAAGTTCACGTTGTCGGTAAGGTCCTTCCACGTTCCGCCGACGCCCGGCACCTGCGCCTGACCGCCCAGCTTGCCTTCCGTGCCCACTTCGCGCGCCACACGAGTCACTTCGCCCGCAAACGCGTTCAGCTGATCGACCATCGTGTTAATCGTGTCTTTCAGTTCAAGAATTTCTCCCTTTACGTCGACCGTGATTTTGCGGGACAGGTCGCCGCGGGCCACAGCCGTGGTCACCTCGGCGATATTACGCACCTGCGCCGTCAGGTTTCCGGCCATGGCGTTCACCGAGTCCGTCAGATCCTTCCACGTACCGGCGACGCCCGGGACTACGGCTTGTCCGCCGAGCTTACCGTCCGTACCCACTTCGCGGGCAACGCGTGTCACTTCCGATGCAAATGAACGCAACTGGTCCACCATCGTGTTGATGGCCTCTTTCAGCTGCAGAATCTCTCCGCGCACATCCACCGTGATCTTGCGGGACAGATCACCGCTCGCCACAGCGGTCGCGACCTCGGCGATGTTACGGACCTGACCGGTCAGGTTGCTGGCCATCGAGTTGACCGAGTCTGTGAGGTCCTTCCATGTACCGGCCACTCCGGGTACCTGCGCCTGGCCACCCAGTTTGCCGTCTGTACCTACTTCGCGTGCTACGCGGGTCACTTCGGCAGTGAAGACACCGAGCTGCTGAATCATCGTATTCACGATGTCGGCCGAACGCAGGAACTCTCCTTCCAGCGGCCGCCCGTCCACATCGAGACGCACGGTTTGTGTGAGGTTGCCCTGCGCGACCGCCGCGATCGCACGCGTGACTTCCGTCGTCGGCCGAAGCAGGTCATCCACGAGCGAGTTAACGGAGGTCTCCATCGCACCCCAAGCGCCTCTGGATTCGCGGAATCGCGTGCGTTCTCGCGTCTTTCCTTCTTTGCCCACCACCTGCCCGACTCGTTTCAGTTCCTGCGCCATCTGCTGATTGACCGCAGCGATCTCGTTGAACGTGTCCGCAATCTTTCCCGCCAGACCGACCCATGAACCCGGCAGGCGCACGGAGAAATCCCCATCGCGCATGGTTTGCAAGCTACTGAGGATCGCCACCAGGTCGGCAGTCGCAGCTTCAGAACCAGAGTGGCCATTATTCTTGGGGTTAGCTTCGATAGGGTTGCGAGGGGAAATCGCAGACACCCCATTACGATCGCTTTTCTTCATGCTCGTCTCCTGCGTCGACGACCAGTTTGACGCGCTCACCGGCGTTGGCCGGGTTCAAATCTGTTCCACCGGTTCCCGTGCATGGAGTCGGCAGAAACTACAGCCTTAGAATGAATGAATTAAGGCAGCAGACCTAGATCGGCGCCGGTCTATAGGGAGGTCGCGAGGTGCACCGGGTGGCGAAGTGGATTTGCCGCGCAAACAGAATTGTTACCACAGACGACGAAGCTTCGCCCTACAGTCTTCCCTGTAGGCAGGAGGTACTCTGGCAGACCATTGCAAGGTAGGCAAAAAGGGAATACTTGATCTAAGAGAGGTTTCCCGTTGGCAGGTCGTTTTTTTTTGAATTCCAACCGCGTGCAACCAATGTCCGGCTAATAAATGTTCGACCCTCGTGGACTGCTTCGATCGCCGTCAAGAGATCGCGGCCGGCGTCTGACTTGACGACGTAACCCTGAGCTCCAACACTCAAGGCGTCTTTCGCTATTTGGATCGAGTCGTGCTGGCTCAAGAAAATGATTCGGGATTCAGGAGAAGAGGCCCGGATTCGTCGTGCCGCTTGAATGCCGCTTATTCCCGGCAGCGTGATATCTAGAAGTATGATCGCGGGATGAAGCTCTTCGGCTTTGTTGACGGCCTCTTCACCATCCGCCGCCTCGCACACGACATCCAGATTAGCGTTACTCGAAAGAACCGCCCTAATGCCCCTGCGCGCTAACGCATGATCGTCCACAAGTAAGACACGAATCGGAGCCATTTCACTTTCCCATTGCCAGTTTACATTAGTCTCTTTCGCTGGTTGAACTTCGCGACAGGGAAGTGCCGAGGCACGATATCTTGCGTCTTCCCGGTTCGCCCCCTCTCTCCGTGCGTAAACCCATGCAAGCATGCCCCACGATATTCCTCTTGATGGAATTGCCGCCATACCGTGATTACCCGATATGGCCCTACTCCCCTGCTCCCGTGGTGGTTGGTAGCGTCACTGACAGGCCAGCTACAGACTTTACGGTATTGACGGTCGAGGCCATGGGAAGCGATAAAGCTAGAGTTCGTTAGTAAGTACTGCCAAAGGTCGTCGGGTCTTGGCAGTATGCCAATTCAACCGGCATCCACTCCCCAACGAGGAGTCTGTCATGAACAAGCTGCGCATCCTGGTTGCCGACGATCACGAAATAGTTCGCAGAGGATTGGTTTCTCTGATCAAGTCCCAGCCCGCCTGGGAGGTGTGCGCGGAGGCCGACAACGGCCGCCAGGCCGTCGAATTGGCCAAAGAATTGAAGCCGAGCATAGTCATTCTAGACATCGGCATGCCGACTTTGAATGGCCTCGAAGCAACCCGTCAAATCCTGCGCGACAACCCTCAAACCAGAGTCCTGATCTTGACCATCACGGACACGGATGAGGCAGTGCGCGCGGTTTTGGATGCTGGCGCTCGTGGGTTCCTACTGAAATCAGACGCGGCCCGCGATCTCGTGACAGCGATCGATGCTCTGCGGTCCAACAAGACTTTCTTTACCGCGCGCGTTGCCGAAATAGTGCTGTCCGGCTACCGCGGCAGTTACGGAGCTCCGAAAAAAAACTTGCTGCAACCTACTTTAACCGCCCGTGAACGCGAGGTGGTGCAGCTCTTAGCTGAGGGCCGATCTACAAAAGAAGTGGCTTCCCACTTGGATTTGAGTGTGAAGACGGCTGAGACGCACCGCAGTAACATCATGCGGAAGCTTGGCCTCCATTCTGTCAGCGAACTGGTACTCTACGCGGTACGAAACAATATTATCCAGGTGGCAGCGACTGCCTTGCCGTCGCCCCCCGAACCTATCCCAATTTCTGGATAGGAGCGGTTGCGGCTACCGCGTTTGTGTCATAGCCCGTAGTTTTGGCGCTAACGGCAAGCCTTCCATTGCGATGCGTTTGGCTTCAATGCGGGACGTGCGAAGTTGTGCGAGATCCATTACGGCGTTCATGCTGTAACCCTTCTTGCTTCTCGTGAGGCCCCCTCGTGAGGCTGGCTGCAAAGCTCGGCGATCGTGGGTAGCAGCTGTTGGTTTGCTTCCAGCTTAGGTACAAAAGCATCGGCCAAGGCCAACGCTTGCGTTGGTACTTCAGTACCGGAAAGCAATATGACCTTCAATTCTGGCCTCACGCGTTTTATTTCGACAGCAACTTCGTGCCCGTTCATGCCGGGCATCTCGTAGTCGAGGAGCACGGCATCGCATCTGCACATTGTCGCGAGTCGGAGTCCTTGTTGCGCCGACGCTGCGGCGAGGACTGCGTATCCAGACTTTTCGAGCAGCGCTTTCTCGTAGCGCAGGATCGCTTCATCATCATCGATGCACAAAATGGTTCTTTTCGAGGGTGTATAAGGTGAGATCATTTGGCCTCCCGCCAACATCAGGCCACGACTCAAGCGTGTTCTTATCTAACTCGCTAGTCTGATGCCACACGCTGGTAGCCCAGCGCGATGGTTAGAGATACTGGACATAATGGTCCTCGATTGCATAAACCTCCGTCTGTTCAAAAGTGCACAGTTTTGCGTTCGGAGAACCAACGCAAACAACGCTACGCTTTGGGTCAGACTGTCGAAACATCGCCATTGCACTCAGAACCCTGCCCCGACTGGCAGGGAAAAGTAGTTGGTGTAATCGCCTGATTTCGTCAGTCATTGTGGAGTTCTCATATACTTAACCTCATGAAACGACTTGCTAGGGTCGTCATTGCACTTTCCGTCTTGATAGCCGCCGCCAACGTCTGGAGCCAGGACAAGCAAGACCACTGGGGCCGGTACGAACCTCGAACTCTTCAATCAATCATCGACACGAATCAGGAGTTCGCGAAGAAGCTCAATTCGGACAAGAAGGCGATGCTATTGACCGGAGACAATTTCCCGTCCAAAGTCAGGCTCACATACTTGGTGGATTCGAGGCCGCTGCCAGCCGAACAAAAGGTACTGGTGGATAGTTATAGAAAAGCAATGAAGGACAACGCGCCAGCCGAAGACGTATTCACAACTCAAATTCGGTTTGAGGAAGATTCGCGTGAATATTGGATTCTCGTACAGAAGCCATTGCTCGATGCACTCCCGAAGGAACTATCTAAGGGACAGGCGCTGGACGCATACGTGATGTGGATCGGTGCGATAAAAGTGGGAAAGCGTTGGGATTGGCTGTTCGCAATGAACGAATTTGAAGCCTTCCAAAAGCCCGCAGCTGTTCCCGAAAGGTGAGAAGTTGGCGTAACATCGCGATTTCACCAACAACCTGGCCAGGGCGCGTGGCGGGAGCGTAGTTGGTGTAATCGCCTGATTTCAACACTTGAGAATCCAATGCGAGTCTGTTGCATAATGTGCGGTAAGGCAAAGAATGATGCTGCGATACCAACAGCTGACCGAAGACGAACTCTTACACATCGCTGATGAGAGAGAGCAACTCACCGATGAGGCGCGATTGGCGCTGGAGTCCGAACTCAGCAGAAGAAATCTTTCAACATCCGAGGTCCACGCCTACAAACGGCAGTGTGCCGACGAGAACGAAGCCGACAAGCTTCGCCGCGCCAGACAGCAAGTCGTTCACAATGTCGGCATCGGTAAGAAGTTTTTTGGGAAGACAAACTGCCGTCGTGACCCGAGTGATCTCTTCGAGTTGTGCGAATCGACCCTCTGGTTCGTTGTTCTCTGGTTTCCCGTGTACCCGATTGCCACGTATACAGTGCGTCGTGATCTGGAGCGGTGGCTGGGCATGGTCTTCAAGTCCAGTGAAATCGCCCTAAATCGTCATCCACGAAATTGGGAAATGATTCTTTTGACCTGGGTAAAAACATCTGCGCTCGTATTGGGGCTTCGCCTTGTGTTCCTTCTCCTGGTGCATCATCCTGAATGGCTAAACCGTCTATTGAAATGAACGAGGACGATGGTTGGCGTTAAATCGCGATTTCACCAACAACAGGTTCTGAATGCAATCGCCTGACTACGTCATTCGTGAGTCAGCCGCACGATTCACCTTGGACTTGCCAGACCGCGAAGAATATCCAGCCTATTGGCGGGGGCATTCGGCGAAAGAAAATCAGGAATTGTATTCTGCGTGCGCCGCGGACGGCGAAGGAATTCCGCAGGCCATTCGGCGATGCGCTCCTCCTTAACGTGACGATACTCGCCCGGAGCATCTTCTGCGATGTATTCAAGCTGTCGAATGAGCGCGAGTGGTTCTTCGGCACCCTCAGTGCATTGGGAAAATGCCAGCGCCTCGGCGTAAGTTGTGAAGGGGTAGTAGTAGTCACTCCCGTCCTCAACGTTGGGAGAACCGCCCTCTGGGTGGCACCAAACGCGATACTCCAAAACGTCGTCCCACACGTAACCACCTCGGCCATAGCGACCGCCGAATACGTGCCCACCAGTTCGGGATTCACTGCCTGGGGGTACTGCTCTACGTTCATGCGAGTATTTTGACATCGAAAAGGCTGCCTGTGGGACTCAGTTGGCGTAACATCGCCGTTACACCAACAACCCTTCTTGAGTTCCCAATCCGCTCTGGAGCCATGCCCCACCCTAGGGTGGCGCTCATCGGCAAGCCATAACTCTGCTATCGATGGGCTCCGACCTTCGTCTGATAAGTGCCACGGAGAAGCCGATGAATCGAAACACCCGGATGGTGTTGCATATCGTCCTCGGAACGGCTCTGGCCGCAAGTGTCTTCGGGCAGGACGATGAAAAACCGGTCAGGATCAACGACGCGATTTCCATGGTCCCGGCGACCGGCAACGTGTACCTGGTGAAGACTCCTGCCGGAGATGTGCTGATTGACACTGCCATGGCCGAGATCGCCGGAGAGGTCAAGAAGATCCTCGACAGCGAGCCTCACGGCCACATCAAGTACATCATCCTCACGCATGCACACGCTGACCACATCGGCGGAATCTCGCTCTGGAAAGAACCGGGCACGCAGATCATCGCGCAGAGGAATTATGTCGAGTTCGTACACTACGTCACCCGACTGGACGGGTTCTTCGCTCCCCGCAATGCCGCAGCGTTCAACCGTGCAGCGCAACCCGCCGGGCCGTGGGTGGGAAACTTCGGCGGCAAAGTCGAACCCACGACCCTCTTTGATGAAAGCTACAAACTCACCTTGGGCGGAGTCGAGTTTCAACTGTTCAGCACGCCAGGAGAAACGCCTGATCATTTGACAGTCTGGATCCCGAAATACAAGGCTGCATTTATTGGAGACAACTATTTCGGCATTACTACTCCGGAACCGAACTCATTCCCTAACCTTTACGCGATTCGTGGCACGAAGCCGCGCTGGGCCCTGGACTGGATTCATTCGCTCGATACCGTTCTCGCGCTCAAGCCTGATATCGTGCTGGGCGGCCATGGCGAGCCGATTGTCGGTAACGCAGAGATCACACGCCTGCTCACCCGGTATCGCGACGCAATCCAGTACGTCCATGATGAGACGGTGAAAGGCATGAACGCCGGCAAAGATGTATTCACGCTGATGCAGGAAATCAAGCTTCCAGAGAAGTACAATTTGACGGAGATATTTGGGAAAGTCAGTTGGTCCGTGCGCGGAATCTATGACGGATATGCCGGCTGGTATGACGGGAATCCCCCGTCGATGTATGAGATTCCGTCTTCTTCTGTGTATCCGGACCTGGTCAGGCTCGCCGGCGGGCCTGAACCACTGGCACGACTGGCTCAGGATAAAGTCAATGCAGGCGAACCAGTCGAGGCGCTGCACCTGACAGATGTGATCCTCGCCTACGATCAGAAGAGCGTCCCCGCGCTGAATGCGCGGATCAAAGCCATGGAATACCTTCGCGGGCATACAAACAATCGCGTCGAATCCGGCTGGCTCGACTATGGAATACGACTCGCAAAAGAGAAGCTGGCGACCGCCCCATAGCGAGGATCAGATTGTGAACACGAATGGTTTACTGAAAATGACGAGCCTGGCGCTGATCGTCAGCATCGGCGCAATGACTGTGGGTGTTGGGGCTGCAAGAACGGAAGAACCAGCCAAGTCGAAGGCGGTACGGTTCCTCGCTCTCGATTCCCTCGATGGACTCGAGATCAAGGCTGTTTCTGAAACAGGCGGGGAACCAGTCAAGGTGAAGGCCGATATTGCAGATTACAACGGCAGGCGCGCTCTCCACATGCTCAATGATGATTCCACGCTGGGGTCCAGCGGGCCTTCCGGCGGCGAATCGCTGGCCATCGTGAAAGGTACTGACTTCCAAGACGGTACCATCGAATTCGATCTGGTTGGGATGCCGCGGCAAGGATCGAATAGCCAGAGCCGCGGCTTTGTCGGAGTCGCCTTTCGCGTTCAGGGCGACGTCGAGAGGTTCGAGAATTTCTATTTGCGTTTTACCAACGGACGCGCGGATGACCAACTCCGCCGCAACCACTCCGCGCAATACAGTTCCTTCCCGGACTTTCCATGGTCGCGCTTGCGGCAGGAGAATCCAGGAGTTTACGAATCCTACGTTGACATCGAGGAAAAAGCCTGGACGAGAATCAGGATTGTAGTTTCGGGGACGAAAGCCAAGCTCTACGTGAACGGCGCCGATCAGCCCTGCCTCATCGTGAACGACCTGAAGCTGGGCCAAAGCCGCGGCCGGGTCGCTCTATGGACTGGGTCTGACAGCGAAGGCTATTTCTCCAACCTGCGAATCCAGTAAGCCTGAAACACGATCACGACGCGACACCCTTCCTCTCTGACTATCGCGCCGTCGTGCATATAAGCGGCCTTCGTTCCCATGTATACTCTTTCGCGGCTCGCGGACCTCTAGCGCGCAGCCTCAAAAGGGACCCATGTCTACTTCGACTTCGTCTTCATCCAACCAATCTCCTCCTCCTTTCGTGGGTGTTCTGCAAATTCTCAACGGAGCGCATGTGGCGGGCGCGGTGTCTTGCCTGGCGCAACTGGGAATCCCCGATCTGCTAAAGAACTGTCCCATGTCGGCCGAAGAATTGGCTGGCCAGATCGACGCCCAACCGGACGCTCTCTACCGCCTAATGCGTGCCACGGCGTGTGTGGGAGTGCTGGCCGAAGGCCCGGATCGAGTGTTCTCTCAGACGCCCATGTCGGCAGTTTTGTGCCGCGACGCGAAACCCAGCCTGCGAGGCCTCGCCATTATGGGTGGTCGCGAATGGCATGGGCGCGGATGGTCCCTTCTCGAATACTGCGTGAAAACCGGGAAGCAAGCTGTCGAAAAAATTTACGGAATGCCCATCTTTGAATTTTTCTCGAAGAATGCCGAGGAAGCGCGAATCTTCGACGATGCCATGACAGGGCTCTCCGCGATCGATGGTCCCGCCGTGGCGGATGCGTACAACTTCGACGGAATCCACACCATTGTGGACATCGCCGGCGGGCGCGGACTACTCCTCGCCACCATTCTGGAGAAGAACCCGCACCTGAAAGGCATACTCTACGAGATGCCGCACGTGCTGGAAGGAGCGAAGGGCGGGGCCCTCAAGCCGCATCTGGGCCGCTGCAATCTTGCCTCGGGCGACATGTTCTCGTCCGTTCCCGCGGGTGCGGATGCCTATATCATGAAGCACATCATCCATGACTGGCCGGACGATGCCTGCATCAGACTCCTGCAAGCCTGTCGCCAGGGCATAAATCCCGGCGGGAAATTGTTGATCGTCGATTGCGTGATTCAGCCGGGCAACAACTTCTCGCCCGCGAAGTTTCTGGATTTGCAAATGCTCATCTTCCCCAGCGGACGCGAACGGACCGAAGCACAATTCCGTGACCTGCTCGGGTCGTCGGGATGGAAACTTTCCCGTGTAATCCCGACCGCGGCCCAGGATTCGATCGTCGAAGGACTGCCAGCGTAGAGCGCTTTCGAAGACTTGCGACGCTTGGCAGCCAGATCTTACCCGGGTGACTGGTTCGTACTGACTCGTCCTATACTTATGTCGCGTCACCAGGGGGAATGTCATGCCTCAATATGTTTCGCCTGGAGTCTACATCGAAGAGACCGGCCAACCACCCCATTCCATTCAGGGCGTCTCTACTTCTACTGCCGGGTTCGTTGGCCCTGCGCACAGCGGCCCACTCTACGTGCCGACTGAGCCCCTCACCAGCCTCATCGAGTTCGAGCAAATCTATGGCGGACCAGAGTCCATGCAGTTCGAGAATGCTTCACCCTCGCCCAATCTCATGTGGCATGCAGCGCGAGCTTTCTTCGAAAACGGCGGTAATCGTCTCTATGTCTCCCGGGTCTTCTCTCCGGGAGCAAGCTCCAATCCCGACGGCCGACGCCCCATCGCAGCCGACTACGCAGGCGCCCTTGATCCGGCAACCAACAGCAAGACTGGGCTCATGGCCTTTGAAGACGTTGGCGAAATCTCCGCAGTCGCCGCTCCCGGCGCGACCTTCGGCTGCAAAGAAAACTGTGCCGACGCGATTCTCATCCTCAAGCTGCTGATCACCCATGCAGAACAAATGCGCTACCGCATTGCCGTGCTCGATGCAGCAGACGGCCAGACTACCGCCGACGTGCAAGCCTTTCGCTCCAATTTCGATTCAAGCTATGCCGCGCTCTACTATCCGTGGGTGACCATCGAGGATCCATCGAGCGGTGCCAGCCTTAATCTGCCGCCCTCAGGTTTCATCGCCGGGATTTATGCGCGCAACGATCAGACGCGAGGTCCCTCTAAGTCCCCCGCCAACGAAGTAATCAACCTGGCTGCCGGCCTTGAGACCCTTCTCAACGACGCGGAACAGAGCACTCTCAATCCATTCGGCATCAACGCCCTACGCTTTTTCCCCGGCCGAGGCTACCGCGTGTGGGGCGCCCGTACCGTCTCCTCCGATCCCGAGTGGAAGTACGTGGCACTCCGCCGCTACTTCGCTTATATCGAACACTCCATCGACAACGGCACACAGTGGGTCGTATTCGAACCCAACGGCGAAAACCTGTGGGACAAAGTGCGTGACACTGTTTCAAATTTTCTATTGAACGAATGGCAGAGTGGCGCCCTGATGGGCAAAGAACCGAACGAAGCTTACTTCGTGAAATGCGATCGTTCCACCATGACGCAGGACGACATCGACAACGGGAGACTCATCATCGAGATCGGCATAGCTCCCCTGCGCCCAGCAGAGTTCGTAATCTTCCGCATCGGCCAATGGACCGCCGACCGCAAATGCTAACCAGCGAAGTTCTCGGAGCATGCTCGGCGGTGGGGTGTAAGTCGTCTACACCGCCGAGGAGTCAACCTGATTTGCGACACACACTCGTGAAAATTTCAGTGCTGTTCAGTTCTGCAACGCTTGCAGCCCAAGGCACGTGTCGTGGTCGGCGATGGCCGCGCCGGTCGGATCGAAGTGGATCACGCCGTCCTCGGTCGAGCAGTAGCTGTTGTTCGAGGAACTATTCACCGGCGTCGCCGAGGCGAAATATTGCACCGCCGGCGTCCCGCCCAGTCCAACCGACGTGAAGTTGTAGCTGCTCTTGCTGCCAGACGCCAGTTGCTCGTCGATCAGACACGCGCTCGTCGGGTCAGGCGGCATGCACGAAGTCCCGCCCAGAGCGGCCAGCGTCGGAGCGTAGCCGTCGGTCGGAAAATCATTGTTGTACATGACCATCGCTGAGTTGATCGTGCGCAGCGAACTCACAGCCGATGCCTGGTTGGCCGAACCGCGGGCCTGCAACAGGTTCGGGATCGCGATGGCGGCGATGATCAGAATGATCGCAACCACGATCAATAACTCGATGAGCGAAAACCCCTTCTGGCTCCTCTGACTCTTCATGACGTGATCTCCTGTTACTGAAGTCACTTCTAAGCTAATCATCGGTCACTCGACCGGAGGAGAAGACTGAGTGAGGGGATTTGCCGTGTGCCTTCGCATAGTGCAAAAGCCGCGCCAATTTGGTTCTCTAGTGGATTGAACGGCTTACAGGAAATCTCGCCAAATTAGATGTGAAAAAGTTTTCACATCCGGGGAAGGAGCTCGGCGAACCGCCCTTACGCCCTGCCACGGAACTGAATGATGTGCCGTCGATCGCGCTTGGACGGCCGTCCCGTCGGTAACTCCTCGAACTGTCGCAGCGCTTTGCGTTCGGCCGCGACCTTCAACCGCAATTCTTTGCTGGCCTTGGTCTCGCGGTAGAGCGTCTGTGCAACCGGAGCCGGGCCGCGTACTTCACTGAGCAGCAGAACTTCGATTTCAAAATCTCCGCCCTCGTTCGTCACGCGCAGCATGTCACCTGCGTGCAGCTCGCGCGCAGGTTTCGCGGGCTGGCCCTTCCATTGAATCCTGCCAAGGTCGCAGGCTCGCGCCGCCAGCGCTCGTGTCTTGAAGAAGCGCGCTGCCCAGAGCCACTTGTCGATTCGCACCGAGGTCATGACCAATGCTCACTCGCCCAGGAAGTTCCCCAAACGATCCAGCCGCTTTTCCCAGAGCGATCGGCGATCGTTGATCCAACGCTCCGCCACGCTGAGGCCTTTCGGTTCCATGCGGCACGTGCGCACGCGGCCCAGCTTGGTCGTGCGCACCAGTCCGCTCTTCTCCAACACCTGCAAGTGTTGGACGACCGCGGCCAGAGTAATCTCGAGCGGCCTTGCCAGGCTGGATACGGAAATCGCTCCCTCGCTCAACCTCTCGACAATCGCCCGTCGTGTCGGGTCGCCCAGTGCATGGAAGACGCGGTCAATACTGACTCTCTGCGTAGGCATCGTTTGTGTCTTTCCACTTCGCAATCGACCAGCAGTTGGTTGCAAAACTCAGTTTCGCCCTTCAGTGGCAAGCCGCGAGCGTCGATTTTCACGGCCACTGCTAGCGCGCCAATGCCTTTGCCAGTTGGTCGAACAGGGCGCGCCATCCTCCCTCGCGCATCGCCAATCCGTCTGCGCCCTCAAAAAACGCTCCCTGCTCGGTGAAGATGAGGTCCGTGCCCTTGCCGGCAGCCAACAGTTCCACAGTGGCCTGCGACGAGGAGATTCGCATGCTGCCTACGCTCATCGTATATGCAAATACGATGCGGCGATGCGGCACAATATCCTGGTAGATGGTGTCGTTGGTACATTCAAATCCATGCTTGGTGCGGAAGCGCTTCTTCTCGATTCCACCCACTCGAAAATCCATGCCGAAGTCTTCGACTTCGGATTCCTCGTCATCCACAAACCACTGCCGCTTCTGAGCCGGATCGGCAAACGCCGCAAATACACGCTCCGGAGGTACCGCATAGTTGCGCTCGATCACGAACGTGCCATGAGTAACGGATCGTTCTCTCATATTCGCTCCCTTAGTCATTACACCAGCATTTTTCGTCAGTGTTTCCATTTTCATCCTCCTTGAGTTCGTTGTCAGAAAGCAATTTGGGCATATATGCTTTACCGTTTGCTGAATAACTAAGCTTTTGGGTGGCGCAGCGGTTTACCGCTGCGGTTAAGGCGTTTTGGATTGACTGGGCTTCAGCCCCACGAGGTGCGCCGCCGCTCACGGCGCATAGCACATGTAAACATTCCCATTCCCGAAAACCCGCGTTCGAAGCAGCTTCAGGTTCAGTGCCTTCGTCACTCCATCAAACATCGTTCGCCCCTTGCCGAGCACGATTGGATTCACCACGGCCTGGAATTCGTCAATCAGCCCTTCCTGCGCCAGTTGCGCGACGATGCTGCCGCTTCCCAGAATCGCGATCCCTTCGCCGGGTTGCTGTTTCATTTTCCGCACCTCGGCCGCGAGGTCGCCTTTGATCAGCGTCGTGTTCTTCCACGAAGCTTTGTCCAGGGTCTTCGAAAACACGATCTTCGGCAGATGGTTCATCCGCTCCGCCAGGGGGCGGTCGTTCTGCGCGGCCATCGGCGTCGGCCAGTAACTTGCCATCAGATCGTAGGTGACTCTGCCGAACAGGAGTGGCCCTTCGCCGCTCGCGTTTTCCGCGACAAACGCCTTCCATTCCGCGTCGTCATGATTCATCTTGGCCCAGTTCATGCTGCCATTCGCATCCACAAAGTATCCATCCAGGCTCACATGGTTGAAGGCAATGAGTTTTCGCATTTTCGGGTGTTCCTCCGCCGCTGGTTATTAGTGTAGTGCTCGCTTAAGTATTAACTCGGACGTCTGATTACTGTCAAGCGAATACTTAAGTATTGATTAAGCGGCCGTTGGCAGGATGGCGTGCGGGTAGTGGGGAGAACTACTTCTTCAACTCCGCCGTCCAGTTCGAAACCAGTACCAGCGGCGTGGGACTATTTTCGGGATAGGTGCTGAAGATCATGCGCTGGCCGTCTGGCGCAACGTCGTAGGGTTCTCCAACCGGAGCGGTAAAGTTGACTTGAAACAGGCTTCGCAGCGGTTCTAACTGCAATTCGCCGTTCGCGGTATCGACTCCCGCCGTTTGAAGATAGCTGTCGGTCCCCAGGAACCAGACTTGTTTGCTGTTGCTGCTCCATGCCGGGAACGTGCCGCCGTTTTGCGAGATCTGCCATCGTCCTTCGCCGCTCGGGAAGTGCGTGACGTACACTTCCTCGCGCCCGGACTCGGTTGACGTGTAGGCGAGCCAGTGCCCATCCGGCGAGAGTCTGGACTGAACAATTCTCGTCTGCGCCGTCGGCGGTAACACAATCGAGAATGGTTTTTTCTCGCCCGTCAATGGCAGAGCCCAGATGCCGGCGCTCGGACCGTTCTGTTCCGTGTGCACCAGATATTTCCCGTCCGGCGATAACTGCGGCGCGAGGAGAGTGCGCGCAGCTCCGTTGACGTCACTCTCCATCAGGCTTTCTTCCTGTCCGCCGCCGTTTGCGAGCCGGGCGCGCAGAGAAGTTCCGGACTGTGCCGTCGTCCCATTCATTCGGACATACACCACGCGCTGTCCGTCGGCCGACCACGATGGCATCAGGTGGGTCGCGCCGCCAAACGTGAGGCGCGTATGGGTTCCGCGCTCCAGATCGAATACCCAGATGTCGGCTTGTGGATCTCCCATCGAGACCGCAAGGCGTTTGCCGTCCGGCGAAATTCGCCCGCTTCCTTTATAGAAAGCGCGATCCCCAACCTTGCCCAATATTTTTCCTGTTCGATCGCGCCAGAACAGGTCGACTCCCAGTGTCTTCGATCCGGGTTCGTAAACCAGAACGCCATTTTGGCTGGCACTGAATGTAGTATGCCATGTGCCCGCGTCGTACTCCACCACGTTCGCCAACGACAGCGCGTCGCTGGAAACCGTGCCTGATCCCAGATCGAATTTCTGTGCCAACAATTGCGACTGCAGATGGTAGATTAGGTATCCGGAAGCATATTGTGCGTCCGAGTCGGCATCGATCACATGCTTGTACGAGCCGTCCTGCATAGACCCGATGTAAATCCCCTGCTCCGATCCGCCCGAGTGATTGGTGGCGAAGAACAGGAAGTGTTTGCCATCCGGCAGAAATCGCGGCCAGCGGTGCGTCGTATGCTTACCTGCTTCGAACTTGGTCAGCCGCTCGGGAGTACCTCCGGCGGCGCTGATTTTCCAGATCGAGTCGCGATAATCCGGCTCATAGATGATGATGTTGTCCTGGTTCCACGCGCCTCCGCGTGCATTTGGAGTCTCCGCAAGGATCGTAACTGGTCCACCCGCGGCCACAACTTTCTTAAGATGTCCGTCCGCGAAGAACCCCAGGAATTTCCCGTCGGGCGACCAGAAGGGAAATGAGGCGCCTTCCGTCCCATCCAGCTTCCTCGCCGTCAGTTCGTTCAGGTTCTGCACCCAGAGCAAGTCGCGGTCTTTTGGGGTACGCGCGGAGAAGGCGATCGCTGTACCCTCGTTGTTCAATACGGGCGGACCTGAAAAGTCTCCCGTGAAGTCAAACCCGACGTCTGCTGGAGGAGGCAGGAACGAACGCATGGTCCTCGGAGGTTCAGGCGCTCGTACATTCGACCAGACCAGTGCCGCCGCCAAGGCTGCGATCACCGCGGCCCAGGGCAGATAGCCGAGCCACCGGCGGCGGCTGTCTAAAACCGGTGCGGGCGTTACGCCGGATCCGCTGGTCGCAATCCAACGCAACTGCCGCGCAATGTCCGCCGCATTCTGCCAGCGAGCTTCTGGGTCTTTCGCCAGGCAATCGTTGACGACATGATCCAGCGCCACAGGGGCCAGCGGAAGGACTTTTGTTACCGGTTCCGGATCCTTTTCCAGAATCGCCGATGCCACCGAGATCTGACTTTTCCCTTCAAACGCACGTCGTCCCGTAATCATTTCGTATAACACGCAACCGAAACTGAAGATGTCGCTGCGCGCATCCGCCTCTTGCCCCTGGAGCACCTCAGGCGCCATGAACTGGAACGTTCCCACGATCGACCCCTGCTGCGTGAGCGGATTCGCTGGTCCGCCAAGCGCCGACAGGTTCATGGTCGGAGTGGACGGCGTGAGTTGCCCCTTGCCAGTCACCGGCTGCGCTCCCAACAATGCGGCGGCAGGTTTTGCCAATCCGAAGTCGAGCAACTTGGCGCCCGAAGCGGTCAGCATGATGTTGCCCGGCTTCAGATCGCGATGCACAATTCCCGCGCGGTGCGCTTTCTCCAACGCCTCGCAGATCTGAATGCCGGACTCCATCGCCAGCTTCAGTGGCAGAGGCCCCTTCTGAAGCCGCGCGTCCAGACTCTCGCCCTGGATGTACTCCATGACGAGGTACGAGGTCCCATCTTCCACTCCCACGTCGTGAAGCACGCAAATATTCGGGTGATTCAGTGATGAGATCGCACGCGCTTCGCGCTCAAAACGTTGCCGGGCCTCAGGACTGTCAGAAAGATGAGCAGGGAGGATTTTGACCGCAACCGTGCGGTCGAGCCGGGTATCGCGCGCGCGATACACTTCTCCCATACCGCCCGCGCCCAGCGGAGATTGAATTTCGTAAGGGCCCAGCTTCGTTCCAGAGGTAAGCGACATCGGTGGGCGCAATTATATAGCTCCCGCCATGCCGAGCCTGCTATTCGGCCGCCATCACTTGATATTGCTCAATTTTTCCGTCCGGCAACGTTCGTTGCCAGACTTGCAGATTCTGCTTCGCAAACTTCGCGATGAACAAACGAAACGTCATCCCGCCTCGTTCGCTGTGCCGGCTCTGGGTAAACGAGTGCGGCGCACCCAACGGCCCCAACCCCGTGGCCAGGTCCTTCAATGCCTGTTCTGAAAAATAAGCATTGGCGTTGTCGCTAAAAGAAGCGCGATTGATCTCTCCCTTTTGCAAACCCTCCAAGATCGCTCGAGCCTGCGCTTCATCCTTGGCTGAGTCTTCCTCCGGAAACAGCAAGGTCGCTACTCGCTGCGCGATCTGGTCGGACGCATCCACGGCATCCTCATTCGTCAGCACCACCACGGCGGCGTGATCGTCAGGAAAAACAAGATTGTCGGATGTGAAGCCGGAAACTTCTCCTCCATGTTCGAGCACGCGTCGCGAGTAGTCCCGTCTCACGCCGATTCCCAATGCGTAGTTGGTCGCAATGCCGTTCTTGAGGACAATTGAAGTTTCAAACTGCTGATACGAAGCCGGCTTCAGCAGCGTCTGGTTCATGATGCTGATATCCCACTTCGCCAAATCTTCCGCGGGCATCGCCAACTCTCCCGCTGCGAATAGCCAACCCTTTCCTTCCTTCGGTGCGATGCGCTGCGGGCCCAAACCATAGCGTGTGTAGCCCGTTGCGTCGGTTTCTGCCAGACGCTCCTGGTCGATGTTCATCACGCTCTTCATTCCGAGCGGTTCGAAGATGTGCTTGCTGAGAAACTCCAGCAGCGGCGTGCTGCTCGCACGTTCCACGATCAGCCCGGCGATCACGTATCCCGTATTGCTGTACTGCCACTGCGTCCCCGGATCGAAATCAAGCGGCTTCCGCGCCCACAGATCGAGGATCTTGTTCGCCGTGACGGCCTGCAGCATGAATGGCGGCACATAATCCTGCGGCCAGTAGTCTTGATACCCCGACGTGTGCGACAACACTTGCCGGATTGTGACTTCGTTGGCGCGCGTCAAATCCGGAATGAAGCGCGCCACCGGATCGTCCAGCGAAAGCTTCCCTTGTTCCGCCAGCATCAGAATCGCAGTTGCCGTAAATTGCTTGCTGATTGAGCCGACGCTGTAACGCATCCCGGCTGTCGCGGCAACGCGCGACTCGAGTCGCGCATTTCCATATGCCCGCAGATAGACAACCCGCCCATCCTGCACAATCGCCACCGAAGCGCTCGGCACGCCCGTAGATGATAAGACCTGCTCCGCGGCACCATCGATTCTGGCGCGCATTTCCGGCGCCATCGCAGACTGGGCGACCGCGAGCGGACCACTCAGCAACACCAGAGCAAAACCAACACCATTGCACATTCTGAAAGACGTTCGCATCATCACTCTCCAAGCAAGAGTTTGCTACCTTTGCAATCTAACCTCCAGCCTTCGACCTACTGTTCAACCTCTGCAATCGACTTCGTACCTCTGACCTGATCCCTATGGACTGATCTCAATCGGCGTGCCGTCCGGCACCATCTTCCAGATTTCATCCATCTCCGAATCGGTCACCGCAATGCATCCATCCGTCCAATCAACCGATCGATGAGCCGCCCCCACATATCCGAATCCGTTCTGGAGCCCGTGAATCATGATGTCCCCGCCCGGCGAAACACCCTTTTTCTCAGCATTCCGGCGGTCCTTCTCGTTGGGATACGAAATGTGAATCGACTTATAGAACTTGCTCTTCGGATTCCGTCGGTCCAGCACGTATTTTCCCTCGGGAGTCTTGTGGTCTCCTTGTTGCTGCTTGGGCCCGATTGGAACGCCACCCAACGCGACCTTATAAGTGTGGATCGCCTTTCCGTTCGCCATCAGCGTCAGAGTTCTCTCACTCTTCATGACCACCACCGCGTCCGCCTTCTGTTCCTCACGTGCGACTCCCGGGCGATCCGCCGCCAGCATCCCAATCAGCAACATCGCGATCATGAAGCGAGTATGTATGTTCTGCTTCGAGAATGCTAGCCTGAGTTCTGATGCTCATGATGCGGACCATCACCGCGCTCTTGCTCTTGTCTTGGTCTCTGGTTGTCGCTGCGGCCGGGACCAAGGCGCCCACAAACTGGATTGTGACCTCCCAACCTACTCGCATCGTCAACGGCGCCCCAGTATTGTTTCGCGTGACCACGCCCCGGCCCGCGAAAACTCTCACGGCCACATGGCTCGACCATGAAATCGTATTCACGTTCGACGCAACCAAAAAAGCCTGGTTCGGACTCGCCGGCGCGAGCCTCGAAACCAAGCCCGCCTCGTATCCCATTGAACTCCACGCCGAGATGAGCGCTGGACCAGTTCTCACCTTCAAACAGGAAGTTCGTGTCCAGAAGCAGCGCTATCCCAAGGTCGTGGTGCTGAAAGTCCCCCAGAAATTCACCGCGCCCGATCCCGAGCAAATGCGCGTGATCGCCCACGACAAAGAAGTGAAAGAGGCTGCTTTTAAGATCGTTACTGCTGACCGCGAATGGAAGGGTTCGTTCCAGCGCCCGGTGACCGCCGAAATCTCCGACGTCTTCGGAGTGCAACGCGTTTTCAATGGCGCCGTGCAGAGCACGCATCAGGGACTCGACTTCCGCGTTCCAACCGGCACGCAAGTTTCCGCCGTCAATGCAGGTACCGTGACCCTGGCGCAGTTTCTTTACTTCGAAGGCAACTGCGTTGTGATTGATCACGGCCAGGGTTTACTCACGCTGTACCTCCACCTCTCCGAACTGCGCGTCAAACCAGGAGATCATGTCGCCAAAGGCCAACTAATCGGACTCAGCGGTGGTACCGGACGCGCCACCGGACCGCATCTGCACCTCGCAGTCCGCTGGCAGGGAGTCTATTTGAACCCCGCCAGCCTGCTCGCGCTCCCACTTCCCGAATAGTGCGAATTCGTCACGCCGAAAGAAATTTCCCAGCGTTCTGATTTTGTAACAAGCAACGAAAATAGACGTTCTGTTTTTCGGCGCCCAGAATTTCGCGGCGAACTTTCTTGCCCATAAAGTCGCACGAAATCAAAGGGACGTTCTGATTCTGTAACACGCCGTACACATTCAAAAATTGCGTTGCAACACTCACGCTTATTTGTTGCGATTTTCGCGCAGCGCAGGTATATTTCCTCTGCCCGTCGGCAGAAGCGATTCGGGGGAAGACGCTTTGATAAAGTCCGCCGGTTGCAACGTAGTGCGGGAACCCGAGGGCCCCCTCGCGGGTTCCCCGCTTTTCTTGAAGTGAGTTTTACGAGACCCGGCTGTTGAACGCGGGGGCCGGACTGCCCTCCTCCATCTGTTCCGGCTCCCACACGCCATCGCGAAACGTAACATTCCGGCCCGAGATAGCCGGAATGCGTTCGCCCGTCACGATAATTCCCACCAGGTTCAGGGGATCCGCGGCTGCGATCGTAATGCGCTCTCCCGTGAGCGGAAGCTTGCGATTGGCGCGGAGCGATTCCACCGCTACGGGAAGCGCAAACTGCTCGCCGACAAATCCGTCGACGAACCGCCCGCCTCGTACTTCGGCGCGATCTTCCAACCGGCGGAATCCGATCTGCAATTCGCGCCAGCGCGGCAAGTTGGTTTCCCGCGCAAGCAGATCTCGAAACACGACTCCATAACGCCGCAGCAGCATCCAGCAGCACGATTCGACGGCACGGTCTCGATCCGCGCCGTCGCTGTGCAACAGTGACCAGCGCCCCGCCGCATGCCGGGGTCTTCTTACTTTCCCCAACACACTGCCGCCTGCGTTTTTGGGGGTGACCAGCGCCCGCAGATTTTCAAATCCATCCGCGGTCACCAACCCCGCAGCCACCAGTTCCCACAAACCTGTCTCCACCTCGGCCTTGAGCTTGCCAGTGGCGCGCACCATGTCAGGAAAAAACAGCGCCCCGCGCTGCTGCATCATCTCCAGCAGCAGCCGCGCCACCGGACTCAGTATCGACGCCACCGACTCGTCCGCTCCCGGATGCCGCGGCTGCATCCAGTCCGCATCCTCGCGTACGAAAAACGCAATCGGCGCCACGCGCGTCGGAATCACACGCCGTCGGCGTTCCTGTCCCGGCTCAAAGCCATCCCCGCCAGAGTCGACCGTAGCCGGATGCGGCGACAGCCGTCCCCATCCCACCGCTCCCGCCAGGCAAAGCTGGTCGAGATGCGCCGGATCATAGTTCGTAATTCTTCGCCCAAGCACGAACCGTTCCCAGGCGCTCGCCGGGATTTCAAAACCCTGTAACTGTCGGAGCACTTCCAAAGTTCCATGCTCGCCGCGCACCTGCGTACCCGGCGCCAGATGCTGCCACCGCAACAGCCAGTTCATGAACTGGGCGGAAGTGACGGGCTCAATCTGTTTACGAAGCGTAGCCACGGTGAGCCGATGAATCCGAGCCAGCAGCCGCCGTTCACACCACTCCACCTCGGTATCAACCCGGGAACGCGCGTCGTTATCAACACGGAAGGGGATGTCGTTATCGCCACGGGAGGGCACATCTTTAGACGTGCCGTTGAATCCCTGAGTAGACTGGGGTTTTGGCCCCCGCGGCCGGAATTGCCCCCGCAAAATCGCCCCACCCGCTTCCATCCTCAGGAGAGCTTTCTCAACTTCTGAACCAGCCAGCCCCAAAATCCTGCCCAACTCGGAAGCCGTAGTAGGCCCAAGATGCGCCATCCATCCGCGCACCGCAGTCAAGACCGCGTCATCAAAATTCGTAGTAGAGACGGGAGTTGCCCCGTCTCCGTCCACGCCCGTTGGATGCAACGCCGCGACCATCTCTCCGCGTTCCGCCGCCACCCAGAACCGCCGCGTCCCGGATACCGACCGTACCTCAGCGACAAATGCCCGCCGGTCCGCCACCAGGCGCTCAAACGAACTCTCCCAGCCGGCCGCGAATCGCCTTTCCTGAGGGCTGAGAGCTGAGAACTGAGAGCTCAAAGGCGAGAGCTGAGAACTGAGAACAGGGAACTGAGAATTGCTCTCCGGGAACATCACCAGCGTGTGCAAGGCGTCCTGCAACTCGTCCGCATCGCGTACGTCCGGCCAGCCTTCGGCCTGCACCTGCTCAATCGCCGCCGGATTGAGCGCCCCCACTTCCTCCAGCACCGTAGCCGGCAACACGCGCCGCATCTCGACCGCCCGCGCCCGTCGTTCCTCGAGCGGCGCGTCATCAAGATAAGCATAGGGATTCGCGTTCAGGATTTCGTGCGAGAACTGCGACGGCACCGGCGTGTCCACTGCGATGCACCGGATGCTCCCGTCTTCGATCCCTCGCAAAACATCGCGCAGGCCATCGATATCCATCGCTTCGGTGAGAACGTCTTTCATGACTTCGTTCACCAGGGGATGATCCGGAATCTTGATGTCGCCTTCGATGTTTTCCTGACACGCCGCAACATCGGGAAACACGGCGGCCAGCAAATCATCCGATCGCATCCGCTGAATCTGCGGAGGTACTTTCTTGCCACCCTGAAAACGCAACAGTGCGAGTGCCCGTGTTGCATCCCAGCGCCAGCGCGTCTGAAACACAGGAGCCACCAGGGACGCCTGTTCCAGAATCTCCGGCATGGTCTCGGAATGTAAGAAGTGAAAGACATCCGCGAGCGGAAAACTATGTTGCTCCGCAAGCGCAATGTTGATGCCGTTATCGGTTGCTGCGGCCTGCAACTCAAAATTGAAACCGCGGCAAAACCGTTTGCGGAGCGCCAATCCCCACGCCTTATTGATTCGTCCGCCAAACGGCGCATGGATGACGAGTTGCATCCCGCCGCCTTCATCGAAGAACCGCTCGGCGATAATGGTGGCCTGCGTCGGTACGTCGCCCAGTACGACGCGCCCTTCCAGAACATACTGGATCAACTGTTCCGCGCCCGGCACATCGAGCCCGCACTCTGTCCCCAACCACGTCACCACTTCGCCGACCACCGGAAGATTTCTCCAACCCTCAACGGGAACAACTCCCGGCAGTCGATCGCTGATCTCCTTTCGCAGGAATCCAAGCTGTTCGGAAAGTTCGGAAGTCCGTGCCGGAGCCTCGCCGCGCCAGAAGGGAACTGTCGGTGGAGCGCCTTTTGCATCTTCCACAAGCACGCGCGACGACCGTCCTTCCACCCGGCGAATACGCCATGAAGTATTCCCGAGCAGCATGATGTCGCCCGCCATGCTCTCGACCGCAAAATCCTCGTCGAGGGTTCCCACATTCGCGCCGTCCGGCTCCGCCACCACCGTGTAGAGCGCGTTGTCCGGAATCGCGCCGCCGCTCGTAATCGCCGCCAGGCGCGCTCCGCGCCGCGGCCGCAACTTTCGATTCACCCGGTCATGATGGAGGTAAGCGCCAAACCTTCCACGTTGCGCGGCGATACCCTCGGAAAGCATTTCGATCACGCGAGCGTAAGTTTCCCGCGAAAGATTGCGATATGGATACGCTTGTGTGATCAGCGCAAACAGCTCATCTTCATCCCAACCGTCGTGCGTGGCTCCGCCGTCCACGCTTTTCGAAACCGCACAGCAAGCCACGATCTGCTGGGCCAGCACATCCAGGGAACACTCCGGAAAAATCAGCCGATCCAGTTCTCCCGAGCGAATCCCCCGCACCAGAACCGCACATTCGGCCAGATCGTCTCGCGTGGTAACAAAAAATCGCCCTTTGGGAACCGCCCCGCGCCAGTGACCGCTGCGTCCCACCCGCTGCAGCGCTACCGCAATCGATCGCGGAGAACTGATATGGCACACAAGGTCCACTGTTCCCACATCGATTCCCAACTCCAGCGAGGCCGTCGCCACCAGCACTTTTACCTGGCCTTCTTTGAGCTTCCTCTCGGCTTCCAACCGCAGCTTTCGCGACAGACTGCCGTGATGGGCCGCAACATTCTCTTCGCCCAGCCGCTCACCGAGTTGGTGAGCAATCCGCTCCGCCAGCCGGCGCGTATTCACGAAGACCAGCGTCGAGCGATGCGAGTTCACCAGATCCACGATGCGGTCGTAAATCTCTCCCCACATCTCATTCGAAGCCACCGGACCCAACTCCGACGACGGGACTTCCACGCCCAGATCAAGCGTCCGCTTGTGCCCGATGTTGACAATCACCGGATCCGGCCGTCCGTTCCCGGCAAGGAAACGGCCGACCTCTTCAATGGGCTTCTGCGTCGCCGACAGTCCAATTCGCACGGGCGCAGAATCCGCCAGCGCCTGCAATCTCTCCAATGACAACGAGAGATGCACGCCCCTCTTGTCGTCCGCGACGGCATGAATCTCATCCACAATTACGGTTTCGACCGAACGCAGGATCGCCCGGCTCTTCTCCGCCGTGAGGAGGATGTAGAGCGACTCCGGCGTAGTCACCAGAATGTGTGGCGGACGCCGCAGCATCGCCTGCCGGTCCTTCATCAGGGTGTCGCCCGTCCGGACCGCCGTCCGGATCTCTGGCATCAGCAGTCCGCGCTCCCCCGCCATCTGGAGAATTTCCCCGAGCGGAATTTCCAGATTTTTCTGAATGTCGTTTCCGAGTGCCTTCAAGGGTGAGACGTACAGGACTTCAGTCCGATCTCTGAGATCGCCAGCCAGTGCCTTGCGCACCAGTCGATCAATGCAGGCCAGAAACGCTGCCAGCGTTTTGCCCGATCCTGTGGGAGCCGAAATTAACGTAGTGTGCCCGGCCAGAATGTGCGGCCAGCCCTGCTCCTGGGGCTCGGTCGGAGTGGAGAAGCGCTCGACGAACCACTCCTGAACAAGGGGATGCGCCCAAGCGAGAGGAGAGGGGTAGGACGACATAAAATCATTCTAGCGCCGAACCGGAGTTTCGTAAAATGTTCGCCATTGCAGGTAATGCAGATTGAAAGAGATTCGTATCAGGCCATGCCTTCAGGGAATTCAGAGCCACCACCGGTTAAGACTCTACAGTTTGCTGCAAAACTCCGAAATGTCGGTGCTACCGTGGAAGAGCGGCCCTTGAGGGCCGCGTAAGTCGCTGAAAATTGGGCTTCAGCCCTGGTGGTCGTTATTTCTTTGACCAATCGAGTTTTTCAGCAAACTATCTAGCCGCCGCAAGTGCGCCTAAACCTCAAGACTCGGTGGATGAATGCTAGAATCGCCCTTCCATGTCGAAACCGCGCGCCAAGAAAATCAAGCTCATCCTCTTCGACGTTGACGGCGTTCTCACCGACGGCAAGATCTGGATTTTTCCCGCTCCCGCCGGCGCAAAACAGAGCGTTCTGGAACAGTCCAATCCGCACGAGGCCGAAGGCGGATTCGGCTTCCGGAGCGCCAGCCTGATCGAAGCCAAAGGCTTCCACGCCCACGATGGCACCGCCATCTCTCTCGCGCGGCTGGCCGGCCTCAAGACTGGAATCATCACCAAGCGGCGCTCCGAAACGGTCGCTTTGCGCGCGCGCGACCTGAAGATTGATCACGTCCACCAGGGAATTCAGGATAAGGCTGGAGTCTTCCTCCAAATCCTGAAAAAAGAAGGAATCACCGCCGCCGAAGCGGCCTTTGTCGGAGACGACGTCATCGATCTCCCCGCGATGCGCCGCTGCGGCTTCGCCATCGCAGTCAAGAACGCCCGGCCCGAAGTCAAAGCCGAGGCGCATTGGATCACACCCCACGCCGGCGGAGACGGCGCTGCCCGCGATGCCGTCGAATACATCCTCAAAGCCCAGGGAAAATGGAAGAAGGTAGTAGAAGACTACATTTCAGAAAGAGGGGGATGAAAAGGAAGCACTTAGCAATTAGCACTTGGGCATTTAGCTTGAACCTGGCCCCGGGGATCACACATCGACCTTCACATTCTTGCAAGGCTTTAGGGGATTTTAACGGCGGCTGGGAGCGAAGGATTTAGCTAACTGCCAAGTGCTAAGTGCCAATTGCTGAATCAACCCACCGACCGCTTGCTTGGGGCGTGCTCGGGTTAGCGACCGGTGGGCTGCTTTTCTCCTTACTCACCCTGTTGTTTTCAGGAGTCGTTCCGGGCTCGAACCCGACTGCCGCAAGAAAGTTTCGCGAGTTCGCCAAAATAATTTTTCCCCCCGCAAACACTTTATTCTGAGCGCATTGGCAAGGCCCTATTCCGGAATCGCGGTCGTCTTCGCTGCCATTAATTCCGCGAAGCGGGGATCCTTCCGCAAGCTGGAGAATTCATTGTCTTTATAGACGTTTCCAATGTCCTTGTACCCATCTTCCATCGCTTTCTTCAGATAACGCAGTGACCGGTCGGAAACTCCCATCCTGGCATATAGCTTCGCCAGAACGTAATCGTAGCGCGCCCTGTCCTCCGGCGACGGCAGTTGCGCCTGTACTCCCGCTCGCGATGTGCGTTCGAAAACATCAGGATCGATTTCCATCGCTTTCGAGTAGTTGTAGGCCGCTTTTTCGAACTGTTTCTTGGCGAAATAGGCCGCGCCGAGGTTGCTGTAGTAGGACGCCGCCTCCCCGTTCAAACTTACGGCCTTCTCATACGTCTTGATCGCTTTGCCGTAATCTTTTTGCTGGTAATAGACCACACCCAGATTGTTGTAGGCGTCCGAGTGATTGTGGTCCAGCTTGATGGCACGATTGAAATTCTTCCGCGCCTCTTTGTAACGCTGAAGCATGAGGTCGCAGATCCCCATCTTGTTCAATAAAGAGGCAGTTCCCGAGTTCCGGCTGACTGCCGCTTCGTAGTAGTCCATGGCGTCGAGGTAGCTCTTTTCAGAGCGCAACTGGTCGCCCCGCCCCTCCAATTCCGTTGCGGAAGCGGTCGCGGCTGGCGGCTCCGCCCGATGCATGGGAAGCGGCCCAACCTGCACGATTTCCGTGCTTTGCGGGATTGCCTGTGAAGTAGAGAGGAGCAGCAGAGGCACAACAAGAAGCGAGGTGAAGCATTTCCAGGAAAGCATGATCGCCCTTCCTTTACGGTTGCTGCGGTTTCGTACCGTTATCCTCAGGCTTAGACGGAGGGGGTGTGTTTTTGTCATGAGTCCCGCTATCGCCCTTGAAAGCATCCGCGATCTTACCGAAGAAGCCGCGCTTTTTCTTCGCAGCATCCCCATCGGCTTGGACACCGCCTGCCGTCTGCGAGTTCCCGTTCGGCGGCGGCAGCGGTTTTTCCGAATTTCCGCCAAAGATTCGCGAGAAGAATCCCTGCGTCCCACCGCTCTGATCGCAAGTGTCGCGCGGCTCCGTGCCGGCCATGAATGCAATCGTGTAAGTATCTGGACAGGAAGGAGTTGCCAGCCGATTCGTGACCTTATCCAGTTGCACATCCACCACGCCTTCGGGCTGGTTAAATGGCCGGACGTCCGCATATTGCGGTAGCGTCACCGCCTTTTTCATGAACTCGGTCCAGATGGGCGCAGCCGTCATCGCCCCGCTTAGTCGCAGATCACTGTAGTCGTCGTACCCAACCCACACAATGCACAAGAGATTCGAGGTAAAGCCAGCGAACCATCCGTCATGCGAACTGCCAGTCTTGCCCGCCGCCGGCGCGGTAAATCCGCGGCCGCGTACCGGAGTAAAGCCCAGGCCGTTGTTGATCACCCCTTCCATCATGTTGGTGATAACGTAAGCCACTCGCGGATCGAGCACCTGCTTCTTGTCAGAGCCGAAATTCATCACGACATCGCCCTGCGCATTGCGTACGGAGTTCACGAAGATCGGCGACAGCCGCACTCCACCATTCGCGAACGAAGTGTAGGCCGCCGTCATGTCGATCGGGGTTGCGTCGTAAGCTCCCAGAGCCATAGCCGGTGTCGCTTTCACGGAAGCGATGCCGGCATTCTTCGCCAGGTCCGCGACTTTGTCGTAGCCTACTTGTTCTGCGACCTTCACGGTGGCGTTGTTGAGCGACATGGCCAGCGCATACCGCAGAGTCACGTCGCCGTGATATTCCTCTTTGTAATTACGCGGCTCGTAGATCTGATCGCCGTACGTAAACGTAGAAGGCTGATCCGGAACCAGCGACGCCGGAGTGAGCACCGCCGTCGACCCGTCGAGCGCCGTATTCACCGCTGCCGCGTACACGAACGGCTTGAAGATCGATCCCGTCGGCCGCTTGGCCAACGCATGATTCAACTGGCTCATCCCGTAATTGCGTCCGCCCACCAGCGCCTTGATTTCGCCGGTATGCGGATCCATCGCCACCAGCGCCACCTGTGCCTGCGGCCCCGGCGCGACGGTGGTTTCAAACTTGTTCTTGCCGACCTTCACCTTCTTGGTGCGCATCTTGGTGACCTGATCGTCGACCAGTTTGATCCCGGTCTCGACCGCCGCCGCCGCCGCGCGCTGCAACTCCGGATCGAGCGCCGTGTAGATGCGGTAGGACTGATCGTTCAACTCGCGCTCATTCAGTTTGCTGATGACCGCGTCGCGCACCATATCAACGTAATAAGGAGCGTCGCTGGCCTCGACGTTGGGCGGCGCCAGCTTCAGCGGCGCCGCTTTCGCCTTGTCCGCCTGCTCGCGCGTGATGACGTGATTCTCGGCCATCGCCTCGATCACCGTATTCCGACGCTCCAGCGCCCGCTCCGGATGCCGATAAGGCGACAGGTAACTCGGCGCCTGGATCAATCCCGCGAGCAGTGCCGCTTCTGGCAGCGTCACATCCTTCAGGTCTTTATTGAAATACGACCGCGCGCCCTCTGCCAGTCCCGAAATCGTGAACGAGCCGCGTTGCCCGAGATCGACCCGGTTGGCATAAAACTCGAAGATCTGTTGTTTGGAAAATTTCTGTTCCAGCTGTACCGCGATCAACATCTCGATCAGTTTGCGTTTGAACGTTTTCTCGGGAGAAAGAAAAAACGCGCGCGAAAGCTGCATCGTGATCGTCGATCCGCCCTGCTGATGCCGCTGATGCGTGAAGTCAATCCAGGCAGCTTCCGCCAGTCGCAGAAAGTTGACGCCGTTGTGCTGGAAGAACCGCCGGTCTTCTATGGACAGCACCGCATCCACCATCATCTGGGGGATGTCGTCGTACTTCACCAGCGACCGCTTTGACCGCTGTTCCGCGTCAAAGAGCGAAGTGATCAGCTGCGGCTCAAGCTCATACGCCGCCAGATCGCCCGCCGACCGGCTCTTGATCTCGGAAACCTTTCCATCCGCGACCGTGATCGTCGCCGGCTCCGGACTGTGGTACGACTCCGGCCCCGGCAACACTTCGATCGCGCTTCCACGCACGTGATACGCACCCAGAAGAGACTCGCCATCCTTCTCGCTGTATCCCGCATGGCGCAACTCCGCAGCCATGTCGCGAACCGTAAACGACGATCCCACCCGCACAACCCGAGGCCCGGCGTAAATCTTCGCCGAACTGGCAAACACCGGATCACGAAACCGCTGCTCAATAATGCGGTCGTACTTTACATACCAGTAGGAAAAGAATCCCACGACCACCAGGGAAATCGTTAGAAACGCCAGCAGCGCCGCCCGGACAATCGGATCCCGTGGCAGAAGGCCCTTGCCGCCCTTCGCCCCGCGCCCCGCTGTCGGAATTTTCAGTTTGATAGCCACAGCTCGCCGTCTACAGAAGCAATCGTCTGTCCGAAATCCGGTTCCGTTGGAAGTGACTGACTAGCCTGATTCTAAACCACCAGCGGAGGTCCACTGTGGTTGGATGCGTGTCAAGGTAGAGACGGGGTGTGGGAGAAGGCTGGCCGGGAGGGGCGACTTCAGCCGGGGCTGTTCCATCGGGTGAGAATATAATGACCGTGCCATGGCCGGAAAAGCGCCTCGTTTCAGTCCATCTACCGTTGAACTCCGAATCCGAAATCCAAGCAGAAAAAAGAGCGGCCCGGTAAGGCCAAGCGAAAACATTGAACACTGAGTGACACACAGGAGTGACTGTGCGACGGATAAGGATTTTCGCGTTTGCCTTCTCAATCCTCGTCGCCCTACTGATCACCGTCTGGGCGGCGGCTGCAATCTATTTCGATTTGCCTTTCCCGTCATTGCGGATACCCCTAGCAGTGTTCTATCTTGTGCTCGTCCTGGCCGCGATGTGGTTCTTGCGTCGAGGAAGTAAGGGACTAGCCGTAGCGTTTACAGGATTCGTAATCGTGATCATGTGGTGGCTCTCGATCAAGCCTTCGAACGATCTGGACTGGGAACTGGACAAAACGGCCACAGCCTATGCCGACATCAACGGGGACCAGGTCACCATCCACAACTTCCGTTTCTGCGACTATCGCACGGAGGGCGACTACACTTGCCAATGGCAGACCCGCTCCTACAATCTCCAGCATCTTCGCGGCGCGGATCTGTTCATTACATGGTGGGGCTCACCCTGGATCGCTCATCCCATCGTCAGTTTTGATTTCGGCGACGAAGGCCACGTCGCCATGTCGATCGAAACCCGCAACCGGGCTGGCCAGGTCTACTCTGCCATCCGCGGATTCTTTCGTCAGTACGCCCTTACCTATATCGCCAGCGATGAGCGCGATGTTATTCGCCTGCGAACCAATTACCGCCAGCACGAGGAGGTCTATCTGTTTCGTACCGCAGCCACTCCAGCGTTGGCCCGCAAAGTCTTCCTCGACTACTTCGCGCGCGCCAACAGTCTCCACGTTCATCCGGAGTGGTACAACGCGTTGACCAACAACTGCACCACCAACATCGCGGGCTCCGTCGCTGACGCACGGCAGGCCAGCACAACCCTTGACTGGCGCATCCTGCTCAACGGGAAAATGGACGAAATGATGTACGAACGCAACGACTTTGTCAGCGGAGGTCTGACACTCAAAGCCCTCAGACAACAAGCCCACATCAACGACGCAGCCAGAGCGGCCGGCAACAGTCCCGACTTTTCCAGGATGATTCGGCAAGGGCGAGTTGGCTTCACTCAATAACCATGCGGGGACAGACTGAACGATATGGTCGCATTACGCCAACATAACCAGTTGGACGAACTTCCTAAACAGAACCATCCGCCAGCGGCAGCCATACCTCAAAGCGCGTGTCGCCGGGCTGTGACTCGACTGAAATGTGGCCTTGGTGTTTCTTGACGATGCGTTGTGCGGTGTCCAGGCCGAGTCCCGTTCCTTCTCCGACACCCTTGGTGGTGAAGAACGGTTCAAAGATGTGCGGCTCTACATCCGGCGGGATTCCGGGACCGTTGTCGCCGATTTCCACCACTACACCCTTGTCGTCACGGCACGTTCGGATGCGAAGTTCGCCTTGCCCATTCATGGCGTGAATAGCGTTGTCGATGAGATTGGTCCAGACCTGGTTGAGTTCACTGCCAAAGGAATTCACGAGCAGCTTCCCGCTCTCGTACTCGCGCTTCACCGTGACGCCCTTCTTCAACTTGTGATTCAGGATGGTCAACGTGGTCTCCAGCCCCTTGACGACATCCACGTTCTGCACCGGCGCCTGGTCCATGTGGGTGTATTCCTTGATCGCGCCCACCAAGTCTGAAATCCGGGAGGTGCTGCTTTCAATTTCGTGCAGCAGGCTTGCTACTTCCACCGATGCCGCGATCTTTACTAGAGCGGCCCGCGCGGTGTCGGGTTCCAGATTTGCGAACAGCGATTCGAGCGCCTCCGGCCGAATATTTTTTCGCGCCAACTCTGCTGCCAGTTGCCACAAGTCATTCTGTCCGTGACTGCGCAGGAGTGTGTCAATCTGGTCTTCCAGGTCGCTGATCGTCAGCGCGTCGGGCGGCACAATGTCCTGGTTGGTGAACGCAACCACCAGCTTGTCGATTTCCGCTCTCTGCGTGGGCGTTAGGGAACGCCTTCCCAACTCCTGACTCGCGTCGCCGATTTTCTTCAGCACGTCGCGCAACTGGCTGGTGGCACGTTTCGCGGCCGACGCGGGATTGTTGAGTTCGTGCGCCAGCCCCGCCGACAGTTTCCCCAGCGAAACCAGCCGGTCTCTCTGCTGTTCGATGCGTGTCGCCTCCCGAATCCGGTCGGACATGAATCCGACCAGCCGCGTGGTAAGCTCCGGCATCTTCACGACCAGCTCGGGGAATCGCGAGGCCGGAAACTTCAGTATCCGGCCGTTTGTCGAAGCCCTTGCGGTAATCGTGAACTGTTTCATCCGGGAGAAAGGCAGCGCGCCGGTCACCGAGCCCGGAATGTTGGTAAACGAGATCATCTCGCCGCCCACTTCGCCTCGCCACTGGAATTCGCCCTCGAGAATCACAAACATCGTGTCCGCTGGATCACCGGCGCGTACGTAGCAGTCTCCAGCCGACAAGTGGACTTCCTGCGAATTTGCCAGGAACCATTCGAGCTGATCGTCCGGCAGATCGGAGAACGACGGTATACGACGGAGTTCTGATTTATCGACCATTTATGCTTTATACCTTGCTCAAATATTGATGAATGAACTGTACCGCCACTGAACCTTCTCCCACGCCCGACGCCACGCGCTTGATAGACCCGTGGCGTACATCGCCCACCGCAAAGATGCCGGGCACATTCGTTTCCAGCAGGAATGGGTCCCGATCGGGAGTCCATCCCTTCGGGCGCTGCCCGCCGTTCATGAGGTCAGGACCAGTTAACAGGAATCCTCGCTCGTCGCGCTCCGCGATGCCCGCCAGCCAGTCCGTGCGCGGCGAGGCGCCAATGAAAATGAACATCGCACTCGCCGGCACGCGTTCGACTTTGCCTGTGTCGGAGCACAGAACCGAAATCTCCTCCAGATGCGTGGTGCCATGCGCCTCGGCTACGCTGGCGTGTGCCCATATCTGAATGTTCGGAGTCTGCTCAATCTGGTCGATCAGGTATTGCGACATGGTGCTGGAAAGCGAATCGCCACGTACCAGAATCACGACGCGCTCCGCGTAACGCGCGAAGTTCATCGCCGCCTGCCCCGCCGAGTTGGCGCCGCCGACGACGTAGACAATCTCTCCTTTGCAGGACATCGCCTCCGTGGCGCCGCCGCCATAGTAGATTCCGGCGCCCTGTAGCCGCTCCACGCCGGGAGCATCCAGCCGTCGCCACTGGACTCCGGTGGCGATCATCAACGCGTGGCAGGAAATCTCGTTGCCATCGGCCTGCTTGAGAATCCGGTATGGCCCTTCCACGCGGACGCCCACGGCCTCCTGCGACAGAATCTCCACTCCAAAGCGTTGTGCCTGCACCACGGCGCGCCGCGCCAGATCGCTGCCGCTTAGTCCCGTGGGAAAGCCAAGATAATTTTCGATGCGAGAGCTCATACCTGCCTGGCCGCCGGGCGCCTCGCGCTCGAGCATCACGGTTTTCAGACCCTCCGAAGCGCCATATACCGCTGCCGCCAGTCCTGCCGGCCCTCCGCCGACAATCGCCAGATCGTAAAAATTTGTTTGCGCCCGCGTGCGCAACCCCACCTTTTGCGCTAGGTCCGCGGGAACGCCTTCCAGCAATTTGGTTCCGTCCGGAAAGAGCACAACCGGAAGACTGGTGGACTCGTCGCCCAGCGCGTCAAGCAACCGCCTGGTCTCGGGATCATTCGCCGACGCTTCCACATCGATCCACTGATACGGCACGTGATTGCGCGCGAGAAAGTCGCGCAACTCGTACGAGCGTGGCGACCAGCGCGTGCCTAAAACACGGATCCCCTCAAACGCCGGCCGATAGTGCGCCTGCCAGTCGTCCAGCAAGTCGTCCAGTTGCGGATACAAGTGCTCTGCGGGAGGATCCCACGGCTTCAAGAAAAAATAGTTAATGCTGGCGTGATTGATCGCGCTGATGGCGGCGGTAGTATCCGCGTAGGCGGTGAGCAGCGCGCGCTTGGCGCTGGGAAAGATGCCCATGGCCTCCTGAAGAAATTCCACGCCGTCCATGCGCGGCATGCGTTGGTCGGCCAGCAACAGGGCCACACTGTCGTTGCGCACCTTCAATTGTTTCAGGAGATCGAGCGCACCCTGGGGTGAGTCGCTTCCCATCACCCGGTACTCTGCGCCATATTGAGAACGAAGATCGCGCTCGATCGCCCGCAAAACGTCGGAGTCATCATCCACAGTCAGCAAGATCGGTTTTGGCATGTTCGGTCGGGTCTTAACGGCAGTCCTGGAATTCTCGATTGTACGAGTAGCTGATTAGATACAGGAAATCGGAATTCGGTCGCGCAAATCCTGGTGTCGGGTGCCCCACGGTTTCGGGTTCACCGAAACATGAGCCCGCACCCGCGGAACGCAGGTCACGGTTTGGGTGACGCATGATAACTTGTTACCGCATCTTGGATGTCGCGTTGCCGCACCTGCGGTCAGGAATTGCCTGTGATGAAAACCGCAATCTTCATTCTGACTGTCCTGACTCTGTCCAGCATCTGCGCCACAACGGTGCCGGCTGAGGAGAACGCCTCCAAGGGACCCGCCGTACTGTTTAAACTCGAAGCCGATTTCGCGCACGCTGTTGCCGAGCACGGCCACGCCGCTTTCGTATCCTATTTCGCAGAAGACGGTGTCGAACTCGACGATGGCGGCGGCATTAACTCGCGCGACGACATCGCCAAACAGCCTGCTTGGCCGGAAGGAACGTCGCTCTCGTGGACCCCTGTCAAGGCCGACATGGCAGCCTCGGGCGATCTCGGCTATACCTATGGCAACTACATCTTCAAGTCGAAAAACAAAGACGGCAAAATCGTCGCGCACTAGGGCAAGTACATGTCGGTGTGGAAAAAGCAAAAGGATGGCTCGTGGAAGGTGGTGGTCGACATGGGGAACTCGAGTCCTGAGCCTAAGTAAAGCCTGACGTGGAAGGTCAGCTGCTGAGATTCAGATAGCCACGTTTCAGATAGCTGAGTTTTAGATACCCGAATTTCAGAGAATAGAGCGGTCCTTCTGCCGAATCTCCTCTTCGATGCGCTCCAGCACGTCATCTTCGCTCAGATGGGTTGAGTCAATCACCACCGCATCCGCCGCCGCCACCAACGGCGACACCGCGCGCGTACGGTCGCGCTGATCTCGTTCGCGGAGCTGCGCGGCCGTCTCCTGCGCAGGTGCTCCCTTGACCTTCTGTTGTTCTAACCGGCGCTGCTCGCGGATCACCGGGTCGGCGTCGAGAAAAATCTTCACGTCGGCATCGGGAAAAACTTTCGTCCCGATGTCGCGGCCTTCCATGACCACGCCGCCGGTGAGTCCCATCTCGCGCTGCCGCGCTACCATCCATGCGCGCACCGAAGGATGAACGGAAACACGCGAAGCCGCTTCCGTCACATCACGTTCCCGGATGCGCGTCGAAACATCGCATCCATCGAGCAGAACGCGATTCCCTCCGATACTCGGATCCAGCTCAATCCGCGAATCGTGAGCCAGCTTGTAGAGCGCCTTTTCGTCATCAAAGGAAACGTCCGACTTGATCGCCTTCAGCGCCAGCGCCCGGTACATCGCGCCACTCTCCAGGTTGACGTAACCCAGTTTCCGGGCGAGTCGAGACGCGATCGTACTCTTGCCCGCTCCAGCCGGGCCGTCAATGGCGATGATCAGTTTGCGCGGGGTCGAGTCGGTCATCGGGCGAAGGCGATTCTACACGGGCTGAGGCGGGGAAAACCACACGCGTTGAGAGGAAATCAGAAAAAAAGCAGAATGAAAAAAACTAGCCGCCCACCTGCTGCGGCCTTACCCGCGGCACATACGGCTGTTTCGCCGGCGTGACCTGCAATAGCGAGTGCTTGCCCACGTGGATGAACGTCAGCTCGCGTGCCGAGAGCAGCGCGTTGATCGACTCCCGCACGCGCGTCCGGGGAACGAAGTTTGCAAAGAAGTCTTCGACCTCGCCCTGATCCGACGCTACCAGACATCCGAGATATTTCGAGATCACCGCCGAGAGCGCCTCCGCCACCGAAAGCGAAACACCTTCCTGTACCGCGTCCGGGGCCCAGCGCGAAAGTTCGTCCCACACTGATCCTTCCTCGGCGGTGTAGTCCACACGCGTAATCCGGAGCTTCGCCCAAAGCTCGCCCAACGCACGGTCCAGTCCGGAAACAGAGAGCGATCCGCCGAGCATTTCGCCCAGCTTCGCCTTGGAAATCGGTCCCCGGCGGCGAATCAGTTCGAATGCATCGCACGCGAGCGGAGAGTATCCCCCACTCGAATTTCCCTTCGGAGGCTGCTTCGGATTGCGTTCTCCCACCAGCGCATAAAAATAAGGAAAAACCGAGGCCGCTACCAGGAACGCATTGTTCTCATCAAACAACGGCGCCTCATAGGCCGCCTTATCGCGCAAGCAGCGCACCATCAATTCCGTGGCTTCCTTGGCGCGCGAATCTTCAAACACATGCTGCCACGTAGGCAGGCGATCTTCCGCCCCCACCCATGCGCCCACGAATGTCGGCACCGGAACCGCCGGCCGCATTGGAACCATCAGGCAGAAGCCAACCGATTCCAGAAATGAGCGGGCATCATCCAGCGTCCGCACTGGACGCCCATCCAGATGCCACTTCTCGGATCGTGCCTGTTGGAGTTCAAGGTCGGTCATTACTTTGATTAGAACATACGAGCGCCCCGCGGCTAGATCCTCTTAAACGCCTTCTGAATATCCACCATCGAATACCGGAGCACCACCGGTCGTCCGTGCGGGCAACTCATCGGATGTTCGGTCTTGGCCAGTTCCGCCAGCAGCCATTCCATCTTGTTTTGTTCGAGCGGCATATTGACCTTGATCGCTGCATGACAGGCAATCGACGCGGCGATGCGCGTGCGGATCGCTTCGAGATTGATGGCCTGGTCCTCGCGCATGAGTTGTTCGAAAATTTCGCTCAGCATGTGCTCGACCTGCGACGCGTCGACGTCTGCGGGCGCAACTTTCACCGCTACGCTCCGTGTTCCAAATGGCTCCGCTTCGAATCCGTTGTGGGTCAGTTCGTCTGCGATTTCGCCAAAGATCGCCTGCTGCGCCGGCGTCAACTCAATCACCAGTGGCATCAGCAGCCGTTGACTCTCAACGCGCTGCGCCGCCCTCTGTCGCAGGACTTTTTCAAACAGCACCCGCTCATGCGCGACGTGCTGATCGATGATCCACAATCCGTCTTCGTTGACGGCGAGAATGAACGAGTTACGAATCTGTCCCAGTGGCTTGAGCGTCCGCAAGGATTCGAGCGTTGGCGGAGTATGCGTCTCCTGCTCAATCGGTGGAGCGCATCCATGATCGGGAATCGTCACCTCGGGAGCACGGGCCAGCGCCACGGCGGCATTCGCCTCGACCGAGATTTCTCCATCAAACTCGAGATGCCCGGAAGTGGGCGGAACCGGCGGCGCCGACAGCGTGAATCCCGGTGCCCCCGGCTCAGCCAGATCACGCCACGGAGCAGCCTGGCCGCCATCGCCGAAGCGTGCGCCCGGGGTCAGCGAAGGACCAGCGCTGGGCTGCGCATGAATCTCTGATAAAAACTGCGGCACTGGCCGGGCTTTCATCAGCGCTGCCCGCGCCGAGTCGCGCACGAAATCGTGAATCACGCTCTGCTGCCGGAAACGCACTTCCGTTTTGGAAGGATGAACATTGACGTCGACCTCTCCAGTTGGCATTTCCAGAAACAGCAGCACGACCGGAAAAACAGTCGGGGGCAGAATGTTGCGGTACGCATCGGTGAGCGCGTGCTGGATCAGCCGGTCGCGAATCAGCCGGCCATTTACGAAAATGTAGATCGAGTTGCGGTTGAGCTTCTGAATCTCCGGCTTCGAGACAAATCCATGGAGCCGGATTTCGCCAAAGTTGGCAACGGCGTCCTCCGTCTCAGCCTCTCTACTTTCGCGCCGCCACGGCGGAGGCTGCGGCAGCCCGATGCGCTCCAGAGGTTGCACTGCGGCGAGCGGTATCAGCTGATCGAGTACTTCCTGACCAAAAACCTGATACACCCGCTCGCGATGTCCCGCAACGGGCGGTGCGACCAGCATTGCGTTGGTCGCCGAATGTAACTCGAAATGTTTCTCCGGATGCGCCAGGGCATAATGCGTTACCAGCGACGCTATATGCGACAACTCGGTCGATTCCGCCTTCAGAAATTTCTTGCGTGCCGGAGTGTTGTAAAAAAGATCGCGCACCGTGATCGACGTTCCCAGCGGAAGCCCCGCCTCTTCCACGCGGATCATCTTTCCGCCATTAATCTCAATCACCGTGCCCGCCGCCTCTTCCGGCGCGCGAGTCTCAAGATGAAGCCGCGCGACCGACCCAATCGAAGGCAGCGCCTCGCCGCGAAATCCCAGCGTCGCAATCGTCAGCAAGTCATCTGTTTCTTTGATTTTGGAAGTTGCGTGCCGCTCGAACGCCAGCATGGCATCGTCGCGCACCATGCCGCATCCGTTGTCGACAATCTGGATGACCTTCTTGCCGCCGGCCTCCACATTAATACGGATGCGCGTCGATCCCGCGTCCAGCGCGTTCTCCAGCAACTCTTTCACGACCGAGGCAGGTCGCTCAACCACTTCGCCCGCAGCGATCTGATTGGCAACGCGCTCGGAAAGGACGTGAATTTTTCCCATGGAGTCAGTGACTAAAACTGGCCTCAGAAATGGTTTGGTGGGAGGGCACGGCTTTAGCCGTGCCGATCGCAGGAACCAACAACGCGGGCTTTAGCCCCTAGGGGCCGATGCCGTCTCCGCCAAACCCACTTTGTAAGACGCGTTCTAGTGGCTATCGTTTAGTTTGACAGACCGCGGCGGGAGTGGCTAGTAGGCCATTTGCGGGGACAACGCCGCCGCAATTACGCGCGCGGATCGCCCTTCAGGAAGTGCCCAGTAACTTTCTTGAATGCATCGGAGGTCCGTGTGCCCGCAACGCCGTCGACTCGCAAAAAAATTCCCGGCAACGCGTTCAGGGCGCGCTGCAAAGTTTTCGCAACTTCAGTTGGGTCGGTTGCCGAGAAAGTCACCAGCGGATCGAAAGATTCGAGGGTTGGCGCCGGAGTGTCTTTGAAGTCCAGATTGGGATCCCCGTCAGCATCGAACGAGATGATTCCCGTTTCCGACATCCTCCGCAAAATCACCGCCGCGCCGCACTGCTGAGACGTGGCGTCGGGATCGAACTTGCCGTCCGCAGTGAACTTTCCCTTGGTATAGAGATTGGACGCGCTCCACAGATATGGCGTCAGCACTTCGGGATGCTTGGTTCGATATCCGAAACCGTTGTACTTTTCCATCTGGAAGAGGATGCCCGGGATCGTCCAATCCTTCACTCTGTCAAGACCTTCCAGTTGCAGCGCATCGGTGGCGCTTTCTTCCCATGTGAACGGGGGATCCCCGTCCTTCGGGCGTCCTTTGGGAACGTGCGTGGTGCGCGCCGTGAGCGGGTCTCCGTTGTGGAGGTGGCGGTCGAAGCGCAGCGACGATTCCATGTTGTGAATCGCGCCGATGAAAAACCATGGAACGCCCAGCGGCGTACCCGCAGTGCGGTAGCGATCTTTGTTTTGCACGATCACTCCAACCAGTTTCTCAACGGTCGGTGGGCGCTGCGGACGAATCTCGCAAGTATCGAAAAGAAGCTGATATTCCTTGCGCAGATCGTTGGTCAGGGAGATTGCCAAGACGGCTCCGTGCGGGATCAATATAACTCGACCGATGTCCGCGGCAAGGGCAGGATAGTCGGGTCCTATCAGGAATAGTGACAGTTACTGGGAAAGAGTTTCACGTCATTTCAAAAATGAAACTCCGAGAAACAATATCTGTTGCTTTTGAGTGACGCAGCGGTAACCGCTGCGATAAGGGCGACTAAATGTGATTCTCCCCGGACCCTACCTTTTCACCTGTATCCCTAGCTCCCGTAGCTGCCCCTCCGCCACCGGCGTAGGCGCTTCCACCATCAAGTCCTTAGCGGCGGCGGTCTTCGGGAAGGGAATCACTTCACGCAAGCTGTCTGCCCCCGCGAGGATCATTACGATGCGGTCCAACCCCAGCGCGATCCCTCCATGCGGTGGCGTGCCATACTCCAGCGCTTCCAGGAAGAATCCGAAACGCGAGCGCGCTTCTTCTTCGGTCATGCCGAGCGCACTGAAGATGCGGCTCTGCACGTCCTGACGATGAATACGGATCGAGCCGGATCCTAACTCGGTGCCATTCAGCACCACGTCATACGCGAGCGCGCGCACCATGGCGGGGTCGGATTCGAGCTTGTCCATGTCTTCTTCATGCGGCGAGGTAAACGGATGATGCGCGGCCATCCAGCGCTTGTCGCCTTCGTCGTACTCGAACATCGGAAAGTTCGTTACCCACAGGAAGCGATAGTCGTTGGCGGGGTCCCCGGTCTTTTTGAAGATACCGTGGCGCTCGGCATACTTTTGCGCCAGTGCGGTCCGTAGAATTCCCGCCGACGCATAAATCGCCAGTTCCGCAGGCGTGACTTTACGTTTGCCCGCAGGATGATCGTCGCCGCCCGACTGCGCTGAGCCCACTACCAATACCAGCAAGTCGTTGGCCGCAGCGCCGGACTTGGCGCGAATTTTCGCGCCCGCCTCCGGGAACTTCGTCTCGATACGTTTGAAGTCTTCGAACACGCGCGCCCCGCCCTTGGAGACGAACATCGGCTTGATGTCATCGCGTTCTTTCCTCGATAACTCGCCCACGTTCGGCGTGCGCACGCCAATCACCGGCAATTCAGGATTGATGGCCAGTTGCTCGAGGTCGGCGGCGCTGAAGCAATCCCTCACGTCGGTGAACGCTGGGAGCCGCAGATCGGGCTTGTCGACGCCGTACTGGCGAATGGCGTCGTCGTAGTCCATGCGCGCGAACGGAGTTTTGATATCGTGGCCCGCGGCCTTGAAGGCTGCGGTCAGAAAACCTTCCACCACCTCCCAAACGCGCTCCGGTTGCGGGTACGACATTTCCAGATCGATCTGCGTAAATTCGGGCTGGCGGTCGGCGCGCAGGTCTTCGTCGCGGAAGCAGCGGACGATCTGGAAATACCGGTCGAAGCCGGAAATCATCAGAATCTGCTTGAACAGTTGCGGAGACTGCGGCAGGGCGTAGAACATCCCAGGCTGCACGCGGCTTGGGACCAGATAATCGCGCGCGCCTTCCGGTGTAGACCGGGTCATGAAGGGCGTTTCAATTTCGTAAAATCCCTGCGTGGCCAGGTTCTCGCGAATTGCCAGCGCAACTTTGTGACGAAGTTCGATGTTGAACTGCATCGCGTCGCGGCGAAGATCGAGATAGCGGTACTTGAGCCGCATCTCTTCGTTCGCGAGCACGGTGTCCGAAGGCAGGAACGGCAGCGGCTTCGAAACATTCAGAATGCGGAGTTCTTCCGCCACCAGTTCCACCTCGCCGGTGGGAATGTTTTTATTGATAGTGTCGGCGTCTCGCTTCTTGATCGTCCCGATCACGGCGACCACGAACTCGTTGCGCAGAGTCTGAGCTTTATCGTGAACGGCGGCGTTCAGTTCATGGTTGAACACGACCTGCGTGACCCCGCTGCGGTCGCGCAGGTCGACAAAAATGATCTGTCCGAGATCGCGGCGGCGGTTCATCCATCCCATGAGGACGGCTTTTTTGCCCGTGTCGGCGAGGCGCAGAGCCCCGCACATATGAGTTCGCCTGAGGTCGCCTAAAAAATCGAGCACTGTTTTGCCTTGTCTAGCCGGAACGCGGCGGAGAGTCGAATCAAAGATTATAAATGGGGATTCGGAACCCGGTACTCAGTATCCCCGGGCTATGGGATATGGGGGGAGACGCGGTCCGAAGACGTCGCGCCTCCTGCGCTTTGACTAGTCGAAATCAGTCGCGCTGAACAGATTGATGGTCAGTTGCTGGAACTTGAGCTTCCACTTGCCGTTGTCTTTAGCCCAGGTGTCGCTCATGTGGCGGTAGCGAATCCGCGAACCCGGTACTACCAAATTGTATGAGACCACCGCGCAATCGGCCCCGACCGGCACCACCACAAGGTCATACATGCGCTGTCCCTTGGGCGTGCCGCCATGCGCGCCGTCCACGACCTCATCGCGGTCGTAGTAGTCGCCGTTGTTGCCAACACCTCGAAAGTCCTGTGCCACGGACTGACTCACGTATGTAACATTCTTGTCTGCCATCGCCTGCATGAACTGATTCTGATTGCTGACCAGTTCCTGCTCGAATGGTGACAGTTCCTTCGACGACGGCATCGGCTTTGCCGGAGGTGTCTGAGCGACAGCCAAAGCGGACATCAGGACAGCGGACAACAGCAACGAAAAGGCGCGCATGAGTAGACTCCCATGATGATTTTACCCCGTGACCCCCGTGGTTAAAGAAAATCCTGAACCAAGGAGAACACAGAGTTAACAGAGGAATGCAACCGCTTCAAATTATCGGTTTTGCGAAATTTTCTGAGCCAGTTCCGCTCGTGCAACGGTCACCTGCTCGCCCGAGGCCAGATGCTTCAGTCCGAACGCATCTGCCTTCACTTCATTCTCGCGAACGATCAGGATATAGCGCGCTCCCATCTTATCCGCTGCCTCGAAAGACTTTTTCAGGCGGAAGGATTCGTCCCCCAGATCGGCGACCACATCATGCCGCCGTAACTCGCGTGCCAATCGGCCCGCCTCGCGGTTCATCCCGGCGCCCTCTGGCGCAATGTACACATCCGGCTTGCGCAGGACTGAGTCAGCCGTCTCCGTCAGCGACATCACCAGGCGGTCTTCCCCGATCGCAAATCCGATCCCGGGAGCCGCCGGACCGCCCAGCGTTTCCGACAAACGGTTATAGCGGCCGCCACCCAGAATCGCATTCTGCGCTCCCAGCGCGCCGTGCGTAAATTCAAAGGCCGTGAGTTCGTAGTAGTCGAGCCCTCTTACGAGGCGGTCGTTGAGGTGAAAGGGAACACCCACGGACTGCAGGATCGCCTGCACCTCTTCAAAATGCCGTCGGGAAGCCTCGCTCAGGAAATGCGAGATGCGCGGAAGCGTGTCGATGATGGGCTGATCCTCCGGAACCTTGCAATCAAAAACCCGCAGAGGATTCGTAACTGCGCGGCGCTGGCAGTCAGCGCACATCCTGGCGGTAACTGGTTCGAGCGCGGTCCGCAAAGCTTCGTTGAATTTGACGCGGTCTTCGGGACTGCCGATGGAGTTGAGTTCGAGCGTCCATCCAGTGATGCCGAGACGGTCGAGCAGAGTAGCCAGCAGTTCGAGAATTTCGGCGTCGCGCGCCGGCGATTCGCTCCCCGAACTCGGCGGCCCGATGACCTCGGCTCCGATCTGATAGAACTGCCGGTAACGCCCCTTCTGCGGACGCTCGCGGCGAAACTGCGGTCCTATATAGAAGAGCTTGTTGAGTCCGCGATCCCAGAGTTTGTGTTCAATGTAGGCGCGAACTACGCCTGCGGTGTTCTCGGGACGCAGGGTCAGAGACTGGCCTTTGTCGCTTTCGGCGCGGCCGCGGTCTTCCCAGGTAAACATTTCTTTCGAGACAATGTCCGTCTCTTCTCCCACGCCGCGAGCGAACAACTCTGTGTTCTCAAAAATCGGCGTTCGGATCTCCTGGAAGTTGTAGGCGCGGAAGACATCGCGCACCGCGGCCTCGACGAAGTTCCACAACGCCGTGTCCGGCGGGAGCAGGTCGCGTGTTCCCCGGGGTGCTTTGATCATTAGCCTTCAGCTGTCAGCACTCAGCCATCAGCGGAAACAGGTGTCATCAAAATGCTGATGACTGATAGCTGACGGCTGATTGCTGACTGCTCCCTACTTCCTCTCCAGCAAATACGCCTTCTTGTATCCAATGTAATTTTCTGCGTAGCGCAGGATCATGTCTTCGTCCGGTTTTTCCAACTTGCGAACGAACTTTCCCGGAGAGCCCATCCAGAGCGAGTTTGGTTCGACGATGGTTTTCTCGGGCAACAGCGTACCGGCGGCGATGATCGAACCGCTCCCCACCACGACTCCATTCAAGAGAATCGATCCCATGCCGATCAGGCAGCGGCTTTCAATTTTGCATCCATGCAGCACGGCGTTGTGGCCGACCGTGACGTAGTCTCCGACGTAGACGCCATATTGCTGCGTCATGCCGTGCAGGACCGAGCAATCCTGAATGTTCGAGTAGTGCCCGACGCGGATTTCATGCACATCGCCGCGCAGGACGGCGTTCATCCAGATGCTGGAGTGCTCGCCCAGAATGACGTCGCCGATGATCTGGGCGGATTCGTCGACATAGCAGGTAGTCGGATATTCAGGCGTGACGCCTTTGTAGGAGCGGATCATTCTCTCTGTCTCTTGCTTCGGTGCCAATGCCGTCGGTAATCAGTCAACATATCACGGCGGACTTGGAGCACCCAAAGGATGGCGTATCCGGGGGGTGTAAACGCCTGTTCACGTCGCTTTGACGCGAGTTCAGTCCATCGTGCTCCATTGAAGGACAGGCTGCGAGACGGATTCGATAGTATCGTCAGGGTCCTCCTTCAGTGCGTCGGTCTCATCGCTCGCGGCCTTGAACTTGACAGTCACTTTGATATAGGGACACTCGACGTATACATACGTCCGCTGAAAACGATTGGATATCCCGCCTTCCGTCGTGACGATGTCGCGTAGGTCCTTTCTTTGCATGCCCGGCTGAATCTTCTCGATTTGCCGCAAGACTTTCGCAATCCAGTACGTTCGCTGCTGCGTGAGGGCCGCGCTCATTGGCACAGATTCGTCTTGAATTTGCGCTTGGCTCTTTGCCCATTGAGGCAGCATCCTTTCATCCGTTGGCTCTTCTACTTTCTCGACAACGCGAGCGGTTGCCGACTCGTACAGAGCGTAGGTTCCTTGCCGGACCCGCAGCCCGGAATGAACCGCTACCTTTCTTCCATCCTCCCAGAAATGCCAGTCCAGAATAGGCGCACCCGGGTCAATCGTTCTCTTTTGGCCACCCTTTAGATAGACTTCTAGTTGCAGGACGGGTGCTGGTGGAATGCTATCGGAAGACGGAGCGACCATGCACCCGACGGTCTGTCGGTCGTCCCCAAACACGGTCTCCGAACAATGCCGTGTGTCGGCCATCCAGATGAGCTTGCCGTCATTCGAGCTGACGAAAATGTTTCCTTTGCCGTCAAGCTTTGCCTCTTTCTCGTGTTCGGATTTCTGAGCGGCGCAAGGGATGGCCACGAGCATGAGCAGAAGGGCCAATCGCGGAATAAGGTGGCTTCTCATGTCACCATTATCCACAGGGCGCTCTCCGCAGGTTGGCGAAAAATCGTAATTTCACTCATTGACCCGTACAGCAGGCTTGGGCGAGGCGCCCACAGCAAATGAGTGCTAATGGCTATTCACACCGAGGATTGAAAATTTCAGACCGACTCCTTCTATCATTGGGGTGCCGCTTCTAGCCGGGATACCTTCCGGTAATGTAGCCCTCCAGATCCTGAATAGTTTGCGCCTGACCCGAGATGATCCACTTCACCAGATCGCCAATCGACACTACACCTACTACAGTATCTGCCTCCACGACAGGCAGATGACGAAAATGGTGTTTGGTCATGATGGCCATGCACTGGTCCACTGTATTCTGCCGAGCCACGAAAAACACCGGGCTGGTCATGATCTCCTGGACTAGGGTCTCTTTCGAGGACCGGCCCTTGAGGATGACTTTGCGGGCATAGTCACGTTCCGACAGAATGCCAACCAGCTTGTTTTTGGATATCACCAGCAACGCCCCTATACCCTCCTCAGCCATCTTGTCGATGGCTTCATAGACAGACTGGTCGGGCGTTACGGATAGGACTCTATTGTCGCTCTTCTGCTTTAACAGCGATTCAATTGTGTCGGTAAGGTGCATGAGGAACCTCGCGCGGGAGAACCATGACTAACGGATTCTCGGTTACCTCTACGGTTTCGTTACGACCCGGAAAGGGATTAAACCTGAAGTTGCTTGCTTATGCAAGACCTGCCTTTGGACTCTTTCGCGCGCGCGTGAATCGTGCAATTTCAGTTGGCCTGCAACTGGTGCGAGGCCTGGGTGTCTTCGGCACGATAAGGCGCCATCAATTTGTGGGCACCTAATAGCAGGAGGAATAAAAGTAGGAGCCAAGGGACGAACAGCTTGGTGTTCATTGCCGCAAAGAGTCCCAGCGCAGAATTGCGGTGCAAGGACTGCAGAACCGAAGACTGGGGTCAACTGTTGATAAATCGCCATTTCACCAACAACCCTCCGAGCAGGCTGGGAAGGGGTAGTTGGTGTAATCGGTGATTACGTCAAGAGAATCCCGTTTCTTGTCCCTGCCTGTAAACTGGCCGCATGCGAGAGCAATATGGGCTTGCCGCGCGGCCTTTCTGGACTGACGAATTTTCTACTGCTTGTTGACCTGCGATCCGGCCTCGGTGATGCTGCCTTTTACGAGATCAGTCTGAATCTTGACCTTCTGCTGCGGGCGCAGGTCCACCATGGTGTCGAAGGGCAGGTAGCCTGGTAAAGCGATACGCAGGCGGTGCTGTCCGGGAGTAAGGAGCATGGCTTTACCAACGCCGTCAAACTCGTCTACGTGTCCGGCGTACTGACCGTCGACAAAGACCGCCGCACGGGAGGGGGTGGCGGCTATTTTCAGTTCGCCGGTGGCGTCCTTGGTCGGCAACTGAGCCGATTTCACCAACTCGACGTTGACTTCCTGTGTCTGCCCAGGTTCCAGGATGATCTGCTTGACGAACTCGTTGTACCAGGCCTGACGGATGACAATTTCGTGCTTGCCGGGCAAGAGCATTAGTTTCTTGTCGCCTTCAAGTTCCTTTACAAAGCCTACATACTGCCCATCTACCCACACTCCAGCGGTCTTTTCGTCTTTGCTTTGAGCGGCGAATCTCAACTCCGACTGCACCCGGTCCTCGGCGCACAGCACGCCAATCAACAAAATCACTACCAATGGCACCACTCCACGATTGGACATTTGAGTCTCCAAAAGACAGACAACTATTCAAGAGTGGCAATCTCAAAATCAACGTGCTTCAGCTTGTCGAGCACAGGCCCAGAGGGGTTGAACAGCCTGAATCGAATATCGTGGTCCTGAGCCCATCTCTGCAAGAGCAATAGCGTCCCCAGACCGCCACCGCCGATTGCATGCATTTCCGTGAGGTCCAGAACTACAACGCGAGCGTTTGTCTGCGACGTAACGGCGTCCCGTAATTTGAAAGCAGCATCATTGCGGACAAATCTGCCCACGCATTCTACGATTGCCATCTCACCTCGGTTGTCGATGTGTACGCCTGGCATTACCGTCTCCAAGTTAATTTTTTGTCTTGTTGTCGTATAGAGCAAGAACCGTGCCGTACTGTATTTTGTGCAAGATGCGAAGGGTAACCTCACAGCGTTACCGGAACTTCTTGCATAGAGGGGAGAACTTCTGTCCTACAGACATTCTTGTGCCTTGTGCGACCCGTTCGCTCAGGATGGGCACGACTGCATTAGAGTCAACGAGCAAAGCGAGGATGCCTCCGGGGAGTGAGTACCTGACGCCAGGACAATGTCACCTACATCGGACATTTGTCGATTCCAATTGTTGCAACTTCGCCATCTCTACTCAGAGCCCACCGGTAGGATCAGCTTTTCTGGGTAGAGTCCGGGTAAAATGCTTTCCTTATGAAAGCCATCGCGAAGTCCCGTACGCTGCCGTTGGTTGTCTTCGTTGCTCTCTGTTTGTCTGTTCCCCTGTCGGTTGCCCAGACCTCCTCGGCCGACCTCTCCAAATTCTTCACGCAATATTTCGAAGACCGTCTTCGCGACGACCCGGAATTTGCCACCAACGTCGGACGGCATGAGTACGATGACCGCTGGTCCGATCTCTCGAAGCAGGGACGCGACCAGCGCCGCGCGCATCTTCAACAGGCATTTGATCAGCTCCAGAAATTCGGCACGAAGGGGCTTTCCGATCAGGACGCCCTGAGTATCCGCTTGCTGAGCTACGACCTGCGCACGCAACTCGACTCTCTCGATCTCGAAACATATCTCCTGCGCGTCGGGCAGCTCTATGGCAGCCACACCCGCGTTTACATCGTCGTTGACCGGATGCCTGCCTTCACGATTAAAGACTGCGAGAACATCATTGCCCGTCTCCATGCCGTTCCGGCGTATGTGGACCAGAACATTGCGATTCTGAATGAAGCGATCGAGCACGGAATCACGCAGCCCAAGATTGTCGCCGACCTAGTGACTGAGCAGCTCAAAGCACAAGTCGCGCAGGACGCGGCGACTACTCCGCTGCTTGAATTTCTCAAGAAGATGCCGAACAGCATTCCCGAAGCCGATCGCGCACGCCTGCGCAAACAGGCGACGGACGCATTCGAAAACGATTTTCGCCCGGCGTGGCGCAAGTATCTCGACTTCATGCAGAACACCTATGCGGCGCACGTGCGGCCCCAGATCGGAATCGGCAGCCTCAAGGACGGCAAAGAAGACTATGCGATTCTCATCCGTCGCCTGACAACGACCAGCATGACGCCGGAGGAAATCCATAAGATCGGTCTGGCAGAAGTGGACCGCATCGAAGCCGAAATGCTCGCAATCGCGCGCCAGACCGGGTTCAATGGCACCGTTAGCGAACTGGAAGTGAAACTGGCAGACGACCCCGCGCAGAAGTTCCACTCTAAAGACGAAATGCTCGCCTACTGCCGGAATGCGGCCAAGATCATCGAGCCGGAACTGCCCAATCAGTTCAAACACATTCCGATGATGCTCTACGGAATCCGCGCGATCCCGGAAGACCGCGAGCAGGCGACCGCCTCGAACGCTCAGCCTCCAGCGCCCGACGGCAGCGCGCCCGGATGGTTCAATCTGCGCGCTTATCAACCTGAAAAGCAGGTGCGCTACGACAAGGAATCGCTCGTGCTGCACGAAGCCGTGCCCGGACATATCTTCCAGAATTCGCTGGCGCGCTCCCAGAAAGGCCTGCCCGATTTTCGAAGGTTTTACGGCAACAGCGCCTACGGCGAAGGTTGGGCTCTGTACGCCGAGTCGCTCGGGTCGCAACTTGGCGTTTATCGTGATCCCTACAATCGTTTTGGACAACTCGCCAGCGAGCGTTTTCGCGCGGCGCGGCTGGTGATCGACACCGGCATTCACTCCATGGGATGGACCCGCGAGCAGGCGCAGGACTACCTCCGCGCCCATGCTCCCACGCAGGTGTTGTCCGAAGTCGATCGCTATATCAGTTGGCCGGGGCAGGCGCTTTCCTACAAACTCGGACAACTGAAGATCGTTGAACTGCGAAAGAAAGCGGAACAGCAGCTCGGTCCGAAATTCGATGTTCGCGATTTCCACGACGTGGTTTTGCGGGATGGCTCACTGCCGCTGGAATTGCTCCAGGTGCAGGTAGAGAAGTACATCGCGGACGGGCGTTAACTCCGTTTGTGATTAAATTTATCGCGCATGGATCCCCTTGACCTCTCAGCGGAAGAATTTCGTCGTCTCGCCGCCAGCATCACGGACCTGTCGTCGAACTTTCTGACCACGCTCGACTCGCGCCCGATATTCCCGAAGACCAGCGGCGACGAAGTCGAGCGGCTCTTCTCCGTCGACCTGCCGCGGAAGGGCTTGGGCCCGGAAGCTCTTTCAGCTTTGCAGGATGTGATCGCCCACTCGCGTGCCCAGAATGGACGCTTCTTCGGATACGTCCAAGGTCCGGGAGAGCCGGTGGCCGCACTCGGCGATCTGATGGCGTCGATTCTCAACCAGAACATGACCGCGTGGCGTTCGTCGCCGTCGGGCGTGACGATTGAGAAGACCGTAGTCCGATGGCTGGCCGAGGCAGTGGGATGTGCAGGATTTGTCGGAACGCTGACCGGAGGCGGATCGGCGGCGAACCTGATGGGACTGACCATGGCGCGTGAGGCAAAAATTCCCGCCAACGAGCGCGGACTGCGCGGCGCGCCACCGAGCGCCATCTATGCGTCGACCGAAGTGCACATGGCAGTGCCGAAGGCGGTCGCGATGATCGGACTCGGTCGCGAAAACCTGCGCTCGATTCCGTGCGACAAGTCGTATCGCATGATTCCGTCGCAACTCGAGCAGGCCTTGCGACATGACAAAGCAGCGGGCATCACGCCGGTTGCGGTGGTCGCGTCGGCGGGCACGGTGAATACGGGAGCGATCGATCCGCTGCGCGAGATTTCCGAGATCGCGCACGCTTACGGCGCATGGATGCACGTCGACGGCGCCTATGGAGCGCTGGCGGCGATTGCCGCACCGGAGAAGTTTTCCGGGTTGGCGATGGCCGATTCGCTGTCACTTGATCCGCACAAGTGGCTGTATCAGCCGCTCGACTGCGGATGCCTGCTCTACCGCGACCTAACGATGGCGCGCACGACGTTCACCTATACCGGCGACTATGCGCGACAACTGACTGTCGATCCAGTGGAGGGATTCGCATTCTTCGAGGAGTCAATTGAGTTGTCGCGGCGTTGCCGGGCGCTGAAGCTCTGGCTGTCCTTCCGCTATCACGGGATGGACGCATTTCGGGACGCGATTCAGCAGGACCTTGATCATGCGCAGCGGCTGGCGGCTTTGGTGCGGGAATGTCCGGAACTGGAACTGGTTGCGGAGGGCGAGTTGAGCGCCGTTTGTTTTCGGCATCTCGTACGTCCGGATGCTTCCGAAGAAGAACGCAATCGCTTTAACACAGACTTAATGAAGAGAATCGTGCGGCGCGGGAAAGTGTATCCGTCGAACGCGACCCTGGAAGGGAAGTTCTGCCTGCGGGCCTGCATCGTGAACCACCTGACGAAAGATTCGGATATCGACGCCGTCGTACCGGAGGTGCTGGCGGCGGCGCGAGAGATCGAAGCGTAGCCACCCCGCCCCGCGAGGACGCCGGACCGGCACGAAATTCCCTGTACAATTTATTGCTTGAAAGCGCTGCGACGATTTTCGTTCGCTGCCGCCGTCGTGCTTGCGACGGCGCTGCTGGTTACGGCTGAGCCCGTTTCCAGTCTTCGTCCCTCCAACTACGTCAACGATTTTGCAGGTGTGCTCGGTGCTGCTACGGCCGCCAATCTCAACAATGTTTGCAAACAAATCGACGAGAAGGCCAAAGCGCAGATTGCCGTTGTGACGGTGAAGTCAACCGATGGCGAGGACATCACTGCTTATGCCGTCGCCCTCTACCAGCAGTGGGGGATCGGAAAGAAGGGGAGCGACCACGGCGTTCTGATTTTGCTGGCGGTGCAGGATCGCAAATATTGGACCACGGTCGGGTACGGGCTGGAGCCAATCCTTCCTGACGGCAAAGTCGGCGGCTTCGGACGCGAAGCGGTGCCGCTCTTGAAGAATGGCGACTACGCCGGCGCCGTTTCGCTGATCACGTTGCGCGTGGCGAATGTCATCGCTCAGGATGCAGGCGTGACCCTTGAAGGCGCGAAAGCTCCCGCGGCGCCCGAACCAGTCGCTTTGCCGAACGCTGGACCGATCGGTGTATTCGTCCTGATCGCGATTGTGGTGATCGTTTTCCTCGTGTTGAGCGCAATCTTCCGCGGCGGGGGCGGCCGCGGCGGAGGAGGCTCGGGTTTTCTTTCCGGTCTCTTGTGGAGCATGCTGTTCAACAGCATGACCGGGGGAGGTTCCCGCGGTGGATTTGGCGGCGGCAGCAACTGGGGTGGCGGCGGATTTGGTGGCGGCGGCGGAGGCTTCGGTGGTTTCGGAGGCGGAAGCACCGGCGGCGGCGGAGCGGGCGGAAGCTGGTAACCGGTTTTGCAGTGACAACGAGGAGTGAGATGAGATGGTTGCCGAGAAAATGATCAGCGACTTCGTTGGCCAAATGCGCGATGCGGCGGGGCCGAATCTTTTGTCCGTCGTTCTTTACGGATCGTCCGCGGCCGGAGATTTTGTTCCAGAATCGTCCGACACGAACCTGTTGTGCGTCCTGCACGAAACGTCGTTCGATCATTTGCGCAAATTGGCGCCGCCCATCGAGTCCTGGGCGAAGGCGAACAATCGTCCTCCGCTGATCGTGGGGATGGAGGAACTGCGGCGTTCCGCCGACGTTTTTTCCATCGAACTGCTCGACATGCAGAGCAGCTATCGCGTGCTTTGGGGAGACGACGTCCTGTCGTCGCTGGTGATTCCGACGCGCTTTCATCGCGTGCAACTGGAATATGAGCTGCGCGAGAAGGTGATCCTGCTGCGGCAGGGCCTGATTGCCGCGGCGGGCAACGAAGCGAGAATGTCGGAGTTGATGCTTCGCTCGCTGCCGGCTTTCGCAACGTTGTTTCGCCATGCTCTGCTCGAACTTGGGGAACCGGCAACGGCCTCGAAGCGGGATTCGGTGCGAAATCTGGCGGCGAAAGTTGGATTCGATCCCGGAGCATTCCTGCAATTGCTTGACATCCGCGAACGCAAGAGCGATCCCAAGGCATTCGACGTTAATGATCTGTTTGCCCGGTATTTGAAGGAAATTGAGCAGGTGACCTCGGCAGTGGATAAAATGCTGGATTCCGCCGCCTAGCAGTTCATTGAAACAAGTTGTGATCTCAGGAGAGACCTATGAGCAAAGGCATTATCGTGCTGATCGCACTGGCGCTGATCGTCGGATTCTTCTTCATGCAGTACGTCGGCGTGCGCAACGCGCTGGTCACCAAGGATCAGGCCGTGAAAGCAGCGTGGTCGCAGGTCGACATCGTATTGCAGCGCCGGGCGGATCTGATTCCGAACCTGGTCGAGACCGTGAAGGGAATCACCAAGCAGGAACAAACTGTGTTTGGAGAGATCGCCGACGCACGCTCGAAATTGCTTTCTGCGCAGACCCCCACTGACAAGATCGCTGCCAACCAGCGACTCGACGGCGCGCTGGGACGACTGCTCGCGATTACGGAAAACTATCCACAACTCAAATCCAGTGAAAACTTCCTGCGCCTGCAGGACGAACTCGCCGGCACCGAGAACCGCATCGCCGTCGAGCGCAAGCGTTACAACGACGCGATCCAGGACTACAACACGTATCTGTTGAAATTCCCCAACAACCTGTTTGCGGGCTTTGCAGGCTACAAGGAAAACACGGCGTATTTCCAGGCCTCGGAAGGGTCGCGGCAGACTCCGAAAGTGGATTTCGGAACCAAGCCGGCACTGCAGCCAGCTCCGGCGAGATAGTAGGTGTCGTCCGGCAATCCGTGCCCTCAATCGGGCACGGTTTCTCTCGGACAATTTATCAGTATCATGTTTGTGTTGAATAACTTACACGAGCAACCCCCTGCTATAGGCCGGGCGTCTAATCGAAGCTGGGGAGGTGCTTATGTATCTGACCAAACCGAAGTATGCCGTGCTAGGAGGTACGTTGCTGGTGGCGATGGCGCTGGCGACGGCTGGCATCGCGCGGTCGAACCACCGGCCGGACCCCGTTACTGTGCCAGAACTCACGTCCATCCGCGTGACTCTGGATCAAGCGCTGACGAGCAACCAGAGCAGGCCAGGGGATCGCTTTGACGCGACCGTGGCCGAGCCGATCTCGGTTTCCGATAAGGTGGTCATCCCCCAGGGCGCCCACGTCCGAGGTGTGGTGGTTGATGCACGCGAGTCGGGACGACTCAGGGGTCGTGCCCGGCTACAGCTCGCGCTGCAAAGCATCGAAGTCGATGGCAAGCAGTATGAGATTCGTACTGCTTCTTCCCACAGGATTGGGGGGAACCATAAGAAGCGGAACTTTGCTTGGATTGGCGGAGGTGCAGGCGGAGGACTCCTGATTGGCGCCCTCGCCGCTGGCGGTAAAGGCGCGCTGATTGGCGGGCCGATCGGGGCTGGAGCGGGGACAGCAGTGGCTTTCTTCACCGGAAAGAAAGACATCAGACTTCCCGCCGAGACTCAGCTCACGTTTAAACTCGCTGAGCCCGTCACCGTCGAACTGAAGAGTTAGTGATTTCCGCGATCGTTCAACCACAGTCGGGACGAGCGAAACGCGTGGAGGGGGCGGATTGGACGCCCCTCCCTCCTTTCCAACCCCCCACCCATTCCGCGGGTGCAAAAACTGAACATATTCGGTGTGTCACACGTCACATCTACTGATCCTGACGACGTGCTACAAGTTGGAGGTCTCCCCAAATTTCCTCCCGTTCCGAAGTCTTGGACGCCGGAGGATTTCCATGGTCATTGGGCGAAGGCAGAAGCAATACCTTTCTCTCATTCCCTATTTACTCACCCTGATTCTGGCCGGAGGCGTTCTGTGGGCGCAGGATGCCTCCACGGGAGCGCTGCGCGGGACCGTGGTCGACGCTCAAGGCGCAGCCGTCACCGCCGCCGACATCGTCGCCATTCGACTCGACACTGGAATCCGCTTTCACGGCGCCACTAACTCCGAGGGACGCTTCAAACTCGATCTGCTGCCACCGGGAGAATACTCGGCTCGAGCCGAAGCCGAGGGTATGCTGCCGCAAAATTCACCCGTCATTAGGGTCGAGGTCGGCGCAGCTGCCGAACTGTCGTTCAAACTGATGGTGGCGGGCGCGAAAGAATCGCTTACTGTTTCCGACGCGCCTCCGCTCGTCGAAACCCAGCCCACGGCGGTTTCGGCACTGGTGGAAGAACGCGCCATCGGAGACTTACCGCTGCTCGGCCGCCGCTACACCGACTTGTCTCTGCTCGCGCCTGGGGTGACGGAAGATCCGCGCGGGCTCACTTCAAGTTCCAACGGCGATCTGGCCTTCGGCGGCATTCGCGGCTACCAGTCCAGTTACCTGGTCGACGGCGCGGACAATAACAATGGATTCTTCGCCCAGGCTCGCGGACGCTACCGGGCGCCCTATCAATTCTCCAATGAAGTGGTGCAGGAGTTCCGCGTTTCTTCGAACACCTACGGCGCGGAACTTGGCCGGGCCGGTGGAGCGGTCGTGAACGTGGTCACCAAGTCCGGCTCGAATCACTGGCACGGCACTGGCCTCTACTATCTTCGCGACAATGCGCTCGCCGCTACACCGGCATTCGTCGGCTTCAAGGTCGCCGGACAGCAGCACCAGTTCGCGGGAACTCTGGGGGGGCCGATCAAACGGAACAAAGTCTTTTTCTTTGCCGGCTACGACCAGCACATTTTTGACAACCCGGCGGTGGTTCAGTTCGTTGACGGCAGTACCGTGGTGACGCCACGGCTGGGAACGCCTTCGCATCCACTGGATTATGAAATCTGCGATCCCCAGATCGGCGGAATCGCCTGCGACCAGGACCTTGTATTTGCATCGGCCGCGCATCTTTCGACGCTGGGAGGAACATTTCCGGGCAAGATGCTCGGCAACACTGGATTCATCAAGCTCGACTATTCCTTAACCCCGCGAGAATTCCTTACAGTCCGCCTCAACACGTCGCGCTACTACGGGGCAAACAATGTCTTCTTCGATCCTGCCAGCCCCATCACGAATTTCAGCATGAGTTCGAACGGAGAAGAGGATGTAAAAACCGAGAGCGGGTCGCTTGCGCTGCTCAGCGGCTTGACTCCCAGGCTGACCAGCCATCTGCGCGTGCAACTGTCCCGCGATTTGCAGCAGTCGTTTGCCAACTCCGAGGACGTGCGTACGCGCATTTACAACGTGATCGAAGGATTCGGGCAGTCGTCCATTCTGCCGCGGCAGACCGGCGAGCGCCGCCTCCACATCGCGGAGACGTTCAGCCTGACGGGCGGCCACCACGACTGGAAGTTTGGCGGCGACGCCATGTTCAGCTCGGATTACAACTACTTTCCGTCGCTGTTCGGCGGCGAGTACCTTTACGACAACATCAGCGTCGACCCGTTCACTTTTATTCCCGAGCATGGCGGCCTTCAGATCACGCCTCTCCGGGCGTGGGCGCATAATGTGCCGCGCTATTACGTGCAGAACTTCGGCAATCCGGTGTCGCATCCCAACAGCAACGACTATTCGGCGTTTGTGCAGGACACCATACGGGTGACCGATCGCCTCGCGTTGAGTCTCGGCGTGCGCTACGACATGCAGAGTTTCAGCAGCAAGGATCTTGTCAGCAATCCGCTCTGGCCCGGATCGGGCAAGATGCCATCCGACAAGAACAACTTCTCGCCCCGCGCCGGATTTGCATATTCCATCGGAAACCAGAGGCCGCTGGTGGTGCGCGGTGGATTCGGAATTTTCTACACGCGCCTGCCGCAGATCTATGAATCAGCGGTCATCAATGACAACGGATTGTCGGGCAAGTTTCTTTTGCTCGATAACGCCGACACCACCGAGCATCAGATCTTTCCGGCGTATCCGAATCCCGTCGCGAACTGCACTCACGGGCCGGTTGCCTGTGCGCCGCCCGACTCTCTCAAGCCCTATTGGACCAGCGACCTGTCCGCCTTCGCCCCGAACTATGTCACTCCCAAAGTGCAGCAGGGAAACCTCAGCGTGGAGCGCGAATTCGCAGACCGGTTTGCGGTCGGAGTTTCCTACTTGTACGTACGCGGCGAGAACCTGATCCGCGCGCGCGATGTAAATCTGCCTCAGCCGACCGCATACAGCTATCCCATCTACGACCCGACCGGCACTACGCTGACGAATGCCTTTTACACGGTTGACTCGTTCGGAACCTGGCAGACGCAGCAGAGCTTCAGTTGCCCATTTCCTCCATGCATCAACGACGTGGTGCGGCCCATTCCTCAGCTGAGCGCGATCAATCAATTCGAGAGCGCCGCGACCAGTACGTATCACGGGATGACCGTGTCATTGCGCCGGCGAATGACCAAAGGCATGTACTTCCGCCTGGCCTATACCTGGGCGCACGCCATCGACGACGGACAGGACGCGCTCGTAGCCGGACGGCCGGTCACTGTACAGAATTCTTACTCGACCAGCAGCGAACGTGGACCGAGCGTGACCGACCAGCGCAACCGGCTGTCGGTGTCGTGGATTGCGGAACCTCGTCCCTTTGGGCGCGGTCAGGAAGTTCTCTCGAAGCTGTTCAACGACTGGAAGATCGCAGGTGTGGTGAGCTTCGGGAGTGGGCGTCCCACGGATGCCCGCGTCACGGGAGACCCGAACCGCGATGATAATTCCAGCAATGACCGCCTGGCCGGGTACGGGCGAAATGCGTTTCTCGGTCCGGATTACGCCACCACCGACTTACGCCTCACCCGCAAGATTCACGTTACCGAGCGCTTTCGGCTCGAGCTCACGGCGGAATCGTTCAACCTCTTCAACCGGGACAACCAGCGTTACAACTTGACCCAAGACGGGTTCACCAATTCGGCGGGACAGTTTGTTCCGCTCCGTAGGACCACGCCAAGCGGTACATATCCGGCTTATTATCAGCGGCCTACAAGCTTTCTCAAAGCAAACAGCGCGTACGCGCCACGACTCGTGCAGCTAGGGTTGAAATTCATATTTTGAAAGGCGCCCCTGTGGATTCCCACATTCCACTTGACTTCGGTACACTAATGACTGCATAAGTAGACGGTCCATATAGGGACGAGTAGGGGGGTGTGGTTAGTTTGGCAGAAGTCAGATTGCAGGAGGGCGAGTCCCTCGAAAATGCGCTTCGCCGTTTCAAGCGAAAGGTACAGCAGGAAGACATCATCAAGGAAGTGAAACGTCACTCCTTTTACCTTAAGCCGGGCGAAAAGAAACGCGTGAAGGAAGCGCTGGCCAGAAAGCGTAGCCGTAAAAAGGCACGCAAAGAAGCAGATTGATTGACCCGGGCCGTCGCACTTCGTGGGACGGCCCGTTTCCCCGATTCACCTTTTCATTCCGCTGTCCGGGTCTTTTATTTGTTGTGCCAAGCGAGTCACTTCGCATGGTGGGCCGAACCCAGGGAACAACATTGAGGGGGAGAAAAATCCCCTGCGCACGTCGGGGCCGAATCCTTTCCCCATTTCGGTTTCTCCGTGAGGCGCAGGGATGGGGAATGGAGTGCCTCTCGCATGGAATTCCAGGACAAGCAGTTGAAGTGCGTGGACTGTGGCGCGGATTTCGTGTTTACAGCCGGTGAACAGCTATTTTTTTACGACAAGCAGTTCAAGAACGAACCCAAGCGCTGCAAGAACTGCAAAGGGAAACGAGTCGCCGTGCTCGGCGCGGTCCATGGACAGCCGCACATGAAGACCGAGACTCGCACAAGTTGCTCCCAATGCGGTAAGGAGACGACGGTTCCATTCCGTCCGACCCAGGGGCGGCCGGTACTTTGCCGAGAATGTTTTCAGAGTAAACGGCAAGTCGCAAGCGCCTGATCTTCCTGAGAAGCAAGCGATTCGGCGAGACGGCTTCTAACCCGTCTTGCGTGGGGAGGTTTGTGTCCCCTCGCCCATCATGTGCTGCCGCTTCCGCTTCGCGTCTTCATGACGCACGAGCAGAGCCTCGACCTGGCGCAGCAGATCGCGCGTACCAAGCGGCTTGATCAGCAGCGATTCCGAGTTTTCTTCTCCCCAGTGGTCACCCGAAGGCGGGTAAGCGGTGAGTAGGGCCGTGGCGGGATCATAACTCTGACTCCGGGCGGCCAGAATGATTTTCAGCCCCGCATCCTCCGTCTCCATTCGTAAGTCGCTAATCACCATCTGGTAAGTGCCGGATTCCAGTCGACTGAGCGCTTCCGATGTGCTGGCCGCTGTCTCCACTTCGAATCCGTGGAATTCCAAGACCGCCTTCAGCGTAAGAAGAACGGCAAGATCGTCGTCGACTAGGAGGATACGACGTCTCATGTGCACCTCAGGGAGATGCAAAACAGCACAGAAAAATCGAAGGCGCCGGAAAGGAGTGTCCGGCCCGCACTCGGGTAGTATAGGAGCGTGGCCAGCTTCTACATAGAAAATTTTGGCTGCCGCGCCACCCAGGCAGACGGCGCCGCGCTCGAAAACCAGTTTCTGGAGCGGGGATTGGAGCGCGCCCACGCCGCGCGCAACGCCGAAATCGTGGTCCTCAATACCTGCACCGTCACCGAAGGCGCGGACAAGGATGCCCGCGCATCGATCCGTCGCGTGCGGCGGGAGAATCCCGGCTGCCGCATTCTTGTCACCGGCTGTTACGCGCAACGCGCGCCTGAGGAACTTGCTGCGCTGCCGGGCGTGAGTTGGGTCGTGGGGAACTCGCACAAGCACCTGGCGGCGGAGATCGCGACGTCGGGTCGATCTTCCAGTCCCGGCTTCGTTCCTCTCACGCAACTTTCCGCCGGCCTGCGGGCTGGTGATCACGGTCTGCAAACCAGCGCGGACATCATCGTCGGCGACATTTTCGCGCATACCGAACTGTTGGCCGCTCCGGTGTTTGACGCGGCGAACGAGCGCACCCGGCCCAACCTCAAAGTGCAGGACGGATGCGACAACCGTTGTTCGTTCTGCGTGATTCCTTCGGTGCGCGGTCAAAGCCGGTCGTTGCCGCTGGAACGCGTACTCGCCGAAGTGCGGACGCTGGCGAGCGCCGGTTATCGCGAGGTCGTGATCTCGGGGATAAACCTCGGGCGGTGGGGAAGGGACTTGGAGAGCAGCCATCAGCCTTCAGCCGTCAGCTTTCAGCAGTCAGGTTTCCGATTCGAGCATCTCGTGCGCTCGGTCCTGGATCACACTTCCATCGAAAAACTCCGCATCAGCTCCGTCGAACCGATGGACTGGAGCGATGAACTCATCGCATTGATAGCGAATTCTTCGCGGATTGCCAAGCATGCGCATGTCCCGTTGCAATCAGGCAGCGATGCGGTCCTGCGTCGCATGCATCGGAAGTATCGTCCCTGGCATTATCGCGAGAAGATTCTGAAGATTCGCGCCGCGATGCCAACGGCCGCGATCGGAGCCGATGTTATGGTCGGCTTTCCGGGCGAGACCGAAGCCGAGTTCTCCGAGACGCGGCGCATGGTAGAAGAGCTCCCGTTCACCTATCTGCACGTGTTCACTTATTCCGCTCGTCCGGGAACACCGGCGGCAGGGCAACCCAATCAGGTTCCGGTCGCGGTCGCCCGCGAGCGAAATTCTGTGCTGCGGGAGATCATCAGCGGGAAAAAGGCTGCGTTCATGCGCGCCCAG
>Ga0210402_10000092_pt1 | contig 98223 bp, 85 predicted proteins | sample IncBWC7MmetaG_FD_161055 | JGI IMG/M metagenome (GOLD analysis project Ga0210402, IMG submission 161055) | Forest soil microbial communities from Barre Woods Harvard Forest LTER site, Petersham, Massachusetts, United States - Inc-BW-C-7-M | ecosystem: Environmental > Terrestrial > Soil >...
GCGGCATCACCGAGAGTGACGTTATTCTTGCCCATGCTTCGGGCGCGGCGGTTATCGGGTTCAATGTCCGCGCCAACAACCAGGCGCGTGAGCGCGCCAAGCGCGATGGCGTGGACATCCGCTATTACAATATCATCTATAACGTGGTGGATGATGTGAAAGGCGCGCTGTCGGGCCTGCTGGCGCCGGAAACGCGCGAGAAGTTCCTCGGCAATGCGGAGATACTGGAAGTCTTCACCATTTCCAAAGTGGGCAAGGTTGCGGGTTGCCGGGTCACGGAAGGCACGGTTCGTCGCGGCGCCAAGGTGCGCTTGATCCGCGACAATGTTGTCATCCATGAAGGCGATCTCTCCACCCTGAAGCGGTTCAAGGACGAGGTGCGCGAGGTTCAATCCGGCCAGGAATGCGGCATGGCCTTCGCGAACTATCAGGACATGCAGAAGGGCGACGTCATCGAATGTTTCGAGGTCGAGACCATTCAGCGCGCGCTATAGCCGGTTTTTGTCCTCACCCTTCGACAAGCTCAGGGTGAGGATTTCTTGATCCGCGCTTGTCGAAGCATGGATTTGAAATGTCCCGACATCGTTCTCCGCGTGGTGGCACAAGATCCCGTCATGATCGCCGCGAGATGGGACCCTCGCAGCGCCAGTTGCGCGTGGGCGAGGCGCTGCGCCACGCCCTGGCGGAAGTTCTGCGCCGCAATGAAATTCGCGATTCCGATCTGGATGGCGTGTCGGTCACCATCACCCAGGTCAAGCCCAGCCCCGACATGCGCTATGCCACGGTGTATTGCGAGCCCCTGGGCGGCCGGAATGCCAAGGAGATCGTCGCGGCGCTGAACCGGCACAAGGGATTTTTGCGCGGCGAGATGGGGCGGCTGATCTCCATCAAATTCACCCCCGACCTGCGCTTTGTCGAAGACGAGAGTTTCGCCGAAGCGCAGAAGATCGAAGACATTCTCAAATCGCCGCAGGTCCAGCGCGATCTTCTGGCATCGGATCACGACGACGAGTCCCATGAGTAGGAACAAGAAGGGAAACCCGGTTCATGGCTGGGTGATCCTGGACAAGCCGCAGGGAATGACGTCGACCCAGGCCGTCGGCGCGGTGCGCCGGATTTTTGACGCCAAGAAGGCCGGCCATGCCGGAACGCTTGACCCCATGGCCACCGGCATTCTGGCCATCGCGCTGGGGGAGGCCACCAAGACCGTGCCCTTTGTGCAGGATGCGGCCAAGATTTACCGTTTCATGGCCCGTTGGGGCGAGGCGCGTGACAGTGATGATGCGGAAGGGCGGGTCACCGGAACCTCGGATGCGCGCCCTACCCAGGCCGAGATCGAAGCCTTGCTACCCCGCTTCATCGGCAGCCTCTCCCAGGTCCCCCCCGCCTATTCCGCCATCAAGGTCGCCGGGGAGCGGGCCTATAACCTGGCTCGGGAGGGGCAGGAAGTGTCGCTGGAGCCCCGTCTGGTGCAGGTCTATGAAGCCCGTCTGGTGGCCACCGGGCCGGACACGGCGGAGTTCGAAATCCTTTGCGGCAAAGGCACTTACGTCCGTTCCTGGGTGCGGGATCTGGCCTTGGCCTTAAACACTTTGGGGCATGTTTGCGCCCTTCGCCGCACCCGATTGGGTGGCTATGCCGAAAAAGACGCCGTCGCTCTGGAAACACTAACCCCTTTTATGCATAGTCCCGCCGCTTTTGCGTATTTAAAGCCCCTTTCGACCGCGCTGGACGGCATCCCGGCGCTGGCCGTAACGGGCAGCGATACGGTCCGCCTTCGAAGCGGCAATTCCATCCTGATCCGCGCGAATTTGTTCGCAAGGCTGAAAGAGGGATTCGCCACGGAGGACGGATTTGCGGGGCAGACCGTCTTTCTCAAGGATGAGGCGGACGGACCCGTGGCACTGGCCGAGGTCGCCGAAGGCGAGCTTCGTCCCTTTCGTGTTTTCCAGCTATAGGATTCGATGACCGATGATAACGCCTGAACGCAAAAAAGAAGTGATCGCCGAATATGCGACCAAGAAGAACGACACCGGCTCGCCGGAGGTCCAGGTCGCGGTTCTCTCCGAGCGCATCGCCAACCTGACCGAGCACTTCAAGAATCACGTCAAGGACAACCATTCGCGCCGCGGCATGATCAAGATGGTGTCACAGCGCCGTGGCCTGCTCGACTACATGAAAAAAACCGACGCCAAGCGCTATGAGGCGCTGATCGCGCGCCTGGGCCTGCGCCGCTGAGTTCGCATCACACAGGAATTGCATGGGCTGGCGTCAAGGCGCCGGTCTGTGTTGTTGCATCTGCAAGGGATGAGCTTTTGCAGAGGCTGGTCCCATAGGGGGATCATAGGAGCGTCCGCGAAAGCGGAAGCGACCTAAAAAGAAGACCGCTCGCGCGCAATATGGCGCGCGCGCAATGACGAAAGAAAATAAAAATGTTCAATATCCACAAGGAAAGCTTCGAATGGGGCGGCCGGACCCTGACTCTTGAAACCGGCAAAATGGCCCGCCAGGCCGATGGCGCCGTGCTGGCCACCTATGGCGAGACCGTGGTGCTGGCCACCGTTGTCGGCGCGCCCAATCCCAAGGAGGGCGTGGATTTTTTCCCGCTCACGGTGAATTACCAGGAACGCTATTATGCCGCCGGCAAGATTCCGGGCGGCTATTTCAAGCGCGAACGCGCGCCCACCGAGCGCGAGACGCTGATCTCGCGCCTGATCGATCGTCCCATCCGGCCGCTGTTCGCGGAAGGCTATCGCAACGAGACGCTGGTGGTGGCGCAGGTTCTTTCCCACGATCTGGAAAACGATCCCGACATATTGGCGATGATCGCGGTGTCGGCGGCTCTGACCATTTCCGGCCTTCCCTTCATGGGTCCGATCGGGGCGGCGCGTGTCGGCTATATCGACGGCGAATACAAACTCAATCCGCCGATCGACGACATGGTCAATTCCAAGCTGGAACTGGTGGTCGCCGGCACCCATGACGCGGTGATGATGGTGGAATCCGAGGCCCAGGAACTCAGCGAAGACGTGATGCTGGGCGCCGTGATGTTCGGTCACCGGGAAATGCAGCATGCCATCAACGCGGTCATTCGCCTGGCGGAAAAGGCGGCCAAGGAGCCGCGCGTCGTGCCGGAAGATATTCATGCGCCGCTGCGCGCCAAGCTGAAATCCGCCGCTTCGGCGGACCTCGCCAAGGCGTTCCAGTTGCCGATCAAATTCGAGCGCCGCGACGCCCTCAGCGCCGTCAAGAAGAAATTCGCCGGTGAATTTGTCGGCGAAGGCGAAGGCAAGGTTGCCGCCAGCGTCTATTCCGGCCTGATGCATGACGTCGAAGCCGATGTGATGCGCAATGCCGTGCTGGACAGCAAGAAGCGCGTCGATGGCCGCGACCTCACCACCGTCCGCCCGATCATGGCGGAAGTGGGCATCCTGCCGCGCACCCATGGCTCGGCGCTGTTCACCCGCGGCGAAACCCAGGCCCTTTGCATCGCCACCCTGGGCACCGCCGAGGACGAGCAGTTCGTCGACAGCCTGGAAGGCACCGGCAAGCAGACCTTCATGCTGCATTACAACTTCCCGCCCTACAGCGTGGGTGAGACCGGCCGCATGGGCTCGCCGGGCCGGCGCGAGATCGGCCATGGCAAGCTGGCCTGGCGCGCCATTCATCCCATGCTGCCTAGCAAGGAATCCTTCCCCTACACCATTCGCGTGGTGTCGGAAATAACCGAATCCAATGGCTCCTCCTCGATGGCCACGGTTTGCGGCACATCGCTGGCGCTGATGGATGCGGGCGTTCCCATATCCAAACCCACCGCCGGCATTGCCATGGGCCTGATCCTGGAAGGCAGCCGTTATGTGGTGCTGTCGGACATTCTGGGCGATGAGGATCATCTGGGCGACATGGACTTCAAGGTGGCGGGCACCGAAGACGGCGTCACCAGCCTGCAAATGGACATCAAGATTGCCGGCATCACCGAGGAAATCATGAAGGTCGCGCTGGCCCAGGCCAAGGGCGGACGCCTGCATATTCTGGGCGAGATGAACAAGGCGATCCATGGCGCCCGTGCCGAGCTGGGTGAACATGCCCCGCGCATCGAGCAGATCAAGATTCCCACCGACAAGATCCGCGACGTGATCGGCACCGGCGGCAAGGTGATCCGCGAGATCGTGGAAAAGACCGGCGCCAAGATCAATATCGAGGATGACGGCACGGTGAAGATTGCCTCGGCCGACGGCGAATCGATCAAGGCGGCGCTGAAGTGGATCCGTTCGCTGACCGCCGAGCCGGAAGTGGGCGAAATCTATGACGGCAAGATCGTCAAGGTGATGGATTTCGGGGCTTTCGTGAATTTCTTCGGTCCCAAGGACGGTCTTGTCCATGTCTCGGAACTGGCGTCGCAGCGCGTTGCCAAGCCGTCGGACGTGGTCAAGGAAGGCCAGGCCGTGAAGGTCAAGCTGCTGGGCTTTGACGATCGCGGCAAGGTGCGGCTTTCGATGAAACAGGTGGATCAGACCACCGGCGAGGACCTGACCAAAAAGGTTGAGCCGGCATAGCGAAAGCTCCGGGGGAGCTTTCGCCCGGCGAAAGCGGAAGCGTCGCAGAGCTAACTCTCGAAATGTGAAACAAACGCCCGCGAACCCAAAAGGTTCGCGGGCGTTTTTTTTGCGCGCTGGACAATCCCATTCGCCATTCTTGTTTCGCTTTCCTCCACGCGATAGCTTATCCGTATGGCCATTGCGATGCGTATTGTCAGCCTGACCCTGATTGTTTTGGCATTGATGATGCTGGGCGCCGATACGGTCTCGTCGCTGGAAAAAGGCGGCGAGATCACGGTGCGCTCGCTGGGCGCGGTGTGGTCCATCATCGACGATGACGGGCTCAACAATTTCAAAAACTGGGTGCAGCAGCATTTGCCGTTTTTCGCCCAAGGGGTCTATTCCGCGCTGGCGCTACCGGGCTGGGCGGCGACCGGCGTGATCGGCGTGATTGTGGCGTTTGTATTCGGACGGAAACTGGGGCCGGAGTGACGGCGAGTTCTTTTGCGCCCGTCAATCAGCGGCCGCTGATTGACCGTCGCGCATGCTCACGCACGTTCGTACGCTCCGCGTTGCCGCTACGCTGTCGCCAGGCACCCTGCTCAGGTCGCAAAATCGACGCGCCTTTGATTGAGCGCTATCGGTTTCCGCCCGGGACCCATAAAACATCCCCCATGCCGCTATCATTGGCGGCGCGCGCCATCACGAAAAGATGATCCGAGAGCCGGTTGGCATAGCGAATCGCGGCGGGATTGACGGCCTCTTTTGATGCCAGTTCGGCGATCAGGCTTTCCGCCCGCCGCGCGATGGCGCGGGCCAGATGCAGATGCGCCGCCAGTGCGGTGCCGCCCGGCAGCACAAAGGATTTGAGCGGTGACAGATTGGCGTTCATGACGTCTATCTCGCGTTCCAGCCGCTCGACCTGGGCGCCGGCAATGCGCAGGCGTTGTTCGGCTTTGCGTCCGTCTTCGGGCGCGCTCAGGTCGGCGCCCAGATCGAACAGGTCGTTCTGGATGCGGGCCAGCATCGCGTCCATCTCGCTCTGGCTTTCCAGCCGGGCGATGCCGATGGCGGAATTTGTTTCATCCACCGCGCCCATCGCCCTGACGCGCAGCGCATATTTCGGCAACCGGCTGCCGTCGCCCAACGCGGTCTCGCCGCCGTCTCCCGTTTTTGTGTAGATTTTGTTGAGAGTGACCATGCCCAACCCTAGCCTCTTGCGGGGCAGGGGTTAAGAGCTATGATCCCGCCCGTTTCGCCCAAAACGAGTGTGCCATGCCTGTCGAAGCCCCCGAAATCGTTGAAGTCGATACCAGCCGCGTCTCTTGCGAGGGCATCGGCGGCGCCCTGGGCCATCCGCGCGTCTATCTGGAAATGGGCGACGAGAATTTTGTCGAATGCCCCTATTGCGACCGCCGCTTTGTGCTGAAGGACGGCGCGGGCCACTCCCATTGAAAAGCAGGGCGCATTGACCGCGCTAAAAAAAGGCGACCATCTCTATCTGATCGACGGCTCGGGCTATCTGTTCCGCGCCTATCACGCCCTGCCGCCGCTGACCCGCAAATCTGACGGGCTGCCCACCGGCGCCGTGTCGGGCTACTGTAATATGTTGTGGAAGCTGCTGGAGGACATGAAATCCGATGCCCCCACCCATCTGGCGGTGATTTTTGACGCAGGCGAAAAGACTTTCCGCAATGACATGTACAAGGCCTACAAGGCCAACCGCCCGCCGCCACCGGAAGACCTGATCCCGCAATTTCCCCTGGTGCGGGACGCGACGCGGGCTTTCGGTGTTTCCTGCGTCGAAATGAAGGGTTACGAGGCCGACGACCTGATCGCCACCTATGCCAGGCTGGGCCGGGAGGCCGGCGCCCGCGTCACCATTGTTTCCTCGGACAAGGACCTGATGCAGCTGGTGGTGGACGGCAAGGTCGAGCTGCTCGACACCATGAAGAACAAGCGTATCGCCTCGGCCGAGGTGATGGAGCGTTTTGGCGTTGGCCCGGACAAGGTGGTGCAGGTGCAGGCCCTGGCCGGGGATTCGACCGATAATGTGCCTGGCGTACGCGGTATCGGGGTCAAGACCGCCGCCGAGCTGATCAATATCTATGGCGATGTCGAAACCCTGCTCAAGCGGGCGGGCGAGATCAAGCAGAACAAGCGGCGCGAAACACTGATCGAGAATGCTGAGAATGCGCGCATCTCGCTGAAGCTGGTAACCCTGGAAGACCGGGTGCCGTTGAAGGAGAAACCCGCCGAATTCGCGGTGCATGAGCCCGACCCCAAAGAATTGATCGCCTTCCTCAAGGCGATGGAGTTCGGCACCATCACACGGCGCGTGGCGGCGCATTTCAAGATCGAGGATGCCGACGCCATCAGTGCCGCGCCCACCGTGGCGCATGCGGCCACGCCCAAAATAGAATTTCCCGCGACTCCGCCAGAGGCGGAGATGATCCGCGCACCCATCCATCACGACGCCTATGCCACGGTGACGGCGGCGAAAGAGCTGGACGCCTGGGTGGCGCGAGCCTATGCGCGCGGTATTGTCTGTGTGGACACCGAGACCACTTCGCTCGATCCCATGCAGGCGGGCCTGTGCGGCGTGTCGCTTGCGGTCACGCCGGGGGAGGCCTGTTACATTCCTTGCGGCCATCGCAAGGGCGACGGGCTGACGCTGGACTTGTCACAGAAGCAGGCCGGCAGCGACATTTTGCAGATGCGCGAAGCCGATGTGCTGGCGCGCTTGAAACCGCTGCTGGAAGACCCAGCGGTTCTCAAGGTGGGGCAAAACCTGAAATACGATGCCCTGATATTCCTGCAGCGCGGCATCCGTCTCCATCCCATAGACGACACCATGCTGATTTCCTATGTCCTGGAAAGCGGGCTGCACGGCCATGGCATGGACGAACTTTCGGTGCTGCATCTGTCGCACACCCCGATCGCCTTCAATGAAGTGGTCGGCAAGGGCAAAGATAAGGTCACCTTCGATTGCGTGCCGGTGGCGGAAGCCACCAAATATTCCGCCGAGGACGCCGATGTGACCTTGCGGCTGCATATGCTGCTCAAACCCAAGCTGGCCGAAACCCGCAAGCTTTCGGTTTATGAAACGCTGGAGCGTCCCCTGGTGATGGTGCTGGCGGATATGGAGCGGGCCGGCGTCACCATCAATCCCGACCTGCTCCGCCGGCTGTCTAACGATTTCGGCAAGACACAAGCCGGGCTGGAAAAAGAGATTCACAAGCTGGCGGGTGAGGAATTCAACATCGGCTCGCCCAAGCAGCTGGGCGACATCCTGTTCGGCAAGATGGGCATGGAGGGCGGCCGCAAGACCAAGACCGGCGCCTGGTCCACCGATGTCGATGTACTGGAGGAAGTGGCGGCCGAGGGCCACGACATCGCCAAGAAAGTACTGGAATGGCGGGGCCTGGCCAAACTGCGCGGCACTTACACTGATGCGCTGCCTGGCTATATCAACCCTCAGACCGGCCGGGTGCACACTTCCTATGCGATGGCCTCCACATCGACTGGGCGGCTGGCTTCCACCGATCCCAATCTGCAGAATATTCCGGTGCGGACCGAGGAAGGAAGGCGCATCCGTCAGGCCTTTATCGCCGCCAAGGGCCAGAAACTGATCAGCGCCGATTACAGCCAGATCGAGCTGAGGTTGCTGGCGCATATCGCCAATATTCCGCAACTGAAAAAAGCCTTTGCCGATAATCTGGATATTCACGCCATGACGGCGTCGGAAATTTTCGGCGTGCCGGTCAAGGGAATGCCCGCCGAAGTGCGCCGGAGGGCCAAGGCGATCAATTTCGGCATTGTCTATGGCATTTCCGGCTTCGGCCTGGCCAACCAGCTCGGCATCCCGCAGAGCGAGGCCAGCGATTACATCAAGAAATATTTTACCCGCTTTCCCGGCATCCGCGATTATATGGAAGACACCAAGCAGTTCGCGCGCGCCCATGGTTTTGTCGAGACCCTGTTCGGGCGACGCATCCATATCCGCGAGATCAATTCCAAGATACCGGGCTTTCGCGGCGGAGCGGAGCGGGCGGCGATCAACGCACCGATCCAGGGCGCCGCGGCCGACATCATCCGCCGGGCCATGGTGCGGCTGCCAGGGGCGCTGGCGGACAAGAAATTATCGGCCCGGATGCTGCTGCAGGTGCACGACGAACTGATCTTCGAGGCGCCGGAAAAAGAGGTCGAAGCTACCCGCAAGCTGGTGGCATCGGTGATGGAGAAAGCGCCGCTGCCTGCGGTGGAGATTTCGGTACCGCTGGTGGTCGAGGCGCGGGCTGCCGACAATTGGGACGCCGCGCACTAACAGCGCGGTTCTTTTGCGCTCTGAGTTGTTCGTACGCTGGCGCTACTTACCTCGTCGCTCATGGGCGTCTTGCCCACATCGCTCGTTGCCTACGCGTCCGTACACTGTCGCTACGGACCTAGGCAACCCTGCTCAGACTGCAAAACTCCTCGCGCTGTGCTTCGGAGCTAGGCCGCGATGGATTTCAGGCCGGTTTCGGCGGTAATTCCCGCCTTATCCAGATCGGCCATCAGCGCCGCCATTGCCTGGTCTGTGCCGCCCTCTGTCTTGGGCTGGCTGGCGAAATAGCCCGCCAGAAAGCCCGGCGTGGCCAGGTAGGAGAGGATCATTTCCCGCGCCTTGGCAGAAACCGCGCCCTCGGTGAAATATCCGCCCAGCGTCAGCTTCAGAAGCGTGGTGGCTTTCTCGACATGATTGGTGGGGCGCGCCTCGATGTTTTCAAACAATTTGGCGGCGGTGGCGGCGCCGAGCGCCAGGCGGTCCATTTTCACGCAGATTTCCTGGCGGTTCTCTTCAATGAAATTGGAGCGCCGGACCTTGTTCTGCAGGAAGGCCAGCCGCTGCAACCGGCCCAGGATCGGCGTTTTGGCATTGTTGAAGAAATTCTCAAAGGGCGCGGAATTGACCACCGGCTGCACAAAGCTGGCCAGCTGGCGCTTGTTCTCCGCCCCGATCACATTTTCTTCCACGAACAGCAGGCGCTCGACTTTTTCGTCAGGCTGGGCGCCCTCAATGTGCGCGGACAGAATTTCCTGAGTCACAAGCCGCTTGGAGCGCAGGGTGAAAGCGGCGACCAGATCCTCATGGCTGAGATACTTGCCCACGCCCATGACGATTTTGTTGGCCAGGCTGCGCAGCGCCTTTAATTCCTCCACCACGGAATCCGGGACAAGCCGTTTGGTGCTTCTGAACTCCGCGACAATGCGGTCGGCCACGGCGGTGCGCGCCTCGGCCAGGTTGTCGGCGGCAAAATGTTGGGTCAGCTTGGAGAGTCCGCCCTTGGCATCCTTGGGCGCGCGGCCCAGAAACAGTTGAACCAGGTGGGCCAGGGCCTCGGACAGATTCTCGGCATGGCCCATCAATTCGTGCAAGGCAGCCGACCCGCCCATCACTTCCGCCAGGATGGCGTCAACCGAGGAAAGCACCAGCTTGCGAGGTTCATCCTCGGTGGGTGCGCTCTCCATCACGGTGAGAAGAAGCTGAACCTTGTCGTCCCAACCCTTGGCATCTTTGAGGTGATTGGCCAGCGCGGCGTTGAAGATGTAGGCGCCATCACCTTGAGACGCCAGCGTTCCGGCCAGTTCGGCGAACTGCTCCGCTTGCGGATTGGGAAACAGGCCCTTTCTTTGATCGCGGTAAACTTTCTGGGTCGCCTGGGTCACCAGTTCGTTCAGGCTTTTGACGATCTGCTGCACCCCCGTGGTGCTGGAGGCCGCCTGGGCCACTGCCACCTTCTGGATGGCGTGTTGGTAAAGCGTGCCGGTGGCTTCCAGCTTCTCCAACATGTCGGCGCGATGGATCAGTTCGGTGACGGTGAGTTTGTTGCGCGCCAGGAAGTCCGGCATCAGGCGGCGGATGGTGGCGCGGGCATGATAGGAATAAAGGTCTTCCGGCTTGAAACAGGGCAGGGCGTGCGGCGTATCTTCCTGGGCGACTGAAATCTTGACCTGGTTATGACCTTCTTCGAAGATTTTCAGGGTCAGGTAGTCGCCGGTCTCGTCATTGTAGGTTTCCTTGACGACTTTGACGCCGGTGGCCTGTTCTGATTTCATCAGGCCATTCGCCATCTCGATCGCGCTGTCGCGGTCGGAGCGCACGTCATGCAGTGTCCAGCCGCCCCTGGCGCCGACCCGGCGAAAAACCTCGTAATGAACTTCCTTGGCCACTGAGGCGCCCCTTTGCGAGCGCAGAGATTGCGTTGGCTGCAATTAAGTCCGGGTTAACTGCGTTATTGCCCGCAGAGCGGACAATTTGGGTCCGGCTTCAAGGTCACGGTACGGAAGCGCGTGGAAAGCGCTTCATAGATCAAAAGCTTGCCCGCCAATCCCTGGCCGATGCCGGTAATCTCTTTGAGGACTTCCAGGGCAGCCAAGGTGCCCATCACCCCTGCTGCCGCCCCGATCACCCCGGTCTCCGAGCAGCTTCCCACTGTCCCTGGAGGCGGCGGCGCCGGAAACAGGCAACGGTAACAGGGATAGGCGCCTGTCCGGTCATGCGCCTTGAAGGTGGCGAGCTGGCCCTCGAATTCGGTCACGGCCGCGAAAACCAGGGTTTTGCGCAAAGCAAAACAGGTGTCATGGACCAGGAAGCGGGTCTCGAAATTGTCCGACCCGTCGGCCACGATGTCATAGGCCCCGATCAGACTTTTGGCGTTTTCGGCGGTCAATCGCACCGGATGCGGTTCGATCCTGACCCCGGGATTGAGGGCGGCAAGGGCTTTGGCTGCCGCCTCGGTTTTTTCCAGGCCCACATCGGCGGTCCGGAACAAGACCTGGCGCTGCAGGTTCGAGAGCGAAACCTTGTCGTCGTCCACGATGCCCAACGCTCCCACCCCCGCCGCCGCCAGATAGAGCGCCAGCGGGCTGCCCAAACCGCCCGCGCCCACGATCAGCACGCGGGAGGCGCGGATTTTGGCCTGGCCCATGCCGCCGACCTCCCGCAGCACCAGGTGGCGGGCATAGCGTTCCAGTTCTTCGTCGCTAAGAGCCATAGATTAAATATATGATTTATATAGATATTCTACAATGGCAGGGCCGTTATGCTGCAATTTATGCTGCACTTCATGCTGCAGCATAAATTGCAGCATAAAACCAAATTGCTGCACCTATGCTGCGCAGCATAAAACCAAAGATCCTCAAACTTTCCGGTACACCCACACCCGGGCGGGGGGCAGGTTGGCCCAGACCAGGGCGGCACGGGTCACTGAATGGCCGAGCGGTGGCGTCACCGGCGGCTGAAAGCCATAGGAAAACTGGACAAAGGGCGCCCTCGGCAACAGCCGCCGGCCGATCCCTTCCATAAGCAGCCGCCGCCGCGGCACCGGGAAATTGAGCAGGGGAAGGCCTGAGACGATGGCGCTGAATTGCTCATCGGCCTTGCCGCCCAGGGCGCGGCCGAGATCGAAGGCATCACCCTGGATGACCTCAACGCCGGGATAACGGCCGGTCAGGAAGGTTGCCATGTCGGAATCATATTCCACCAGGGTCAGCCGCTCAGGCGCCAGTCCGCGTTCCAGAAGCGCTTCGGTAATCACCCCGGTGCCCGGGCCGAGCTCCAGCACCGGGCCGGGATTGGCGGGGTCAACTTGGCGGGCTATGGCGCGGGCCAGCGCCCGGCTTGAGGGGACGATGGCGCCGACACTCTTGGGGCGCGCAACCAGCGCGCGCAGAAAGCGCAAATTGCCGGTGAGGACATCGGTGGGCGCTGGCACGGCGGGCCTTTGCAGGATTGAAGACCCAGTCTATGCGGGATCGCAGCCGTTCCAAAATTCTTTCAGCCTGGCCAGGAAACCTTCGGCTTCGGGATGGGTGCCGGCCTGGCTGCCGGTCTCGAATTCGCGCAGCAATTCCTTCTGGCGCCGGGTCAGCTTGACCGGGGTTTCCACCGCGACCTCGATGTAAAGATCGCCCTTCTGGGCACTGCGCAGGACCGGCATTCCCTTGGCCTTGAGGCGGAATTGCCGCCCGTTCTGGGTGCCTTCGGGGATGACCACCTTGGCGCGGCCGCCGTCCAGGGTGGGCACTTCGATGCTGCCGCCCAGCGCGGCGGTGACGAATGACACCGGCGCGCGGCAATGAAGGTTATGGCCGTCGCGCTGGAAAATGGGGTGTTCGGCCACCGAAAGGAAAATATAAAGATCGCCGCTCGGACCGCCGCCCATGCCCGCCGCTCCTTCGCCGGAAAGCCGGATGCGGGTGCCTTCCTCGACACCCGGCGGCACATCGACATTCAGGATGCGATCTTTCTGCACCATGCCCGCGCCGCGGCAGTTCTTGCAAGGGTGGCGAACAATCTTGCCGGAGCCGCGGCAGGACGAGCAGCTGCGTTCGATGGTGAAGAAGCCCTGGGTGGCGCGCACCTTGCCGTGACCGGCGCAGGTGGGGCAGGTCTCGGCGCTGTGGCCTGCTTCGGCGCCCGAGCCGTTGCAGGCGTCGCATGCCACCGCGCTCGGCACCTGAATTTCAGCGTTGCGGCCGCGATAGGCTTCTTCCAGGCTGATCTGGAGATTGTAGCGCAGGTCCTGGCCGCGATTGCCGCGCCGCGCTTTCCTGCCCCCCATCAGGTCGCCGAAGAAATCCTCGAACACGTCGGAAAAACTGCCGGCGAAATCGAACGGACCCGCGCCGGCGCGCGCCCCCATGCCGGCCTCAAAGGCGGCATGGCCGAAACGGTCATAGGCAGCCCGTTTCTGGTCGTCCTTGAGGACGTCGTAGGCCTCGCTGATTTCCTTGAATTTGATTTCGGCCGTGTGATCGCCGGGATTCTTGTCGGGATGAAATTTCATCGCCAGCTTGCGGTAGGACGCTTTCAACGTCTCTACCGTCGCGCCCTTCTGGCATTCCAGGGTCTCGTAATAACAGCGCTTACTCATAGCCCCAGACATTGATCAATCCGCCCCCGGATGCTGAAAACAAAAGGCCCCTCCGCGGTTTCGCGGAAGGGCGTGAATCATTTTAAGCCGCGCCTTTTTTGTTTTCATCCACTTCCTCGAAGTCGGCGTCCACCACATTGTCATCGGCCCCGCTCTTCCCATTGGAAGCGTGCGGTTCCGCGCCGGGGGTGGCGCCTTCGCCTGCCGCCTGCTGCGCCTTGTACATTGCCTCGCCCAGCTTCATGGAAGCCTGGGCCAGAGCCTCGGTCTTGGCCTTGATATCGTCGGCGTCGTCGTTCTTCACGGCTTCTTTCAGATTGGCGATGGCGTTTTCGATGGCCGTCTTCTGGCTGGCGTCAATCTTGTCGCCATGTTCGGACATCGCTTTCTCGGTCGAATGGATCAGGGCGTCAGCCTGGTTCTTGGCTTCCACGCCTTCGCGGCGCTTTTTGTCTTCCGTGGCATGAACCTCGGCGTCCTTGACCATCTTCTGGATGTCGGCGTCGGTCAGGCCGCCAGAGGCCTGGATGCGGATCTGCTGCTCCTTGCTCGTGGCCTTGTCCTTGGCCGTGACGCTGACAATGCCGTTGGCGTCGATATCGAAGGTGACCTCGATCTGCGGCACGCCGCGCGGCGCGGGCGGAATGCCCTGCAGGTCGAAGCGGCCGAGCGACTTGTTGTCCGCCGCCATTTCGCGTTCGCCCTGGAACACATTGATGGTGACGGCGCCTTGATTGTCTTCGGCGGTCGAGAAGATGTTGGATTTCTTGGTCGGGATGGTGGTGTTGCGGTCGATCAGGCGGGTGAACACGCCGCCCAGGGTCTCGATGCCCAGCGACAGGGGCGTGACGTCGAGCAGCAGCACGTCTTTGACCTCGCCCTTGAGCACGCCGCCCTGGATGGCGGCGCCGATGGCGACCACTTCATCGGGGTTGACGCCCTTGTGCGGCTCCTTGCCGAACAGCGCCTTGACCGCTTCCTGCACCTTGGGCATGCGGGTCATGCCGCCGACCAGGATCACTTCGTCAATCTGGCTGGCGGTGACGCCGGCGTCTTTCAGCGCCTGCTTCACCGGCCCGACGGTTTTCTGAATCAGGTCGTCCACCAGCGCTTCCAGCTTGGCGCGGGTGATCTTGATGGTAAGATGCTTGGGACCCGACGCATCGGCGGTGATGAAGGGCAGGTTCACTTCGGTCTGCTGGGCCGAGGAAAGCTCGATCTTGGCTTTCTCCGCCGCATCCTTCAGGCGCTGAAGCGCCAGGCGATCGGAGCGCAGGTCGATGCCGTTTTCCTTCTTGAACTCGTCGGCCAGGAAATTGACCACGCGGCCGTCGAAATCCTCGCCGCCCAGGAAGGTATCGCCATTGGTGGATTTGACTTCGAAGACGCCGTCGCCGATTTCCAGCACCGAAACGTCGAAGGTGCCGCCGCCAAGGTCATAGACCGCGATGGTGCCGGACTGTTTCTTGTCCAAGCCATAGGCCAGCGCCGCGGCGGTGGGCTCGTTGATGATGCGAAGCACTTCCAGGCCCGCGATACGGCCGGCGTCCTTGGTCGCCTGGCGCTGGGCGTCGTTGAAATAGGCGGGAACGGTGATCACCGCCTGGGTGACTTTTTCGCCCAGATGGGCTTCGGCAGTCTCCTTCATCTTCTGCAGAATGAAGGCGGAGATTTCGCTGGGAGAGAATTTCTTGGCTTCGCGCCCGGCAACCCAGGCATCGCCATTGTCAGCCTTGATGATCTTGTAAGGCACCATGCCCATGTCCTTCTGGGTCATCGGGTCTTCAAAGCGGCGGCCGATCAACCGCTTGATGGCGAAGAAAGTGAATTCGGGATTGGTGACGCCCTGGCGCTTGGCGGGCTGGCCGACCAGGCGCTCGCCATCCGGGGCAAAAGCCACGATGGAGGGCGTGGTGCGGGCGCCTTCCGCATTCTCGATCACTTTGGGGGCGGAGCCCTCCATGACCGCTACGCAGGAATTGGTGGTGCCCAGATCGATACCGATTACTTTGGCCATTCTATTTCCTCTCTACCGGGCATGGAGACCTGACCCTGACGGCGTCCTCCGGTCCATCCCTTTGAAAATACTGATAAAATCAGCATGTGGCGACAAAGCCCCTGCTGATGCTACGGGGTATATAGGCAGGGGGGCTTGGGTTGCCAAGCCCCCGTAAAACCCTGTTTTTTCAAGGGTTCAATAGCAACAGGCCGCGGGTTAGGAGAGAGGCGTAAAGCGTCCAGCCGAGATAGGGCAGAAACAGCAAACCCGCCAACCGGTCTCGGCGGAAAAACAACATGGCGGTCAACAGGATGCCCAGGTCCAGGATCAGGATTTCCGCCAGCGCCAGGCCAATCCGGTGCAGGCCGAAAAAGATCCAGCTCCAGCCAAAATTGAATACCAATTGAATGGCGTAGGCCAGCATCTCGATGCTGCGCGTTCCGGTGGTGCGCCAGACCCGCCATGCCGCCACCGCCATCACCACATAGAGCGCGGTCCACACCGGCGCGAAAACCCAATTGGGGGGCGTGAAGGAAGGCTGGGCAAGGCCCGCATACCAGGTGCGGATGGCCGGTTCGCTGAAGACGCTTGCCCCCGCGCCCACCGCCAGCGTGACCAGAATGAAAGCCAGCATCGGTCTTCGCGCGGCTCGCCTGGGATCATCGTCGGTGGAATAGAGAAAGCTCAATTTTTTACTCCATGATCCGCAAGGACGAAGGCAATGCAGGCGGAGATTTTTCTCGCCATGGGAATGTGCAGGAATTCGTTGGGGCCATGGGCATTGGAATGCGGCCCCAACACGCCGGTCACCACGAATTGGGTTTGTGGGAATTTCTGTCCCAGCATGGCCATGAACGGAATGGAGCCGCCTTCACCGATGAAAGCGGCGGGCTTGCCGAAAGCAGCTTTGCTGGCCTTGTCCAACGCCTTGGCCAGCCAGGGCGCAGTCGCCGGCGCGTTCCAACCGGTATCGGCGGGCGGTCCGTCGAAACGCACTTCGGCATTGTAAGGGGGATTTTCCTCCAGGGCTTTTTTCACCGCCCGGAGCGCCGTTTCGCCATCGCAGGCCGGCGGCAGGCGCAACGATAATTTCAGCGTGGAATAGGGAAGCAGGACATTGCCGCCATTTTCCGGCGCCGGGTATCCGTCCATTCCCGTAACGGCGAGCTGCGGCCGCCAGGTGCGGTTCAGGATAAGCTCCAAATTATCGTTGCCCATCGGCTTGGTGCCGCTGGACGAGGGCATTTCGCTCCAAACTTCATCGCCCAGGATTTTCGCCGCCGCCTTGGCCTGTTCCAGCCGTTCCGGCGGAATCTGCGCGAACAGGGCGTCGAGCTTCATCTGGCCGCTGGCTTCGTCCTCAATCCGGGAGAGAAGCTGCCGCGCAATGCGGAAAGATGACGGCACGATGCCGCTGGCCACGCCGGAATGAACCCCCTCGTTCAACACCCGCACCGTCAGATTGCCGATCAGATTGCCGCGCAAGGAGGTGGTCAGCCACAATTGTTCGTAATTGCCGCAGCCCGAGTCCAGGCACACCACCAGGTCGGGCGTGCCGATGCGGTTCGCAAGATGTTCGATATGATAGGGAAGATCGGGCGATCCAGATTCCTCCGAGGCCTCGATCAGGATCACCGTCCTGGCATGGGCGACATCCTGCTGCTTTAATGCCAGCAGGGCGGACAGGGCGGCGAACATGGCGTAGCCGTCATCGGCGCCGCCCCGGCCATAAAGCTTTTGGTCTTTCAGAACAGGCGTCCAGGGACCCGTGCCTTCCGCCCAGCCTTTCATTTCCGGCTGCTTGTCGAGATGGCCATACATCAGGATCGTTCCGGTCGCGCGGCCGGGAACCTCGATCAGGATCAGCGGGGTACGGCCGGGAAGGCGCACCACTTCCAGCACGGCGCCAGGCAAGGTTTTTAGTTTCTCGCGCGCCCAGCCTTCAAACAGGGCCACCGCCTTTTCCATATGGCTATGGGTTTCCCATGCAGGATCGAAAGCAGGGCTTTTGTTGGGAATACGGATGTAATCGGTCAGGACGGGGATAATCTCGCCGTCCCAGATGGCTTGCATGAAAGCGGCGGTTTTCTGGCTGTCCATCCCGGAGTGATAGCAGCCCTTGCTTCAGCCATCCACAATATCGGCGGCGGGCACGAGTCGCCCCCGGGAGGGGCCGTCTGCTAGGGTTCGGGCCATGAATGAACAGCCGGATTTCAGCCTCGGTGCGCCCGATGCGACGCCGATGATGGCTCAGTATCTGGCCATCAAAAACGCGCATGCCGATTACCTGCTGTTCTACCGCATGGGCGATTTCTATGAGCTGTTTTTCGGCGATGCGGTGAAGGCATCCGAGGCGCTGGATATTGCCCTGACCAAGCGCGGGCGCCACCAGGGCGATGACATTCCGATGTGCGGCGTGCCGGTGCATGCCGCCGAGGCCTATCTGGAGAAACTGATCCGCAAGGGTTTCCGGGTCGCAGTCTGTGAGCAGATCGAGGATCCGGCAGAAGCAAAAAAACGCGGCAGCAAATCGGTGGTGCGGCGGGACGTGGTGCGGCTGGTGACCCCCGGGACGCTCACCGAAGAATCCTTGCTGGAAGCGCGCGCCGCGAACATGCTGGCGGCGCTAGGCCGGGCTGGCAACGATTTCGCCCTGGCCTCGGCGGACATGTCCACGGGCGCGTTCGAAGTCTCGGCCTTTCGCGAAAGCGAAATCGCCGCCGAGCTTGCCCGCGTGGCCCCAAGCGAACTTCTGGTGCCGGACGGATTGCTGGCACATGAATCGTTGGCGCCGTTGCTGAAAGCGATGGGTCCGGCGCTGACGCCGCTGCCCTCGTCACGGTTTGATTCCGCCAGCGGCGAACGCGCCCTTGCCGGCCATTATGGCCTGGTGTCGCTTGACGGGCTCGGCAGTTTTTCCCGCGCCGAGTTTTCGGCGGCAGGCGCCTTGATCGCCTATCTTGATCTCACCCAGAAGGGCAAGCGCGTGGCGCTGGGGCGGCTCGCGCGCGTCAGTCCCAAACACTTCATGGCGATTGATTCCTCGACGCGGCGCAACCTGGAACTGACCGAGACGCTTTCGGGCGCGCGCGGCGGCAGCCTGCTGGCCACCATTGACCGCAGCGTCACGGCGGCGGGCGGGCGCGAACTGGCATCGCGCCTGGCGGCGCCCTTGACCGACGTGAAAGCCATTGCCGCCCGCCATGACGCCGTGGAATTTTTCTCCGGGGATTCCGAATTGCGCCGGATGGTGCGCGAAAGCCTGCGCTCTGCCCCCGACCTGTCGCGCGCCCTGGCGCGATTGTCTGTCCAGCGCGGCGGGCCGCGCGACCTTGGCAATATTCGCGATGCCATCAGAGCGGCGCGCGCCTTGCGCGACGGCTTCGCGAAAATTCCCCTGGCCGGCGAGGCAGCGGGTGCGACGGATGCGATTACAAAAGGCCTGGCGTCCGTCTCGTCCCTTTCCGACCGGCTTGAATCCTTGCTGGTGGATGAGCCGCCCTATTTCACCCGCGATGGCGGCTTTATCCGCGCCCGTGTGCATGCGCCCCTGGACGAGGTGCGAAGCCTGCGCGATGAATCGCGCCGGGTGATCGCGTCCCTGGAAGGCCGCTACCGCGCCGAGAGCAATGTCGCGGCGCTCAAGATCAAGCATAACGGCGTGCTGGGCTATTTCATCGAGGTCACCCAGCAGCACGCCGACAAGCTGATGGTGATGCGCGACTTGTTCCGCCATCGCCAGACCATGGCGGGAGCGGTGCGCTTTTCCACCGACGAGCTGGCCAATCTCGCCAGCCGCATCGCCGAAGCGGCGGAACAGTCATTGGCAATCGAAAATTCGCTGTTTGACGAGATGACGGCGCAGGCGCTGGAAAATGTCGAGCCGCTTTCCGCCATCGCGAGCGCATTGGCAATTTTGGATGTTTGCGGCTCACTGGCTGAACTGGCGGTGGCAGCGCGCTATGTGCGGCCCAGCATCGACAATGGTCTTGGCTTCAAGATCACCCGTGGACGCCATCCCGTGGTGGAAGCCGCGCTGGCCTCAGATCATGCTCGCGGCTTTGTGCCCAATGATTGCGATCTGTCACCTGGCGGCAGGGGGCGCTTGTGGCTGGTCACCGGTCCCAACATGGCGGGCAAATCCACCTTCCTGCGCCAGAACGCGCTGATCGCCATTCTGGCCCAGATGGGAAGTTTCGTGCCGGCGGATGCGGCGCATATCGGCATTGTCGACAGGCTATTCTCCCGTGTCGGCGCGGGTGACGATCTGGCCGCCGGCCGGTCCACCTTCATGGTCGAGATGGTCGAGACCGCCGCCATCCTCAACCAGGCGACGGAAAAAAGCCTGGTCATTCTGGATGAGATCGGGCGCGGCACCGCAACCTATGACGGACTCGCAATCGCCTGGGCGGCGGCCGAACATCTGCATGAAACCAACAAAAGCCGCGCCCTGTTCGCCACCCATTATCACGAGATGGTGGCCCTGTCGGAGCGCCTTTCCGCCATGACCGCCGTCACCATGAAGGTGAAGGAATGGAACGACACCATCGTCTTCCTGCATGAGGTGATCCCTGGCGCGGCCGACCGCTCCTATGGCATCCATGTCGCCAAGCTGGCGGGGCTGCCCGAAGCGGTGGTGCGCCGCGCCGCGGAAGTTCTGGCGGCGCTGGAAGAGGGGCGCGAAGGCCATACGCCCCTGGCGCATATCGACGATTTGCCGCTTTTTGCGGCCTCAAGTAGCGAAGCGGTAGGCCATCATAAAGCTGCCGCCACCCCAAAACCCAAGGCAAATGCCGTGGAAGAGGCATTGCGGGCGGTTGAGCCCGATACGACGACGCCCAAACAGGCGCTGGAACTGCTCTATGACTTGAAGCGGAAATTATCCTAGCATCTTGCTATTATGGCCGGACCCCGCATTCGCAAATTCCTGGTGGTGATAGACAAGACGCCGGAATGCCAGGTGGCGTTGCGCTTCGCCACGCGGCGCGCCCAGCATACCGGCGGACGCGTGACCCTGATGTGCGCCGCAAAGCCCGGCGAGTTCCAGCAATGGCGCGGGGTGGAAGAGATCATGAAGGATGAGGCGCATGCCGAGGCCGAAGCTCTGCTGCATGCCGCCGCCAAGGTGGTGAATGATCTTTCCGGCATCCTGCCCGAACTGGTTATTTCGTATGGAGCGGTGAACGAATGCCTGGCCAAGCTGCTCAAGGAAGACAAGGATATTTCTATCCTGGTGCTGGCTTCGGGCGCGGGCAAGGAAGGCCCCGGCCCGCTGGTCGCCAGGTTCGCCAGCGCGGTTCAGGCCATTCCGGTGACGATCGTACCTGGAACCTTCACGGAAGAACAGATTGACGCCTTGGCGTAAGACGAATTCGAGGAACCCATGGGCAAAGCATTAGTCGCGGTGGCAACGGGCGTCGTCGCTGTGGTCCTGTTGCTGGGGCTCTATACCCTGTGGAAAGGCGGCGCGGTTTCGGCCACCTGGTCCAACAAACTGATGCGCATTCGCGTCCTGGCCCAGGCCATCGCCATCGTGATCATCCTTTTGGTGCTCTACTTCGGGCAAAATCATTGAATTGCGGGCATGCAACCTGCGGCGTTGAAGAATCCTGCCCCTCCTTATATGTAAGCCCCTCGCGATCTTTACTCGCGCAATAAAATTTCAGTGGCAGGCAATAGCATGGGCAAGACGCTGTACGACAAGATCTGGGACGCGCATCTGGTCGAGGCCAGGCCGGGCGAAACCCCGCTGATCTATATCGACCGCCATCTGGTTCACGAAGTCACCAGCCCCCAGGCTTTCGAGGGCCTGCGCAATACCGGCCGAAAAATCCGCCGGCCCGAGCTGACCCTGGCGGTGGCTGACCATAATGTGCCGACCAAGGACCGCGACAAGGGCATCACCGATCCGGAAAGCCGCGAGCAGATCGAGACGCTGGAAAAGAACGCCCGCGATTTCGGCGTGGAATATTTCGCCATGGATGATGTGCGCCAGGGCATTGTGCACATCATCGGTCCGGAGCAGGGCTGGACACTTCCCGGCACCACCATCGTCTGCGGCGACAGCCACACCTCCACGCATGGCGCATTCGGCGCCCTGGCGTTCGGCATCGGCACTTCGGATGTCGAGCATGTGATGGCGACGCAGACTCTTCTGATGCTCAAATCCAAGAACATGCGGGTGATGGTGAAGGGCAAGCTGCCCGACAGCGTCACCGCCAAGGACATCGCGCTGGCGGTGATCGCCAAAATCGGCACCGCGGGCGGCACCGGCTATGTGATCGAATATGCTGGCGATGCGGTGACGGCTCTTTCGATGGAAGGACGCATGACCCTGTGCAATCTCACCATCGAGGGCGGCGCGCGCGCAGGCCTGGTGGCGGTGGACGAGACCACGATCGAATATGTCAAAGGCAGACCACGCGCGCCCAAGGGCGCGGCGTTTGAAATGGCGCAGCATCACTGGCGCAAACTCAAATCCGATCCCGACGCGATATTCGACGCCGAAGTCTTCTTGGATGCGCGCGATATCGTGCCGATGGTGACCTGGGGCACCTCGCCCGAGCAGGCGCTGCCGGTGACCGGCAATGTGCCGGACCCGGCCAAGATGGAAGACCATAAGCGCGCCGCCGCCGAACGCGCCCTCGATTATATGGGCCTGACGGCAGGCATGAAGCTCACCGACATCAAGGTGGACCATGTCTTTATCGGCTCCTGCACCAATGGCCGGATTGAGGATTTGCGCGCCGCCGCCAACATTGCCCGCGGCAAAAAGGTTTCCGCCGGCGTCAATGCCATTGTGGTGCCGGGTTCGGGTCTGGTGAAGCACCAGGCCGAGGAAGAAGGCCTGGATAAAGTGTTCCTGGATGCGGGCTTTGAATGGCGCGATCCGGGCTGTTCGATGTGCTTGGCGATGAATGCCGACAAACTCAAGGAAGGTGAGCGTTGCGCTTCCACCTCCAACCGCAATTTCGAGGGCCGTCAGGGCCGCGGCGGGCGCACGCACCTGGTTTCACCCGCCATGGCGGCAGCGGCGGCCATCACGGGGCATTTGACCGACGTGCGGACGCTTTAGAAAAAGCTGATCGGATCCACGTCTACCGTGACACGGATCGAGGCAGGAATTTTCACCAACCCCAGCCAGGCGCGCATATAGGCTTGAACGTCCACGCCCTTCGCCGCCTGCACCAGCAGCCGCTCCCGCGTCTGTCCGCGCAGCAGGGCGTAGAAGGCCGGAGTCGGCCCCCACACTTTCACGTCCTTGGCTTGCGGCGCGGCCTTGCCCAGCGCGCGCGCAATTTCCCGGACACTCTCGCCGTCATAACCAGAGATGATAACGGCCGCGAGGCGACCGTAAGGCGGCGCCCCGGCGCGGGAGCGGAATTCCGCTTCCTGGGCATAAAAACTGTCACGGTCGCCGGAGACCAGCGCTGCCATCACGGCATCGGCGGGATTGCGGGTCTGCAGCAGCACCAGCCCCGGTTTTTCCGCCCGGCCCGCCCGTCCCGACACCTGATGCAACAATTGAAAGGTGCGTTCGCGGGCCCGCAGATCGCCGTCGGAGCCACCCAGATCGGCGTCCACCACGCCCACCAGCGTCAGTTGCGGAAAATGATGCCCCTTGGCCATGATCTGGGTGCCGATCAGGACATCGATCTCGCGCTTGGCCATGGCGCGGATCGCGCCTTGCGTTTCCGCCGGTCCATGCATTGTGTCGGACGAAGCGATGGCATAGCGCGCGGTGGGGAAGAAATGGGCGAATTCTTCCGCCACACGCTCCACGCCGGGGCCGCAAGCGATCAGCGTGCCTTCGGCCTTGCAGCCGGGGCAAGCGGCCGGCAAGCCGGTTTCGTAGCCGCATTGGTGACAGGCCAGGCGCTTGCGATAGCGATGTTCCACCAGCCAGCTCGAACAATGCGGGCAGGTGAGTTTGTGGCCGCAGGCCTGACACAAGGTCAGCGGGGCATAGCCGCGCCTGTTGAGAAACAACATGGCCTGTTCGCCCGCCGCCAGAGTTTCCGCCAGCGCCGCGCGCAAGGGGGCCGACAGCCATTGGGCCTTGTCGTCGGCATCATGTTCGCGCCTGAGATCGACAATCTTCACATGCGGCATTTCGGCGACGCCATGCCGTTCGCCAAGCTTCAGATGGGAATAGCGGCCCGCCCCGGCATTGATGAAGGTTTCCAGCGACGGGGTGGCGCTGGACAATATCAATGGGCATTTTTCGATGCGTGCCCGCACCACCGCCATATCGCGGGCGTGATAGATGGCGCCGTCCTGCTGCTTGAAGGCCTGTTCATGTTCCTCATCCACCACGATCAAGCCCAACCTCGGGAATGGCAGGAACAGCGACGAACGCGCCCCCACCACCACCCGCGCCTCGCCCTTCATCACCGCGCGATAAGTCCGCCTGCGTTCTTTCTGGGAAAGGTCGCTGTGCCATTCGGCGGGCCGCACCCCGAAGCGCGCCGCGAAACGTTCCAGGAATTGCACGGTCAGCGCGATTTCCGGAAGCAGGATAAGAACCTGCCTGCTGCGGCGCAGCGCCTCGGCCACCGCCTCGAAATAGACTTCGGTTTTTCCCGATCCGGTCACGCCATCGAGCAGGTGGGCGGTGAATTTTCCCGCCGCCGTCGCTTGGCGCAAATGCACCGCGGCGGGTCCCTGATCGTCATTCAGCGTTGGCGCGGCAAAATCGGGATCCGGCGGCTTGAACGGCGCAAACTCCGGCAGTTCTGTCGCCTCCAGCGCGCCTGACGCAATCAGCCCCCGCACCACGGAGGTAGAGACATTGGCGTCCTCGGCCAGTCCCGGCGCACTGCGCGCCAGGCCATCCTCAGCCACCGCCAGTACGCGCTTTCTTGCCTCCGTCATCTTTGGGGGCAGAAGCCCACCTTTCACATAGGCGGTGCGCAGGGTTTCCGGCTCAAAAGCGCTGCGCGAGCGCAGGGCCATGGCAAGGATCGCGCCGGGCGGATTGAGGGTGTAATCGGCCACCCAGTCGATAAAGTCGCAAAGCCCGGCGGGCAAGCGCGGCGCGCCTTCCAGAAGTTCCGCCACTTTCAGCCGGTTGTCGCCGACTATGCCCTCGGCTGCGCCCCACACCACGCCCAGCGTTTCGCGGTTCCCCAGGGGAGCGGATACCACGCTGCCCCGGGCGGCGATCACGCCCCTGGGCAACTTATAGTCATAGGCTCCGGCCAGCGGCAAAGGCAGCAAAATACCCGCGCGCTCCTGGGGCGCCAGGCTCAGGGGCTCGGGCTTCATTCGGGCCGGTCTCATGGGATAGCATTCGCGCCGACGCTGCCGAGACGTCAACAAAAAGGTCCAGGACCCTCATGAAAATTTTCCTCGATACCGCCGATGTGGCGGAAATCCGCGAATATGCCGCCACCGGGCTGGTGGACGGCGTCACCACCAATCCGTCGCTGGCTGCCAAGACCGGGCGCGATTATGCCGATTCGCTGAAGGAGATCTGTTCCATCGTGCCGGGCTCGGTCAGCGCCGAGGTGCTGGCCACGGATTTCGACGGCATGATGAAGGAAGGAAAGGCGGTTTCGAAAATCGCCAAGAATATCACCATCAAGGTGCCCTTGACCTGGGATGGGCTGAAGGCCTGCAAGGCGCTCAGCAGCGAAGGCCTGATGGTCAATGTCACGCTGTGCTTTTCGCCGGTACAAGCGATGCTGGCCGCCAAGGCGGGCGCCAGCTTCATCTCGCCCTTTATCGGCCGGGTGGATGACGTGGGCGAGGATGGCGTAGGCCTGATCCGCGATATTCGCGCCATCTACGACAATTACGGCTTCATGACCGAAATTCTCGCCGCCTCCATCCGCACCGTCAGCCATGTGCGCGAAGTGGCGCTCGCGGGTGCGGATGTGGCGACCATGCCCACCGAGATTTTCAAGAAGCTCGTCAGTCATCCCCTGACCGACAAGGGGCTTGCCGCTTTTATTGCCGACGCCAAAAAAGCCAATGTGACCATCAAGACTTGAGCAAGGGCAAGGCCTGACGAGGCATGGGGCGGTCGGCCGAATCGTTGCAGAAAGACTGGCAGAATTGGCTGGCGCATGAGCGGCGTGCCAGCCCCAATACCTTGCGCGCCTATGGCGACGACGTCTCCCGTTTTCTGGCCTTTCAGCGCGGCCATCTGGGGATGGCGGTGAATGAAAAACAGCTGGCTTCCCTCAAGACGGCCGATATCCGCGCCTTTATCGCGGCACGGCGGGGCGATGGCCTCAGCGGCGGCGGGGTGCAGCGGGCGCTGGCGGCGGTGAGAAGCTTTTATCGCTACCTGGCGCGCGAAAATATCCTGGAAAACGCCGCGCCTCGCGCCATCCGCACTCCGCGCCTGAAACGTCGTCTGCCGCGCCCCTTGAGCGAAGCGGATGCCGCGCGCGTGATGGCGGAAGCCGCGGGGCATGATGTGGAATGGCTGGGCGCGCGTGATACGGCGCTGATCACCCTTCTTTATGGCGCGGGCCTGCGTATTTCCGAGGCGCTGTCGCTCAAACGCGGCGATGCGCCATTGGGCGAGACCCTGACCATCCTGGGCAAGGGCCGCAAGGAACGCATGGTGCCGGTGCTGCCGCTGCTGCGCGAAGCAATCGATTTTTATTCCGGGAAGATTCCCTTCGGCGGGGGACCGGGATCAGCGCTGTTCCTCTCTCGCCGCGGCAGGCCGATGAGCCCGCGTGAGGCGCAAGGTCTGATGCAGCGATTGCGGGGGCGGCTGGGCCTGTCGGAACGCGCCACACCACATGCGCTGCGCCATTCCTTCGCCACCCACATCCTGTCGGGTGGCGGCGATCTTCGCAGTGTGCAGGAATTGCTGGGGCACGCCTCGCTTTCCACCACCCAGACCTATACCGCGCTGGATACAAGCCAGTTGCTGGAGACTTACGAAAAGGCCCATCCGAGGGGGCGAGACCGCGGCCCGCGAAGCGGGTGAGCGGGTCCGGTGGACCTGCGAAAGCGGTCGAGCGCCGCGAGCTTGAGCGAGCGGCCGGAACGAGCGGCCCGCGAAGCGGATGAGCAGGTCCGGTGGACCTGCGAAAGCGGTCGCCTCCCTCACTTCGTTCGAAGAGGGGCAAACTTTTCTAGGCGTCCCTATGCTGGCGCGACGGGCCGCCAAGAAAAGCTAAGCCAGCGCAGCCTCCCTCGCTTCGCTCGAAGAGGGGCCGGCGAAAGCACGGGTCGTTTTCCACCGGCGCACCCGTTGATGCGCTCCCGATAATGAGGGAAAATGCCGCCCGATGCTCAACAAAAAGGGGTATTCAGGATGACGGCTTTCAATGTGGTGCGGTTTCGGATCAAGCCGGGACGCGAGAAGGATTTTATCAGCCTGTTCAAGAAAGCCGATCGCGGCTTTGCCGGCATGCGGCGGATTTCCATGATCAAGACCGGCGAAAACACCTATTGTTCCGTTGGCGAATGGGGCGCCTTTGACAATATCGTCGCGGCCCGCCCGGTGATGATCGAATTGCTCAATTCCTTCCGCGATTGCCTTGAGGATTTGGGCGGCAGCCTGGGCGTGACGGATCCGGTTTCCGGAAGCACCGTTTTCGAGTTGTCGGGGAGTGAAGGGGGTAAGCCAAAGGCAAAGTCCGGTAAATCGGCCGCCAGGAAAAAACCTGCGGCCAGGAAAAAGCCAACGAGGAAGAAAGCGGCAAAACGCAGAAAGCGGAAATAGACCGTTTCGCTTCTGCCGGATGATTCTCCCAGGAGACCGCTGGCTCAGACGTCAGCGCGGTGGTCCCTGGGCGACAGAGCGATTGGCTCAAGAATCGGCGTCTGGCGTGCGGGCGCCGATGCATCGCCGCGTAGTTGGGCGCACAACACCGCGCTCAGGGAGCCGCCTTCTGCGGTGATCAGGTGGCAAGTGGGCGTTGCGCGGGGGTTCAGTTCTATGAATTGGGCGCTCCCGTCATCGGCGCGGAACAGAAAATCAAGTCCGCACAGACCCGAGAGCTGCAATTGGCTCACCATCCGCTCTATGGCTGTGGTCATTCCCGGATGAGCAATGACCCGAACGACAGTTGCCGGACCTGTCGGCCCGTCGGATTTGAGAACATCAACCAGCACAGCCGCGAGAACCTTGCCTTGCCAGCAGGCCACGGCAGCGTTCGCCGGCCGGCCGTCAATGTATTTCTGCAGGCTCAGTATATTTTGCCGGCCCCCGAGAAAGCGCTTGATCAGTGTCGCATTCCTGTTCACCAGCAGGTGCTTCAATGCGCGTGGAAAGCCCGGCCACGCCCGCAATCTGGCGAAAGCGCGCTCGGCCTCCGGAGCGGTATTCACGATCGCGACTCCTCGGCCGCCCGAACTACCATCGATTTTCAGTACGGCCGGCAAGCCGAATGCGTTCACCTTGTGCCGAAGCGCGGCCATGTCCGTAATGGCACTGGTTTCCGGGCAGGGAATATTCAGGTCGCGCGCCAGCCGGGCGATGCCGGCGCGCGAATAGAACAACCGGAAATTGTCGGGATTTCCCAAGGACCTGGCAAGCAGGGACCGCAGCGGATCACCAAATTCCGCCGATGCATAAAGTTGGTGAAGTTGCAACGTTACCTGGTCATCACAGGGAATCAGCAGGTCCGCCTGTGAGCCGATAATCGCCGCGCGCAAGGCCGCGAGCGGCCGGAGAGTGGAGTAGGGATGGACGACATTGATGAAAGGCAATTGAGCCAGGGGATGGCCATTGCAACACAGAACATCAATGGTAGCTCCCGCGTCGTGGAATGATCGCGCCGCGTGCGCTGCCGATGGCCAGGGAAAGGCATTCATCACAAGCACGCGAAGCCGCTTCGGCAGGGAGGCCGGAACGCTTGCCTCGGCGAGACAATGGTCGAGCTCGAACGCCAGGCGCATGATTGATTCCGGGTCGCGCACCGTCTCAACGTGCGAACCAGGAATGACCGTCCCGCTGACGAAGTCGCAATATTTGCGCCAGAGAAGCATGGGACTGCAGGCGAAATCGTCATCAGATTCTGCGCTGATGAACGTAATCCGGCCCGGGTAGCGGGAAGGCTGGTACAAAGCCGCGGCAGCCAAACACTGCTCCTCCAGAGAGCCTCCTGCGCTGGCATTGTCGCGCGTTATGGACTGCGTCAATCTTTCATGCACCCGTTGCAGAAGATTGCGTGTCCGCATCCCGATTTCCACCAATGCTGCGCGGGGCGCCAGGGTTGTGAGTTTCTTGAGATGCCAAAAAGCTCTGCGGCCTTGGGACTTCAGAAACGCGGCAACCGGCCAAAAACGCCGGTCATAGATCGTGTCAATCATGACAAGGAGGCCCACATCCCGGCCGGCTTCTCGCAACAGACGCGCGACCTCGATTGCGACAAGGCCGCCGAGGGAATAGCCGGCCAGAAAATAGGGCCCCGATGCCTGCGCCGCCTGAATTTCGGCCGTACAGCGGTCGGCGAACAATTTGACGGTCAAAGGCTCTGCTTGATTCGCGATACACGCGGTGTATTCCACGCCAATGATTGGGTTCGGGCATGCCATGCTGCGTGCCAATGCCGACAGTTCCCAGGGATCGCCCCCCGCGCCCGGAAATAGATACAGCGGCGCGCCGCGCTCACCCTGGCGGAGCACGGGCAGGACCTGTGTCGGAAAGGGACTAGCGTTTTCCAATAAAATGCCGGCCGATTCTGCGCGCGGTAAAATCGGCGCCATACATGAATCGCATCAGCGGACCGAAGCTGCCGGCGGCGGCAAGTCCGACAAAGTAAAGTCCCGCAACCGACGATTCGAAGTTGCCCGACAGGGTAGGCATCGACCCAGTTCCGTGAATGCGGCTGCGAATTTTTTCATCCATGAAGGAAAGCCGGTTAAGATCAACCCGATAGCCCGTCGCTGCGATGACATGATCCGATTCGATTTGGCGTCCAGCTTCGCCGTCCCGCCGCATGTTCAAGACGATGCGATTTCCTTGAAGGTTGGCGCTGTCGATTTCATATCCATGGACAACATTGGCTTTTCTCACGCGTGATTCCATGTACCAAAGCGAGAATGGTCCGAGGTGACGACGCAGGATAGCGAGCCGCAATGAGCTTGGCAAAAATCTGTACAGCTGCGGCCAGTCGCAAAAAATTCGCGACCTCAGCCCTGGGCCAAGGCCCGATGAAGGATGGCGGATCTTTCGCCAGATGCTCGGTGGGCGAGGTTTCGATGAGTATTTTATCTTCGCCGCACGCGTGACAATGGTAACGCGGGCGCCGCTTTCGAGAAGAAACGCCGCTATATCGATGGCAGACGAGCCGGCGCCTATCACCGTCACGTCGCAATTCCGGAATCGCTCCATGTCATGATGGGCGCTGCTGTGCGATACGTGTTGAGGTCCAAAATTGGCAAGGACCTCCGGCATATAGGCAAAATGCGTCACGCCTACCGCCACGACGACCTTGCGCGCGGTTACAAGTTCGCCGTCGTCGAGCCGCAGTTCAAATCCTTGCCCCTTTTCCGTGATCGAGGCGACAGATCGCTGGTCCAGCCCGGGCACGAAGCGCCTCTGAAAATCGAGCGCGTAATCGTTAAATGCTTCGAGGGATACCGGTATCGCGCTATCGTCGTAGGCAATGCCGTTCCTCGCGCAATAGTCCTTGAGCGTGTGAGATCCCGCTGGCGCGGACAGGCTTGAAGCAAACCCATCAGACTTCAGCATCATGCCCTTGGGCATGTGGCCGCGCCACGTGGTCATGGGCTTGCCGAAGGTCTGAATATCCAGACCAACATGGGTGAGGTGCGCGGCAATTGAGAGTCCAAATGGACCAGCACCAACTATTGCCGCATCAAGAACTTCCACGACGACTCCGCCCCCCGGTTTATCGCTCTGCCCCCATTTTCATTGATGGCCAGCTTGTCGTGGCGGAGTTTTAGGCAACAGGGCGATATTTAACAAGATCGGACTAATCGATGCGGCAGCCGCCCCCGAATTCGAGCGGCATTAAGCATGCGGTTGCCCGCAAAACCTCGAAACGGAGGATATTCCGCGCGGGCTGGCTTTCATACATTGTTCATCGGCATGCCGGTCCGCCCGGACGCAGGAGTTCGCCACAAAACGGCATGCAACGAGACGCGGCGGAGCATCTCGACGTCCGGCCTTGGAATGCTATAAGCAGGTTTGAGGCCTCCAATTGCCAGCCTTTGGCGGTTAACGCGATTGCGAGTGCTTTTCCATCCGGGTTTTTATGTTAACCTAAGGTTGTTATTTCAAAGATCGGCCGCCTTAGCTCAGTCGGTAGAGCATCGCATTCGTAATGCGGGGGTCGCGTGTTCGAGTCACGCAGGCGGCACCATCACTTAAGTCCCCCCCGAGATTAGACTTGTCTCGCTATTGTCTCAAGGCCCGGGGGGCCGTTGAGTCAGTGTGACTCACCGATGCGCAACGGCGGAGAGCCTGCACGTTGCCAGGGCTCAAAAAGCAATTGAGGTATGGGCGCGGTGAGCAGGTCCGGCACGGATAGGGCCTTGAACAGAAAACTAGCACTTTCAATTGACCTGTCCTGCAAACGATCCAAAATCTCCTGAACGCGCCCAGTGCCCACCGTGACGGTGAGCACCAGGAGATTGGGGATGCCCCAATGGGTTTTGTGTATCTGGTGAGCAAGAATTTCGCGGTAGGCCGCGAGCTTCCCCAGATAGGAGGTCTGGCTTCCGTTTGACCGCGAGAGGGGCATCGTGCCGCGATCTGCCTCAAGAGCAAAGAAGCGGTAGGCCTTCTTTTCACCCGGCCTGTATTCAATTCCGAACAGCCCATCGGGCACCAAGTAACCGCCAGAGGGCACCGGAATCCGAAATGGCGTGCCAGAGGCGCGCGTTTGCTCGGGCGCCCGCGCAAGTATCTGGGGCCACGCAATGAACCTGAGTTGTGGATCAGTTCGCACGTCAAGGTCCAGGGATGCCAGGACTTCGCAAATCATAAGCGAGTGCAGGAATTGGCGATGTGCCGTCGGAGCAGGGAATGTGCGCACATCGCCCGTCGCAATCCCTGCCTCCCGTAACGCTTTTGTCGCGCCTGCATCACTCTCGTGGACGGTTGGTAGGTGGCATGCTCTCGCTAACTCCCATTGCTGATCGGGCCGGCCGATATAGCCTTCATGGTAAAGGTCTCCGAGCCGTTCCGTGAACCGCTTTTCGGAAGCGCCACCGACGAATGCGTGTATGTAGGTTGAGCGCAGAAAGCGATAGCGTTCTAGGAGCTTGAATATTTCGATGTCACGCTCGGACAGTTCAAGTCGTTTGCCGGTTCGCGTTCGGCGCATTCTTGACCGGCGTGGCGGCATCTGCATGGCCCGCGCTGTAGCACTCGGATGCGGGAACAAAAACGTGCAGCATGTTCTGGTATGTTCAGCTACAGCCGCGAGTAAGCCGCCATAGTAACAGTGCGATTTCTGCCGCTCTCTCTGAGGTTTAACGCTGTTACCGGTATGATTTTGTCGCTGTCCTGGCGTGTCCATGTTGAGCTATGGCAGGTGGCGCGCTAATATCTGGCGTCCACTGGGCATCAACCCCCGGGGCATCGCGATGCTCCTCTCACGAGGAGATACCGCGATGCGGATACTGTCAAAGCGTCAGCTTAAGGAGCTTGTTCTCTACTCCCCGCAACATGTTGCTCGCCTTGAGGCGGCAGGGACGTTCCCCAAGCGGGTACAACTCGGCCAATGCAGGGTCGGATGGATCGAGCAGGAAGTAATGGATTGGCTTCAAGAGCGCATCAAACGCAGAGATTAGTCACTACAGCGCTCCCGATGAGGGAGTAATGGGGCGGGGCGGAAACGCTTCGCCCCTTTTTTTGCCCCGCCCGCGACCCCCGGGGGTTACTGCTATCTCAAAACTGAGCCACACTTTGGGCACGTCGCCGTGGGCGACCTCACCGTCAGCAGCTTACTGTGGCGCGGGAGCCGTTTTGCGTGATCTGTTTCGCTCAGCGTAAATCGAGTGCGGTACAATTGAGCTGCCGAGGAAAAAGCAAATGACGTATACCCTTATTCTTGGCCAGAAAAATTACTCATCGTGGTCGATGCGCGCATGGCTGCTGCTGAAGATGCTAAATGTCTCGTTTGAGGAGGTCACGGTTCCGCTCTATACGACAGATTCACGCGAGATGGTACGCGCACTTGGCGGGCAGACTGGTCTGGTCCCTGCACTCAAATTCGGAGACACGGTAATTTGGGATACGCTAGCTATCTTTGAATATTTTCAAGAGACACACGCCGTCTGGCCTTCAGGCCTGCAGGATCGCATATTGGCTCGCAGCTTTAGCGGGGAGATTCACTCAAGTTTCAACGCCCTGCGAGGGGCAATGCCGGTAAACACTCGTGCCCGAAGGCGCGTCGCGAAAATAACGGATGACGTAAAAGCCGATATTGAGCGCGTGGAGGAGATTTGGACGGTTCGCAAAGGTGGAACGCCGTGGCTTTTTGGAGCATTTTCCGGCGCTGACATCATGTTTGCCCCAATTGCCACCCGCTTTCAGACATATGACGTTGAATTGAGTGAAATTGCTAACGTCTATAAGGAACGGCTCCTAGGGCACCCTCTAGTAGCCGAATGGCTGAGACTTGGTATTGAAGAAACCGATATTATTCCTTGTTTGGAGTTAGGTTGACTCCCATGTCTCGTCACGCATCCCGTAATTGCGGACAACTTCGACTAACGACATTTGGCGAACCAACCGCCGATGAAAATAGTCCCTGCTATTAACATTAGATTTTGTTGGTCGATCTTTCGCTACCAAATTGGATTCAGTGTCGCAGGCGCTGCAGAAATGCATTCACTTCCCGGATGATATGCGCCTCACGCCATTCGATGTCGGCAACCCAGCGAGCGACCCAAACACATCGTGGCTTTGCTCCTTCAGAAGGCCGAACCACTGCAAGCGGAGCGGCGTTCTCAGGAAAAATGAGCGGTAGCCTCGCTGAATCGGTCAAACTGATCCACTACCCTCAATTGCACAACCTTGCGTTTTAGACTTATGCTGGCCCAATCGGGCATCGGGACTGGGGCAAAGTCCATGCAACTTAAGATTCAGCGCTCTCAGCGTGCCGGTGGGATCACGGGCGGCACCGTCTACTTCTGCCTGGATGTTCGGGCGGACTACACGCCGGAAGAAACCGAAAACATCCGTAAATACAAGCTCGGCAGCGAGGTCATCTACAACAGCCAGGCTGCGCGCAAACACCTAGACAGCGCCGGCGGGCATCTCGACCGAACCCAGGTCGGAGGTGTCGGGGAGCGAGCTGCAGGATTAGCGCGAGGCGCTTTCTCTTTGGCGATGGCGAAGATGAGCCTGAACATCAGCATCGCGAGCCTCGGTAAAGGTCACCACATCGAGTGCAAAGACCTCGCTGAACTTCTGGAAGCCGAGGAGACCGTTCGCAACGCCTGCAAGAGCGTCACCCAGTTTCTTGAGACCGCCGCGACCTTCAATGGCAGCGAGGTGGTGATCGAATACGACAAGGGCGAAGAGCGGGTGCATATCACCCAGGGTGCGCCACCTCTCCTATCATATGATGGCCCCGATTCCTCGGCTAACCGAGTAGGACAGATAATCGACCGAGCGCATCCCTCAGACCCCGGAGAAGCGCTCGGCCGAAGCGTTGGGAAGTTTTGGAGCAACCCCACCAATCGGAAAATAGTAACGGCCGGCCTCGCATTGGTATTGGTAATCTTCCTCCTGCACTCCTGCTTCCGATAATGCCGGATGTTCCATCGCCCTTCTCAGCCTTCACTCCGTTCTTCCGCCGATTTACTGACGAACGAGCGCGCGACCTCCAAGGACTTCGAGACCTTTACCGGACGGTAGAGCGGCTTCATCGAGCATCGCGCTTTTCCGAGGAAAGGGCGCAATATAGAATCGGGCTTGAAATTTACGCGAAGTATGCCGATCAGTATGGCGAGGATGCCCTAACTCCCATCGCGGGATTATTGGGCGCGCTTACCCGCCTTGAGACGCCCATCTTCCAGTTCCCGGAGATCAAGTGGGATGTGGTGCATCTCAGCCTCAAAGAGCAGGTGGACCTCAACCGTTTCTTGCGGGCAAAGGAGTATTTCCACGCGCACGAAGATCGTGTCATCGCGGAGTTCGAGGAAGGGCTCGCGGGAATCTTCGAGGTATTGACCTGGGGACTTCCCGCGACCGAGGCACCCTCGCCTTTCTCCATGCCGATCATGAACACCCTGAACGAGCCCAGACTCCTTATTGACCGGGTGTACAACATCGTGGCCAGCGAGAAGAACCAGACCCTCGGGCTGTTCGCCGAGGTCAGGGACCGCATGTACGAGAACCTCTGTCATGCTTCCAATCATGTACCGAACACGCCGAACAAGCGCCCGCTCAAACATGCGATGGACGTGAAGGATCCAATAGACGTGCTTGCCGATACCTACCTAGCCGGCACTCCCTTCCACCACTACCTCAATCACCACATTCCACTAAAGCTCACCTACGAAGACCGCTTCAGCCACATGCACATCGTAGGCGGCAGCGGCGCGGGCAAGACCCAGCTCCTGCAGCATCTCATCCTGCACGACCTACAGGCCGATGACCCTCCGGCCCTTATCATCGTGGACAGCCAGACCGATCTCATCGGCAAGATTTCCCGGCTGGCTATCTTCGAGGAAAAGCTCAAGGGCAAGCTGGTGCTCATCACCCCGAGGGATACCAAGTTTCCTCCGGCCCTCAATATCTTCGACGTCAACCGCGCACGGCTCGGGCAATACGACGAGGAGACCAAGGAGCAGGTGACTGCAGGGGTGATCCAGACCTTCGACTATCTCTTCAACGGATTACTCGGGGCCGACCTCACCGCCAAGCAGGGCGTGTTCTTCCGCTTTGTGGCGCGACTCATGCTCGCGCTTCCTGAAACGATGGGCAGGAACGCGACCATCCTCGACATGATTAATTTAATGGATGATCCCGAGCCTTATCGCAAGGCCATCGAGTCGCTGCCGCCAATCCCGCGCAATTTCTTTGAACGGGACTTCATCAGCAAGCCCGGCAAGAAAAACACGTTCGAACAAACCAAGGAGCAGATTCGCTATCGGTTGAACGCGATCCTAGAGAACCCGACGCTGGCCCGGCTCTTCACCTCGGAGCGCACCAAGATTGACCTCTTCACCGAGATTAATAGCGGCTCGATCATCCTCGTGGATACCGCCAAAGATTTTCTCAAAGGATCATCCGCCCACTTCGGCCGCATTTTCATCTCCCTCGTGCTCCAAGCCGTGCTCGAACGCGCCGCGATACCCGAAGAAGAGCGCAGGCCCGCATTCTTGATCGTGGATGAGGCAGCGGGCTATTTCGACGGCAACATGGACGACCTGTTGACGGAGGCCCGCAAGTACAAGCTCGGGTGCGTCTTCGCGCACCAGTTCCTCGACCAAGCTACGCCTTCCCTCAAATCCTCACTGGCGGCGAATACGGCTATCAAAATGGCCTCGGGCGTATCAACCGGCGATGCCCGCCAGCTTGCGCCCGACCTCCGCACCACGCCGGAGTTCATTCTCGATCAGCCGCGTCTCAGCTTCGCGGCGCATATCCGAAACGTCACGCCCCGGGCAGTGAGCATCCCCGTCCCTTATGGCGCGATGGAGAGCCAGCCTAAGTTGTCGAACGAGGCATACGATGAAATGCGGAGGCTCAATCGCCAGCGGGTTAGCCTGCCTCCGCTCCCAACCGACGGCGGTGTCACCCTTATCCCGAAGGTAGCCCCAATCCCGCCCACCCATTCACTTCCGAAGCCCCCAGACGATCCCAGCGCTGCTTCCGAGGATTGGTAGGAGAATAATTGGATTTAAGGGCGGGTTGATTGGGTTTGGTCGGGGCGTTGCATTTCAGCGTTTTGAATATAAGTCGGGCTCGCAAGAAATGGGCACCACGCTGGCAAGCGTCTCATGGTGCGAATTAATTTCGTTTGATCGGCGCGGCCGGCTGGGGGATACGGTATCCCCCCTCCTATCCCCAAGCGTATCCCCCAGGCCATCTGGGGGAGGTCGGTTTAGTAAACTGCCAAGGACAATCGCGACGACTTCAAGTCTGTCGCCAAGCGTCTCGAATGTGATGAGGACAAGGGACGGTTTGAGGCGAAGCTGGGGAAGATCGCTAAGGCAAAACCGAAAAGCGGCGCGAAGTCCTAATCATAGTTCGCTGGCGATCGCCTTGGCATGTAGCCTTTCATACCCTTCAAGGATGGACAATAGGTTGTTGGCTCGGTGAATATAATCACGGGCCAGTGAGGGGTTGTCCGTCTGATTTTCTTGCGCTCTCGCCAGCAGCCAAGCGATCTCCTCTCGGTAAGCCCGCAATAGAAGGTCTAGGGCGGCGGCTTGAGGCATGAAATAATTGACGCCTAGGCGTCCTCAAAATAACCCAAGTTCCAATGCCGAATTCTAGGCCGGTTCCGCATATAAATTAAATATGGTTTTGGGTCGCCTCCGGGCGTTACACCAAATTCACACGAATTGGCTTTGCGGATAACCTTTGGAAAAACACAAGCGGTTGTGCTGGGTTTGTGAACTATAATATCACCACTCCATTTCGGACCGCTTTTCCCCTTGACTCAAAGAGCTCGTAATCCTTCCATAGAACAAAAAGGGAACATAGCAAATTTGGCGGTCCAGGGTCAACCACTCACTGATGCCGACTTGGCCGCATATGAGCGCGAAGCTGCCGAGACCGTGCGCAGTTCGGGAATGCTGGCCAGCCTACGGGACGTGCACGGCGCCCGCATGGAGATTTGGGCGCTCTGCACGGCGTGCGGCCACGCCCGCCATTATCATCCTTCCCCACTGCGGGGGATGCTGAGCCGAAAGCTGAAAGACGAAGAGGATTCGCTTCTCAATGCAGCGCGGCTATTTCGGTGTTCTCACTGCCTGTCGAGGAAAATTGTCCTCGTACCGTATGCTCCGGACAAAACCGGATGAAACCGACCTGGGGGATGGCCGCCAAGCTGGAGGGGCTGCGCCCGCCTAAAGCCAAATGGAAGCAAGGTTCTAATCCGCTTATCGGGTCGGTGGCCGAGTGCATTGCGAAATGGCTAGAGCTTCCCGGCTACCAGCAAAGGGATTGCTGGATTGCCTGGGGCTACCCGTGGGCCGGCGAAGCGCATGGGCGAATGCAGGGCGAGGCCATTGCTGCCTATGTGCTTGAATACGGCATTCCGCCGCATATGGCCTTGCAACGCGGCCAGCCGCCGCTCGAGCGCCTACGCGAGATCGTCTCCATGCCCCGCCTAAACCCCGCACCGATGCTTGGCCCGGACGAGAAGTGGCTTTCTATTGGCGATGACCTCGAAAATCAGGATGATGACGGCATGTGTGGAAAATTCACGGCGATGGCATCTTGGGCGGAGGTGGTTGCCTTTTCTCAGCCACTTACGGTTGACCGCTACGATGGCGCCAACGATCAAAGCCGGACCTATCGCGTGATGACCGTCCTTCCGGTCATCATTTGGGACAAGGACCTTCAGCGTCGGCGTGTGGTGCCAATGCGCTGGGGCTGGCCCGATCCGTGGAATTGGAGAAGCCCAAAACCAATTCATGCGCGCGCCGAAACGATTGACGACCCTCGAAAGACATTCGCCAAGCCGTTTTACGGCGGTCAGCGCGGCATCGTGATCGTCAAAACATTCAACGAAGCGCCCGATGTGCCGGGCAAGGCGGAGCAACACACGATAACCCCGGGAGATCGTACGGCGATGGGGTTCGCCTTTGTCTGGAAGAGCTTTGAGATCGAAGGGCTTCCGCAGCCGCTCCTTGCCTGCGTGATGGTAACCGTTCCGGCCAATAAGCTGATAGCCACATTGCCGACGGACCGCATGCCGGCAATACTTGCGAATGAAGATTGGGCGACATGGCTTGGAGAGAATGATGCAGGGCCGGCCGAAGCCAAAGCGTGTCTTAAGACGGTTGAAGGTGTGAATTGGAAAATGACAAAGGAAGAACGGGAGAGCTCAGTGCGGGCAAAACCGACTGTCTCCGACCCCGGAGGTAGGCAATGAAGCCAACATTGCGTAGTGGTACAATTTCAAAATGGAAAAATTCACCAGCGGCTCAAGATTAATTATCATATGCGGCCTGCCGGGTTCGGGTAAGACCACGCGCGCTATGATGCTCGAAGATAAGCTTCGTGCCATTCGTTTTTCTCCCGACGAATGGATGAATGCTCTTTCGCTGGACCTCTATGACGAAGAGAAGCGCGCGAAGATAGAGGCGCTGCAATGGAAGCTTGCTCAGCAACTTCTCATCCTCGGTCTCACCGTGATCATCGAATGGGGCACTTGGGGAAGGTCGGAACGGGACACATTGCGACTCGGAGCCCGAACCCTTGGCGCGGCAGTCGAGTTGCACTATCTCTCAGCAACTGTGGATGTCCTCTTCGAAAGAATTCGGCGTCGGGGTATGGAGACTCCGCCTATAGAACGAGACGCCATATTGGGATGGGCTGAGAAATTCCAGGAGCCGACACTTGAGGAAATGGCCCTCTTCGACAAGCCTTCCCCGTCGGAAAGTTGAGACTCGTTTATCTGAAACGTCACGCCCCAGACAGTGAACCTTGCCATGGCTGAGTTTGAACATCGCGAACTTCATCTAGTGAAGAAGGCTCTTGCGATTGCAATACTTGTAATTGAGCGGCAACCAGGTCCGTTCCAATCGACCTCGGACCAAGCAGATATGAAAACTTTGCTTGATAACCTGATCGAATCTGATACCGAGCTGGCGTTCTACGTGCGAGCAGCGCGGGTCGCCGTGACCGGAGAACCATACTGACGAACGTCAGCCCGCAAAGCGCCACAAGTGAGCTTGCGCTGCGTGGCATGCCCTAAGAGACTTCATTCCGTGCTTCACGCCAAATTGGAGATATTATTCGTACACTGATTAAACAGAATGAGGCATTCTGTTCAGGGAATGCTGAGGGCGTCAAGAGCTATATCTTGGCCTCCATCCTGCGAAGCCTAATCAATGGACTATGCTTTATGACACAACAGGTCATCGTAAATATTTGACCTCGCCCGAGCGCGACGCTTTCATCACCGCCGCGTCAGCCGCCGATCCCGAAACTGCCACGTTCGGACTAACGCTTGCGTATAGCGGAGCTCGTATCTCCGAAGTGTTGGCGACCACCCCTGCTCGATTGGATTATTCTGTCGAGGGGATCGTATTTCGCACCCTCAAGCGGCGCCGAACCGACATCTTCAGGGTCGTACCCATTCCATCGCCTCTTCTCGCCCTCATTGAGGAAGTGCACTCTGTTCGATCAAAGCAGATCGACGCTGAATTGCGGGATCAGCGTATTTGGCCGTGGTGCAGAACTACTGCCTGGTCACGGATTAAGTACCTCATGCAGGCGGCTCAAATATTTGGTGCCCAGGCGATGCCAAAGGCGCTTAGACATGGGCTAGGGGTTCAGGGTGCAGCCGAGGCGGGCATTCCTTTGAATGTGATGCAAAAATGGATGGGACACGCGAGAATTGAAACTACGGCGATTTATGCCAATGCTGTAGGAAAAGAGGAGCGGGCTTTGGCTAGTCGCTTATGGCGGCAGAACTCGTAATTCTGTGGTAAAATTGGTCCAAACAGGTGACTCATATGGCTGATTTGAAATGGAAGGCAACACCGAAGGCCAAAATCTACGAGGCATGGAGTGCCGTTGCAGACGGAAGGGTAAAAATAGTTGGGGATGGCAGCGCTGAGGTTCAATCATCTGATCGGGCTAAGACCTATCAAGTCGTTTGGACCAACGATAAACAATCATTCGGATCAAACGACAACGCTTCCTTTTTCGTGGGTTATGCCGGCTATCCAATTATCGCAGTCGCAATGGCGCTGGGTCTCGTTAGTTATGACCAAACGGTGATATCCAACTTTAAGGATATAAACTGGAACAGGCTCAACGATCTATACAAGCGCCGGTACGATGACGTGGTAGATTACGTCATATCAAAAATTGAAAAGGATGGACGAGATACAGCGGAGCGAATTCGATCCCATGCCGATGTTGTATTTGCAAATTATAAAGGTCTAAAGCTGGGTCGGATAAGTCCGCCCGGAGAACCGCCAACACGATCCTAGAGTCGCATATCGTCGGAGGATGAATTGTCTCGCCCGAAGATATTTATCAGTTCCGCCACGCCGAGGTTGGCCATTGCAACAGCTTTACACGCTCGCTTGGAGCGAGATTTCCATGTGCAAGTTTGGGATCAACACGGGATTCCGCCTTCTGAATATCCGATCCCAGCCCTTTTGAAGCACAGCAGGGAGAACGATTTCGCAATTCAGATTATTGCGCACGACGTTATCCAACGTGATGATCAGGGCGAGTTTTTCGCTCCCAATCCAAACGTATTGATTGAGATAGGTATCTTTATGGGCGCGCTCGGCCAAAAGCGCGTATTTCTATTGGCACCTTCATCTCACTCATCAATCAGGATTCCCAGCGATCTTGGTAGCTTGACGCTTGTAACTTACGATGAGAAGCGCGAGGACGAAAACCTGGAGGCGGCGGTCGGCCCGGCAGCATTCAAGATACGTCAAGAAATTGAGCGGCAATGGCCGGAAGTCTATTTAGAACGCTCGCGGCAACACCAAGTCAATTTATTTCCTGATATCGATTTTCGTCCACTGGTTGCCAAGGCGGAGGAGCTTACTTGCTGTTTCGTTCACTCGCGTCGTTGGCGAGAGAACCACGGCGAAGCCATCGCACAGCGAATGCACTCAGGCCAACTAAAAAAACTTCAACTGATGCTTCCAAACATTCGCGATGAACCATTCATACGTGACTTGGCGTCCCGCTTTGATGATGAACCATCCATACCTGGAATGCTCCTTGATGCCTTTGTCTGGATAAAAAATCTCAGTGATGAGTTCGGGCCCAAGGTCAAGATTTCGTTGTTTTCAAAAGTGCCAGTCTATTCCTTCTACAGATTCCAGTCTTCGGCCGTAATTGCTTTTTATCCGCTTGCCCGCGTGCGTCGCCCATCCCCAACGTTAATTGCAAACAGCGGCGATGAGGTTTGGGACTTTATCTCGCAAGACATGGCGGAATACGAAAAGGAATGCGTCGAAGTTTTCCCTGACCAGTTGGTGGGCCTGATTGGAGATTTTCAGCGCAAGTTTCATCTTAAAACCAAAGCAAAAGGCAGTCGCAAAGGCGCGCGCTGAACAGAATGCCTCATTCTGTTCAAAATTTCTTTCCTTTTGGCTAGCACCGACAGTCCCTATGCTCCCATTGCTGAAGAAACATTCGCGTTAGCCCGGATGTTGCGCCGTCCGCTTTGCGCCAATGGAGGGCATACCAATCAATCTAATTGTGACGGCGCGGCGCGGTGGTCACCGTTTTCACCCTGGCCCGCCCCCCCCGCTTTCGACCGATCCCCGATCTACAGCTAGGATCGGGGTAAGAATTCTCCTGCCCGATGGGATTCTTGCAATCCAATGAATAGCATGTGGCGTATCGCGCGTTTCTTCATCTTCGACGACTAGCCTCCCGTGCATCAATCTATCGCAACAATAACGACTGGAAACTGTGGTGACATGGCGTTAGCACATGTGTATCAATACTAGCGCCATGCGTTGGTTGGCTTTGTGCCGGTCCCGGGGGGGCTATGCATAGTGGCTTTCGACTGCGCAACTTTATTTCCTTCTTCCGCTATCAAAAGTGCACAGTAGCCGCGCTCGTCACTTTCCTATCGGGATGCGCGGATTCAGCACTCTATCATAGCCACAAGGTTGTTAGCCGTGATCAAGCGGCTGGTATTCTCGTTTCCATCAGTTCAGTCGCACCTTGGTCGCAGGTATCGGACTCGATGGCACCGAATTTCAGCATGCCCAATGGCGACGCCGCACTAGCTCAGGTCGCCCCGACCACGGCGCGCCTGCAGTCACAGGTGTTGAGCGCCTTCGGGCTCAATCTGGCCGTTGGGCTGCCGCAGACCTCGACCACGGGCTCCCAGGCGGTGACCTCCGCGACGACGAACACGCAAAGTATCGCGAGCGGCGTGACAACCAACAATTCCAGCGTCGCCAGCGGTAATTCCTCGGCCTTGACGAACACGACGGCGCCCGGCGTCGTGCCCACCGTGCCGACCGGCGTGCCAACTGGCGCGACATTGCCGGCGGCCGGCGGAATCGCGGGCGACATCGGCATCGATCCGCTGCTCAAATATTACGCCGCCGAGTCGCTCTTCCAGGCCGTGCGCAACATGAACGCCGAAGTCCAGAACGTCGTATCGGAAGACTGCTTTGTGCCCTATCTGGTGCAGCTCAAGCTGGCTGTCATGCCCTATCAGCGGCACCTGCCGTACGATATTCACGCGCGCATTGGCTTTTTTCCAGCAGACCTTCGCGCCGACCCTGACGCCAAAGACCCCAAAGTTCAGAAAGACCCTTGTCTCGAGGTCAACAAGAATACGGGAACCTTCGATGAGAAGGCCGACGGTCCGAGGGTAATTCCATTGCTGGTTACGGACGACATCGAACGGGCGATGACGTCGCGGGCCGTTGAGGTAGCACGACAGATCGGTCTGGCGCTGTCGGGCATGGTGCACGGTGTAGGCGGCAATGTTGGCGCCAGCGCCGCTTCTCAGGACGTGCAGTCGATAAGCGGCCAGGACATCGACAGCACCTTCACAGTCACGCGCCAATCCGACAACACGCTCTATGTCCGGATCGGCGCCTCCAACGAGGGCACGGCAGGCTACGCGCTGGTGGGCCAGACTCATGACATATCCGTCTTGGTGCTGGTGCCCAGAACCTACTTCGGCCGGTCAGAGGACAAGCCCGGCTCTATGCAATTGAACTTCGTCACCCACACCCAATTTCGCGACGCGGAGACCGGCGCGATCCTGCCGGACATGGATAAAGACGTGCTTGAAGCCCAGGAAGACGACGCTATGAAGGGCTTCCTGGAAAATGGCTACGACGCGATGGGGCTTCCAGAATGGAATAAGATCGATGTGGAATTGCGCCACGGCGTAGTGAAGGGCCTTTTGGCGGCAATTCAAGACAACGACATTGATCACTTTGCGGACGTCATGTGCGATCTCGGGCGCGCGCCGTTGCTGCCGGATGCCGCGAAAAAGCAGCTTAAAGGACATCGGCTGCTGCCGTCTTTCGATTGCAGCAAGCCCGATAACATGGAAACCGTGTCCGAGTTGGCAGAGTCTCTATGGACACGCCTAAGCCTGCTTCTGACAGACAGCGCCTACAAATCATCCTATTTAATGCTATATCCGCCTGCGGCCCTGAACATTTCCGGACCGCAACCTCCTGGCGCAAAAGCCGGGGACAGCCCGCCAGGCGAGATTCCGGTGACGGCGTTCGACGACAAGGAAACGCTGCAGGTGAGCCTCCAGAACAGCGATGGCATGTCGGCTTTCGCGGCCTCCGTCCGCCTGGATATGACGTATCAGGACGGAGACAAAAAAAAGCGTATCGTTTCGTTCCTTCCAACCGCGATGAACCAGGACCCGACGTCCCACCTCCTGTCGCTGACATTTCCGTCTCCGGCCAAATGGGGGGTGCCGGCCGCCGCAGAAGGGGAGCTGCATTTCCAGCGCCACTGCCAAGACAGCACGCGGGCGCTGTGCCCCGACAGCGTTGCCCTGCATGATTTCAAAATCGCGATCGCTACTAGTGCGGACGACGCCGCGAAGGACACGCTGGCTTCGTTCAAGCTGACCGCGGCCAAGAGCATCGTGACCCATGATGGAACCGCCCCGTTCAATGTGAAAATCGATAAGCTGGGAAACGGCGAGGTCGTGACCCTCGCGGTGAATGGGGATCCCCAGATCGACTCGGCGACGGCCGAGGGAAACAAGCCGCTCGCGATTAGTGGCGGCGCGGTGGCGGTAACACAGAACGGGGTCGTGTCGCTGCATTTGTCGAACCTGCGTGGTGGCGACAGCTTCACCATCACTGGCGCCGGCAAGAAAGGGGACGCCGCGACGGGCAAGGCGACGACAAATAGCATTCTCATCGTCAAGCAATAAGGAGACATTCAATGGCGAAGAAATCCCAAGGATCAAACCAAGTGCCCACGCCGGGCGCGCCGCCACGTCATGGTCCGATCGTTCCGGTGATGCCAGTCGCGGCTCTGCGCCATGGTCCGATCGTTCCATCGATGACAGCTGCCGCGACGCACCATGGTCCGATCGTTCCATTAATGCCAGTCCTGTCGGCGCATCCTGGTCCGAACTTTTCGGCGATGGCGGCCGCCGCGCCGCATGATGGTTCGATCGCTCCGTCGATGGTAGCCGCGGTGCCGCGTCATGGTGCGATCGTTCCAACGGCCGCCGCCTCTTTTGCCGAAAGAACGGCCGTCACCGTAAATGCGAAGAAGTGGAAGAAGACGGCAAAAAAAGCCACGAGCCGCAAGAAGGCCACGAAGGGGGCGCAGAGAACGACTGACACAGTGAAAGCGAAGAAGTCAAAGAAGACGGCGAAAAAAGCTAAGGGCCGCAAGAGGACAATGAGGGCAGTGCGAGGCCAGTGATAAGCACCGGCGCCCTTTGCCGCGTCAGTCCGCCATTTTGCGAAAAGCGGATGAACCGCCTAGGCACAGCCAAACAGATAACCTTATCGGCAGCCTTGGAAGCTGTCGATCTATGACATCCTCCTTGAGTCCAGAAGCAGTCGGTTAGCTTCTAATAATGATAGCAAAAGGCCAGGCACCAGTAGCGGCCCTAACTATAATCCGTATACTGACTTAACAGTATGGCCGATATTGATAAGAGACTATTGGTGAAGTCAATAGCATCTACTGACTGCCGGCGTATTTTCGTGTCAGCAAGCCTCTATGAATTGGTCACTTTTTGACACTAGGGGGCAACGGAAATATCTCACTCCGGCTGAGCGAGCTTCCTTTATCGCAACGGCATGCAATGCAGATCACAACACCAGCTCATTTTGCCTCACCTTGGCGCTAACCGGCGCTAGAATATCCGAGGTATTGGCGCTTACTCCCGAGCGGCTTGATCAGAGTGAGGCCACAATCGTATTGGAAACACTCAAAAGGCGACGGAAGGGGTTGTTTCGTGCGGTGCCCGTGCCTCGGGAGTTGCTGTCGTATATAGCGGCAGTCCATGACCTTTCACGGCACCCTCCAACGGAGCGGCTCTGGAAGTTTAGCCGACCTACGGCCTGGAAGCGCGTGCGAACGGTAATGGCCGCAGCCAACGTTGCCCCTAGCCAGGCTAAACCAAAGGCGCTTCGGCACGCATTTGCAGTTGAGGCAGTGCAGCAGCGGATCGCGCTCAGCCTGATCAAAAAGTGGCTCGGCCACGCAAAAATCGAGACCACGGCCATCTATGCTGAACCGGTGGGTGACGAAGAGCGAGCCTTAGCGCGGCTAATGTGGCAGGCGGTACCTTCAGATGGCCGCTTTTGACCCAAAGGGGACATTCGCAACAGGCCGCCGATCCGAGAATCCGCCGCTATCCGGCGTGTTTCAGCTGCCTATCCGTTGCCCGGGCGAATTTGCTGATGATCTGGCGTAGGCCAGGTTCGCTGACATGGGCCAGCGCCTCTTGCGGTGAACACCAGCGTGTCTGGCGCGTGGCTCTCTCGGCCCAAGTGCGCCGCTGGCGAGCCACTTCCATGGCATAGACCTGAACCTTGCAGTGCAACACCTCGCCCGATTTGCGCAGCTTGTCATAGGAAAACCAGCCCAGCGGCTTTTCCCCCACTTCACCCAGTACGCCTGCTTCCTCCAGTGCCTCCTGCGCGGCGCACTCACGCGGCGTGCGGCCCACCAAGGGCCAACCTTTGGGCACGATCCAGCGCCTCGTGTTGCGAGTTGTGATTAGAAGTATCTTGATGGCGCCATCGACCCGCCGCCATGGCAGGGCTGCATATTGAATGTTCGCCACTGGCAAAGCAGGGCTGCTCATCCTCAAATCACCAGCGTTGACAGCTTAAAGCAGATCGCTCCGATCAGGGCGGCGGCCGGCATGGTAACGACCCAGGCGGTTACAATCTCCCGCGCCACGCTCCAGCGCACCGCCGTCGTCCGGCGCGCAGCGCCGACGCCGATGATCGCGCCCGTAATCGTATGGGTCGTGGATACCGGAATTCCCAATCCAGTGGCCATGAACAAGGTTATCGATCCCGCAGTTTCCGCGCAGACGCCCTGTACCGGCGCCAGCCGAGTGATTCGCGAGCCCATAGTACGCACGATCCGCCATCCACCAAACAGTGTGCCGAGTGCCATAGCGGCGTTGCAGCCAATCACGACCGCAAATGGGACGTGAAAACCGCCAGGCAAGCGGCCATGGGCGGCCAGCAGCACCGTGATGATGCCCATGGTCTTCTGCGCGTCGTTGCCGCCATGGCCCAGCGAATAGAGCGATGCGGAAACGAACTGTACCTTCCGAAATATCCCGTCCACTTGGGCGGGCGCCACGCGCACGAACAGCCAGGAGACCAGCAGAACCAGCAGCAGCGCGATGGCCAGGCCAGTAACCGGCGACAGCACGATGGCACCGGCGGTTTTGCCAAGCCCGTTCCAGACAATCACGCCGGTCCCCGCATGCGCCACGCCCGCGCCCACTAGCCCGCCGATTAGGGCATGCGAGCTGGACGACGGAATGCCAAAATAACCGGTGATCAGCTGCCAGAAGATCGCCCCCATTAGCGCGCCCGCCACCACGTTGTCGGTGATCGTTTCCGGGGCGATGATGCCCGTGCCGATTGTGGCTGCCACATGCAGGCCAAATACCAGGAAGGCCACGAAATTAAAAAAGGCCGCCCAGGCCACTGCGTAACGCGGCGCCAGGACGCGGGTGGAGACGATGGTGGCGATGGAATTTGCTGCGTCGTTGCGCCCATTCATGAAATCGAAGATCAGCGCAATGGCGATCAACCCTGAAAGCAGCAGCATGGGGGGTCAGACCTGTTCGATCACGATGTCGCCGATGCGGTTGGCTACGTCTTCGAAGCGATCCATCACCTTTTCGAGATGGTCGTAGATTTCCACGCCTATAATGTAACCCATGGCGTTGCCGTCGCGGTGCCGCCGGAACAGCGCCTTGATGCCTTGGTCGTTGAGCGTATCGGCATCCTCCTCCAGGCGAATAATTTCCTCGGTGATGGCATTCAGTCGCGTGGCATCCTCTCTCAGCGAACCCAAAAGCCCCACTGCCTCTATGGTGAGCCGGGCCGCCTGAACAATGCGTTCGCCCATCTCCGCCATTTCCGGCTCCAGCCTATCCACCTCGAACAGCAGCACCGCCTTGGCGGTTTTCTGCATCTGATCGATCGTGTCGTCCAAAGTATTAATCAGGTCCTTGATATCGCTGCGGTCGAAGGGAGTGATGAAGGTGCGCCGCGCTAGCAGCAATATTTCCCGCGCGATGGCGTCGGCCTCTTCCTCATGTTTGAAAATCCTGCCGGCGGCGTCGGCCACGGCAGGGCCTCCGCTCAAAAGCTCGCGGAGTGCCTCCGCGCCTCTAACCAATGTCTGGGCATGGCGGTTATAGAGCGCAAAAAAACGATCTTCGCGCGGCAAAAGGGCCTGGAACCAACGGAACATGCATTCCTCGCGGTGGGGCAGAAAACGGGTGGGACCACAGACTTACCCAACCTCAGGCCAACTTCCAAATCCGGCGCTGGGTCAGCCTCTGGCCATCGAACCAGTGCGTTTGGAGGTGGGCAAACACACCCTCATCGCGCATAATGACTTGGATGGATTGCAAAGCGTCATTGTATCGCAGAAAACACATTTCCGGGATGCACAGCCATGCCAGCCGTTTGTGAACGATCTGTCTTGATCATCTAGGGACCAGCCACATGTCTCCCCCAGAAAAACCTTCTCTGGCGATGGATCGGCGCGCTGTGATTGGTCGGGCGGGTGTTGCCGCTCTCATGGTCACGGCTTCGCCTTCCCTGGCAGCGAGCATGGTCAATCTTGGCTTTTCTGGTGATTCCGGCGAACGAAACATCACAACCGCTTTTCCGCAGAAGGGCCCGATGATCCTTCAACGGACGCGCCCGCCGCTTCTGGAAACGCCTTTCGAAGTGTTCGACCGGGGAGCCTTTACGCCAAACGATCAAGTCTATGTGCGGTGGCACTGGGCAGGCATTCCGACGCAAGTCGATGCCAACTCCTTCAGCCTCAGGGTTCATGGCGCTGTGAACAGGGAATTGCAGCTTTCTCTCAAGGATGTTTATTCCCTTCCCCAATTTGACATTATCGCCGTCAACCAGTGTTCTGGCAATTCACGCGGATTTTTCCAGTCGCGCGTGCCGGGCGCTCAGTGGGCCAATGGCGCCATGGGAAATGCGCGCTGGACAGGCGTTCGCCTCAAGGACGTGCTGGACCGCGCGGGCGTCAAGACGGGCGCGGTCCAGGTTCGCATGGGGGGCCTAGACCAGCCCGTGGTCCCCGCTGCCCCCGATTTCATGAAATCCCTTGCCATCGATCATGCACGCGATGGAGTGGTGATGATCGCCCACGCCATGAATGGTAAGCCACTTCCACTTCTCAACGGTTTTCCATTACGGCTTGTCGTACCCGGCTGGTTCGCCACCTACTGGATAAAAATGCTGAACGACATAGAGGTGCTGGACGGACCTGACGAAAATTTCTGGATGAAGTCCGCTTATTTGATTCCCGATACGCCCAACGCGGACATGAAGCCTGGCCAGACCGGCATGACCATGGTGCCGATCGGAAAAATGGCGCCTCGGTCATTCGTCACAAACCTTGCGCCCGGCGCGACAGTCAGAGTCGGCGGTCCGATCCGCGTGCGTGGTATTGCGTTTGGCGGTGATACCGGCGTTGCGAAGGTCGAATTTTCGGACGACGGCGGAAAAAGTTGGCGCCTTGCACGGCTGGCGTCTGAACAGGGCAAATATGGATTTCGCCTTTGGGACATTGAATTGCCTGCGGCCGCCCGCGGCGAGCGAATATTGATGGTCCGCTGCACCAACAACGACGGTGTCGCCCAGCCTGATCAGCCGAACTGGAATCCGTCGGGCTTCATGCGGAATGTGGTGGAAACCACGCCCGTCACATTGTCTTGAAAGGAAGCCGCGATGTTCTCCCGGGCCGCAATATTGTGCGCAACAATCATACTCGGCCTGGCCCCTTTCGCCGCTGCCGGCGCACGGATGACGCTGCCGAAATCCGTATCCGTCGATTTGCCCGCTGGAACGGAACCCTTTGCCGGTGCTGATGCGGATGCCATCAACCAGAATTGCCTGGCTTGCCATTCTGCCGACATGGTTCTGAACCAGCCGCCGATGACGCAGGCAGCTTGGCAGGCGGAAGTTGCCAAGATGATCGGGACCTATAAGGCGCCAGTTGCGTCACAGGACGTGGACGCCATTGTTGCGTATCTTTATCGCATCAGAGGGCGCAATTAGCCGTGCATCGCTGCAAGGTTGCGATCAAGCATTGTCGGCAGCAGTATGGTCCATGTCCTAACCGAATGTCCGCTCTTGGCGCAAAGCGGACATTGGCGGAGTGATTGCTTCTGACCCAAAGCGGACATTTCCCAACATCTCGAATGTGATGAGGATAATGGGCAGTATGGCGGTGAACCCCTAGATCGACATACCTACATCCCCCTCGATTACAAACTTTTCTAAAGCCGGCCTTTGGTCGCCGTTCCATAATTTCGCGCGATGGACAATGCGATATCGCACCGGGCCACCATCTTCTTCATCGCTACGCTCATAGGGTCGGGGGATGCACACGAACTCAATCTCAATCGTGTCAGCGCCAGCCCTTACAATTGAATAGCCGTGACCATTCATATCGACAAATGACACGTGAGGTGCGTTGTCCGGATTGGAATGAGTTTTGGCTTGGGCCAGGTCGCCATTGCGTGCGTATTCCAACGCCGTCTTCACGCCATACCGCGCGAGCAGATTGACGGTCCCCTCTGGAGATCCATTTGGCCCCGTGTCAGATATGAACAATGGCCTAAGAGGATAGTTTTTTGGAAGGAATTCCATAATCTCTTGAAATCCAGGTGTGCAAATTGATCCCGTGACGAAGGCAATTCCCACCGGCTGGAAGTCGCGGGGAGGTAGCGACTTGGCCGCAAGACCAGCCCAAAAGCTGTGCCGATCTCCCGCGATGGTTGCAAATCCTGTTATTTTTTCCCTTGCGATGAAGTCATAGATTTCGCCGCGCTCTGAAAAAGCATTGCTCCAATCCGAACCGGCCCCTCCCCATTTTACAATTCCGTAGCCCGTTGACGGCCAATGCGGGAAATCGGTTGGCAGGTTCTGCAAATCGGCTCGCATGTCCAGAGTGGCGTTGGTGTTTCCCCACATTTTCCAAGTAGCCTTGGAACTCTTTAACCGCTTTAGAAACCAAGACTTTTGCTCCGATCCCAAAACCGTGACGGGCGGTCGGTCCTTTTGAAAATTTTGCACCGGGGCATTCCAATCGACGATCTGCGCTGGTGGATTACCACCATTCCATGCCCGCCCTCCGTCCAAAATAATTAGGGCTTCTTCGGGAAAAAAGAATGGAAGTTCGTTGTCAGTAAAAGCCTTCGCCTCGTCTCGCCCCATAGGGTCTTCCGAGCGATAACTGTGCTGGTCGGTTATCAGGAGATCGAGATGTTTTCCCCAACGTAACGCACGATAGCCAGTAAGACTGTGGACCGCCACCAAGTTGTTGGGCTCTATTCCCAAACCGTGCTCATCGAATTGAGTAACCGGGGAATCTGTAACAGCGGGTGCCCTGAATTGGTCAAGGGATTGTCCTAAGCGACCCGGGTGGTATTCGAACCAAGCTTGGTTAGCTGCAACCTTGCGTGTCTGTGCAGGCACGTTGGGACCGAGAAAACGTTCAAATCCTTGCCATCCCTGCCAACTGAAATCGTGGTTGTCCCACATAGCAACAAATGGAAGATATGCGCGAGCGTCCTGAATATCAGGATCGTGTAGATATGCTCGGTGAAGCGCACGATAGTCCGTTACTGTCGTCGGGATATGAAAATTCGTTATCTTCTCGCCATTTTCAAAGCGAACCACATCTCTCAATCGGCGGCCATAATAATGACCGTTTGGACTATCTTCGGGATACCAAACGGTCTCGTAAACGAAATCGCCGAGGTGCAGGACGAAGGACAAGCGTTCTGTAGGGGCGGCACGGCGATCATCGTACGTGAGGCGCCTCAAAGCATTCTGTGCCCCCTGATTTACGTTCTGGCAACACACCACGGCAAATCGGGCGGGAACGTCTTCGTCATCCCTCGGCGCGGTTACAGTGCGGCCAATTCTGCTGCCATTCCCCTCTGAATCTGTAAAGCGGTACCAATACTCAGTCTTTGGTTTCAATCCACCGACAAGTACTCTTATGGTGTAGTCAGACGCTGCCAGAGCATTGGCTTTTGTTGTCCCGACCACGCGCTTAAACTCGGGGTCTTCGGCGATTTCGACGGTGAGGCGACCACTTGCTCGGCTATCTTGGTATGGTCTTCGGGTCCAAAGTATGACGCTGTGAAAGTCTGGGTCTCCGGAAGCAACCCCCTCAGGAAAGAACTCTCGACGCTCCAACCAACGCGTCGATGAAGATTGGGCTCGTGCGCGGCTCCACAAAGGCGCTGCGCCCAGCACCGCTGCTATGATTAAGAGATTGCGACGGGACGGATTTTGCAAAAGACGCCTCCGGTATGGACGCAGCTTTCTTGATAGTCGTAAAAACTATACCGATCCTAGCGATCAGTCATCGGACAGCCCGTCCAAATCCGTTTTTCTCTAATTTCCATGCCGTTAATGCCCCAAAAGGACGTAGCCATTCTGGCTTCGATGCCGTTACGGATTGTCGCCCTCCCTATTGAGGGGTAACATTCCAATGTGGCTATTTCGGTAGCGCATTCTATGCCTCGCAACCACGTCGCCCGTCGAGAGTTTATTGGAACCGCACTCAGTTCGGTGGCACTGACTTTCGCATTCTCCAACGGCGCTGGTGCAACAGACGCAGATTTCACGCGCGCCGCGTCCAAGTTGGTGACCCAAGGTGAATTAGAAGACAGCTTTTCGGGCGTAATACTGGTTGCGCACGGTGATACAATTTTGCTGCGGAAAGCCGCTGGTTTTGCTGATCGCGCCAGCAACGTACCTAACACTGTTCAAACTCAATTCCCGATAGCGTCGGTTACGAAACAATTTACAGCAGCGGCTGTCTTGTCGTTAGTTGATGCGGGAAAAATTGCGCTGACAGACTCAATTAGAAAATATTATCCGGAGGCTCCAGACACTTGGGGTGACATCACAATACAGCACCTCCTCACTCACAGTTCCGGAATCGGAGACCAAGCGTTCAGCGAAGTGAATATGGACTCTACTATGCAGTACTTAAGCGTTCACCGGGATATTGTCCCCTTCGTGAGCGGGACGCCGTTGCTATTTCAACCGGGCAGTGGCTTCCAATATTCCAACACAGGGTATGTCATCCTCGCCGGTGTTATTGAGCGCGCGTCAGACGAAAAATACGAGAATTATTTGAGAAATCGAATTTTTGTGCCACTCGGAATGACAAAGACCGGATTTCATTTGAAGGTAGACCTCAAAGGATACGTGCGGTCCCCAGACGGCAATTTATTGCAAGCCCATTCTTTTGACGAACCAGCTGGACCTAACGGCCCGGCTGGAATTTACTCTACGGTAGACGACATGCTTACGTGGAGCCGTGCGTGGGACGAAGGAAGAATTTTGTCCGCGCCGTCTCGAATAGCTGCGCTCACGGATTATGGACACAACTATGGATTTGGGTGGCGTTTTGCACCGAAATTTGGCCGGAAGTTAGTTTGGCACACCGGCAGCTTTGGCCCCGCCGGTTTCGCATCGATTTTGGACAGGTTTCCTGATGAAAAAATCGTTTTCGTAGTGCTAACGAATGCACCAGTGGCCACAAGCACCACAGCAACGCTTCTGATCGAGGGAAAGATGACTACCTTTCCGGCGAATTCGTCACGGAAGTTGTTGGAGTCTGTAGAGGCTCTGTATTTCGCCCAAACTAAGCCTAATCGTGCTTAGGAAGTCTTGGCGGAATGTCCGCTTATGGCGCAAAGTGGACGTTCCGTTCGGTTCACCGTCGCCTACGGAAAGTTCTCATTGTCTGCCCCAGGCTGGTGCGAAAAGCGGTCGGCCTTGGCGCGCCTTCGTCAGCGGCAATGAAGACAAAAAGATCACCTTCCAGCTTATAAATCGCCGGTAGTTTCTTGCCTGCGTCAGCGCCTATCGCGTCTATCCAGTTCACTACTTTTGGGAGGACGGAGGCATCAAGTTCAAATTGACCTTCTAACAATAACGCACCGGCAGATGCACAGACCCTAAAATTGCTTCCGCTAATCGTGGTAAGGGAGCCTAGTGATCCGCCATATTCATCCGGTGGATTCAAATTACCGCCTTCCTCGAAGGCGATCTGTTCCCACACACCTTGAAGTGCCGCTAAATCTTGTTCTGAACTATCTGCCATGGGTGGTACCGTAGTCCTTGTTTTGTCGGCCACAGCAACGAGGCAAATTCCTTATATTCGCTATCGGCGCAAAGCGGACGTGACCGCTTCTGACCCCAAACTAGACATCGCGCTCTACAGAAATGCGATCAATCCGTACGGCGATACTAAAGCCTCAGCGCAGGGCTGATATCGTCGCACTAGCAAGATCGATAAATATTTTGTCTCGATCGTCCGTCGAAGCGCGAGAGCCCGACAAAAACGCTGCAATTATTATGTTCCGCCCGCCAGGCAGCGTCATGATGCCAATGTCATTATAGGCAGGCGTCATTCCGTCAAGGGTCAGAGAAGTTCCGCATTTGTCAGCCAAACGCACGTCCGCAGGCATATGTGTGCGCAAACGGCTGCAAGCTGTTTGGCTATACATAAGGTCTAACAGGTGCTGTGTTGAGGCGGGAGACAATAACTGGCCTTCCCATAGCTTGCGCAGGAACTCAACAGAGGCATCGGGCGTACTACGGTTACGCGGGTCCGTCAGATAAGCAGCATAACCCCGCTCCATCCGAGCATTTCGTACTTCCGCTGTTTCGTTCGGCGGCGGAGCTGCTGCCTCCCCCAGGCCGGAAAACACATGCGACACACCTCGCTCGTCCAACTCCACATGCATGCCCTTAATGCCCTGCGCCTTGATATAATCGGTCACAATTTTGGGACCGCCGATAAACCGGATCAATGCATCAGTAGCCGTATTATCGCTCCGGCTCACCGCACCTTTCAGAAGGTCCGAGATGCTGAAAGTCATGCTGTCGCCTAGGAAATTTTTTGCAATATCGCTGGCGCCTGGACTGAGGTCAGCGCGTGTCAAAGTGACAGTTTGCTCCAGGGAAACTTTGCCCTGATCTACGAGCGATAAAACCGTAGCAGCGACTGGGGCCTTGAATACACTCATCATGGGGTATTCGGTTGTGGAGTCTACTCTCCATACATCTCCGCTCTTGAGGTCTAAGATGCTGATACCTAACATTCCAGGATGTGCGGCTTTCGCGAGGGCGTCCAACTTGACCTGGAGATCGGAACTGGCTGCAGAAGCAGTACTAGCTAAAGCCATCAATACGCAGATCGCTGTTGCAAATCCTATTGCGATACGCATGTTGAATTTCTCCAGCCTGCTCGACTCAGTCAGCATTAGAATATCACCAATGGCCAACTGTCATCAAAATCAGCAATGACGCGGAAAGCGGTTCAGACTGTGCAGGGCTTATCGCAATCAGACGGTAGGCTCATTGCTCGGCCCATGACCTATTAAGGCGTCAGCATCCTCGTAAAGGCTGGATACCCGTTCGCAACTGCCGATTTAGAGGCTCGGAAAAATAACGCGCTACAAGCGCGCCCAAAATTCCCGACAACACGAGGAACAGGGCGATCCAAAGGAAAGGCGATCCCTGGTCAATCTTTGCGTAGATGGCCGCGCCCCATATGACAATGAATTCATGCGTCAAATACACTTCGTAGCTATGTCGCCCAAACCATCGAAGAGGTGAACCAAGGCGCCCGCCCGCCCTGCCTGAAAGAACTGATCCCACCATAAAAAGGCATGTTCCCAATGGGAGCAGCGTGAGATCAAGGCCATGCCTGCCGAGGTAACGCAGCCACGCCCATTGCGGCCAAATTGCCACAAGAAGCATGAGGCTCAAGCCCACACCCTGTATGGCGAGCAATAAATTTCGCCGCCTAAACAGATGTCCGGAATAGTTCTGCAAAATGTAAAAGGTCAAAAGCGCGGCAAGGCAGCCTAAGGCAATGGAATCCATGTTCCCAAGATATGATTTCTCCTTCCAAAGGTCATTGTTCGTCCATACGGTTCGAGCAAAAGGACCAACGGCAACGAAGAGTAGTAGAAACGAAATCAGGAGAGCCGTGCCGCTTCGGAAGCGGAGCAGTATTAGGCATACGAGGGGAAAAAAGAGGTAGAACATCTCTTCGATGGATAAGGACCACAGGATATCCCAGTTCGCCGGCAGATAACCTTTGGCGGCTTCCAGCCAATTCAGATGAAATGTCAATGCCGCAAAAAGAGCTTGAGCAAGGTCTGCTCTATTTGGATTGATTTGGAACCCGGCCGCTCCATAAAGATGAAGGGCACTGAGTATCGCGAGGAGAAGCAGCAGCAGTGGAGCTATTCGCGCAAATCGATAGCGATAGAATGTGCGCAGTCGAATCAGGACTAGAGAACCAAACCGGTGCAGCGAAATAATCGTTATAAGAAATCCCGAAATGGCAAAGAATACTGTTACGCCGTTATTGCCGTTGTTGAACAAAAGGTACGAGAGACTCTTCGGAAGCGAATCGCCAATCGGATGTCCTGCAACGATTAGCCGTATTCTTATATGCAATAACACCACTGCCAGAACGGAAAGCCCGCGCAACAAATCAATTCCATCAAAGCGTGGCCCAATGTCGTTCTTCGTCGCCTCTGCCATCATGCGCAGCACTTCCCGTTGTGGATAGTGACAGAAAAGTTTTCCGGTTGCTTTCGGTTAGGTAATCACAACGCCCCGACTCGCGCCCTAACAATATGATCGGCCTTGATGCCGCTAGCAGCCTTTCCGCGCCTTAACAGTATCGGCCATACTGTTAAGGCCGGGGCAATTTCTTACTAGGCACGTTTCAGATTTGAGCTTTTCGTCCCTGCCTGACGGCGCTGTCGCGCAAGTCGGGAGCTATTTTATGTCGGACATTGAAACAAATGGCTGTGCCAACCTGTTATTTCATCAGGACGGCAGGGTTGACACTGCGTACCTTCGCTCGCTGGCGCGACAAGAGGTAGAGAGATCCTCCCTGATCCGCGTCGCGGCCGAAGGAAGCGCCGCAGCCGCACGGGCCCTTCATGTCGGCTTTTGGCCTTTCGTGTCTGAGTTCGAGATAGCTATTGACCGGCACTCCCTGCCGCGTACCCCGTTGCGAAAGAAATACGGCCAAAGAGCCAACAAAACCTTCGTCTGGCTTGCATCGGCAATCCGGCAAATGAAGGAGGAGGAGGGCTCCCATGCCGCTCACTGGCGTAAGGACGCTGAATGTCTTGGTGTTCACGACCTCAGCGCCCCCACATTGGCCGGTGTCCGTGAATTGATAGCCGATGCATACAGCCCCGATCTGCCTCGCTTCTTCTCGGTGTTGGCTGGCACAGAGTTCATCGCCGAAGAACTCTCCTCCTTTCTCGTGTCATCAGCGGCCTATACCGGCCTCTTCAGCCGCAAGCGGTGGATGTGGGGCGAAGTGCACCTCGCACCACACGATCACGGACCGTCGCATCTCGAAATTGATATCGACCTGGCGCGCGCGTACGGACCTGACACGATGGAAGCTCTAGAGAATGTGGGGACAATGGTACAGGAAACCATAACTCTATTCGGGCTGGCGGCGGCCGAAGTTGAGAGCCTCATCCAGTCGGTCTGATGCTCCAAGTCGTTTTGGAAAAGGAACAGGCCGCACTTGCGGCCTGCCTTTCAATACTCATCCGCCAACATGATGGTGAGGACGCGGATTGTTTGCGCGGGATCAGATGGGTCTTCCGACCCTCTTTCCAGCGACTTGTCATAATAGTCGATTTTCCAAAAGAACTTGCTTCCCAGGATTTCTATGCTTCCAAAATCGTGCTCGCCATAAGGATCACTATCGGGAGTGAACAATAGATAGTCCTGTACGGACTGGACGATCTGCCTGATTTGGTCATCGCTAAGCGAGACGACACCAGCCGACATTAGGACCTTGCCGCCAATGAAGGTCCGTCGGAACGCGTCGTTGAACGCCATTATCTGTTTGGATCGAGAACTAACTGCCATGGGCTTCTCCTTCGCTGCTAGTTCCCGAAGCCATTTCGGGAACTAGTTGGCGAGGAGAAGGCGCATGCACGGCCAATTCTCTATTCTGTTCCAATCACGGCGTAATGCGTAAGCACGAGCGAAGCGGCGTCGAAGAGCGACTGTCGGGGATCAGGCTCCGATGTTGTGGTTCGCTTGCGCGGAAGCCGCCTACGCAACGGTTCGAGCCGCTGCGCCACGGCCTGGGCGATTTCGTGTTTTGTCGAGGCTCCCATGCGCGCGAAGTACATGCGGATTAGTTCGCGGTCGTATACCGGCGTGTCCATACCGCGCGAATGTGCGAGATTGGACATCCCTTGGCACAATAATTGAGCCCGTGTTGGTCGCGCTTTTTCTCTAGTCTCAAAGGTCTCAAGCACTACCGCCACCGGCTCGTACCGATCAAGAATACGCTCGAATTTCGCCATTGAACGCGAATTACCCCGGGTCCTCGCGCTGCATGTGCCCCAATCCAAGGGCACATTGGGGCTCTCAAAGACAATCCAAGAGAAGCCATTCTTGGTCGGATGCACGCCAAGTACGCGCTCTTTGTCCTGCATAGTGTTCATAGTTTCTAGGAGTTACTGTCCGAACGATTGATAAGCTCGGCAAGGAACGGTCGCAGGTCTGGACATTTCCCTAGTGTTTCGCCGGCGCGCCGGACGAGGAGCTTCACCGTATTGCGGTAGGCATGCGGAAATATGTCGCAAGCGGGCCTTCCGAAAACGAGCTCTATGACAACTAGAACCTCGGTCCGAGGGAGGCCGAAATGTTTCTCCAATCGTGCAACCGATGTGTGATGGATACCAAGCAGCCACCCCAGCTGCCGTTGGGTCATGCCGTTTTGTCTTCGCAACGCGCGGATATAGCTAGTGAAGCGTTTTGTCATGAATGAACAAAGGCGACCGGGATGGTCGTCTGTATGATTTCAGGGTGTGGCGGTGACAGGTAGGGGGACAAAACTTGCGCACACCGCAAGTCCACCACACACTGCAAACGCTTTCAGCATATCAAGCTATGGAGTTGCAGCGCCGCATTGAGCGGAACGTTGGGGATTACGCTGTCGCTTGTTCTTCCGTAACCAAGCCGAACCTGCTTGCAAGTGCCTGAACTTTTGGCCATTCCGTAACCGGGATTACATAGATACCGTTCGTCCGTTCTGTTTTCAGCATAAGGCGGGCGCGCACGATCTGACCGATCCAGCGGTTGGACATCGGCCTCGGGTATTCGCCACAATGAGCTCTATTGAAATTGTCCGTCACATCCCGAAGCGTGACGTGCGGCGCAGTTAGCACTCGGAACACCTTCAAGATGGCGGCGAGCACATGCCCCTCGATACTTTCTTGGCGTGCCGACACGGCATTTCTATGTTGGGCAATGAATGCGTCCTGGATCGCGCTACGCTCATCGGGATCGTCGGCGAGGCTCAGCAATGAAAGAGCGATTTGGTTGACACGGGGTTCGACCTTGTCCATGAGCGCGGTTCCGTCCGCCTTGATGTCGAAAAAATGGCAGAGGCGGAAATGCAGCAGCCGATTGCGGAGCGTCAACGCTTCCACCCTGAATGCTGGTGGCAGAATAATGGGCACATCGGGCCGCATCAGATGCGTGGCGGTTTCTTCAGTCAAGAACCGGCTTTCAAGCGCTCGATCTTCGAACGATCCACGCATTGCAACGATCTTCGGCCCGAAGACTTTGAACGCCCGTGGATTGAACTCTTTGTTCCGGTTGACGATCGTGCGCAACACCGGAATGCCCTTGAGATTGCCTGTATTGAGTATCTTGACCATGTCTGCGCGCGCGTCGCTTAACGGAAGATCGGCCTCATCGTAGATGAGCGTGCCGCCGAAGGTGTCGAGAGTATGAAAGATGGGCGACGTGCTCGCCGCGCCGCTTGCGAAGAAAGATTTGTAGCAGAGCGAACCGAGTATCATGAGCGCCCGCGTCTTGCCAGTGCCGTAGTCGCCTCGCAGCCGGAGATATGGCAATTCGTTGAAGGCGTCGTGAACCCAGCTCAAGAGGACGTAGTACGCCGCAGCCTGTTCGAACGCGGGCGATAGATCGACATAGCGATGCAGGAAGGAACGGATATCAGCGATGAGCTCGTGTTTGAAGCCAAACTCTTCCGGCAGCGACGGCAACAGCACGCATTCATTCGCGATAAGATTATTGGTTGCGCGATACGGGACGAGGATTTCTCCCGTTTCGATACGAACTTCCTGTTCGACATTCCAAAGGCCGCCGAAGCGCGAGACCGCGAGCGCGGTCTTTCGGGCGACGGGATCGTATACGAGCTCGACCAGCGTGTCAGTGCATACGCGCGATATTGTTGGAACGTGAGATTGTTTCGGCGCCGTGTCTTTCGGGTGATTTTCCATAGAATTACACTAGCAATGACTGCGCCCTCGCACAGGAGGGATGAAAGTCGTGGCGGGCACCAACTTTTGCCCCCTACCGGCCGGCAATTCGCGAGATCAAAATGTCGCCATGGAGCGGGCCGAAAACCATAGACCGGGCGATATCATCCTCAATCGCTACTTGCCGGACGCGACGGAGAGGGAACGCGAGGAGGCGCGGGGAAATCTCTATGAGTTTGTCGACGCTCTGTATCGGATCGCGCTTCGCATCGCTCAGGAGGAACATGACACAGTGATTCGCGCGAAAAAGGAGTCGCCTGTATCATTAGACGGTACTAGCTCCCCCATGGTATGAAAAAAGTCTACGCTTATGTTCGAGTATCAACCAAGAAGCAGGGCACGTATGGCTCTTCGCTGATAGAACAGCGGGCCGCGATTGAGACGTATGTGGGTCGAAACAATCTCGAAGTCGTCGAGTGGTTTGAAGAGGTAGAAACGGCGGCGAAGCGTGGCCGGCCCATTTTTGTGCGCATGATGCGCGGCCTTGAGAAGGGGCACGCGCAAGGTGTCGTGATCCATAAAATTGACCGCAGCGCTCGCAACATGCGCGACTGGGCGGAGATTAATGAATTCATAGATCGCGGGATAGAGGTGCATTTCGCCCATGAGAGCATCGACCTGGGTTCGCGGGGCGGGCGGCTGTCGGCCGACATACAGGCCGTCGTAGCTGCCGATTTCATTCGCAATCTACGCCAAGAGCTTCGCAAGGGATTTTACGGTCGATTGAAGCAAGGCCTCTATCCCATCGGGGCCCCTATCGGCTACCGCGACATGGGCAAAGCCAAGGCAAAAGAAATCGACCCGCTACGGGGACCGCTGGTACGTCAGGCCTTCGAACTCTACGCCACCGGCGAGTTCAACTTCGATACCCTCAAGAAAGAGATGACTGCGCGCGGTCTGCGCGGTCGTCGCGGCAATATTCTGTCAAAAAATGGCTTCACCACAATGCTGAACAATCCCTTCTATATGGGCATTATCCACTTACGGACGACAGGCGAGACTTTCGAGGGCAAGCATGCGCCACTCATCACCAAAGCCCTGTATGACCAGGTGCAGTCTGTCCTGCGGGGCAATCGCCCCATGGCCGGCCCCTACGTCAACCACTTTCTGTTTCGGCGCCTAATACGCTGCGTTGGCTGCAACCGCCATTTAATCGGCGAGCGAAAGAAACAGCGCTACATCTATTACCGCTGCCACGATTCGTCGTGCGGCCCGGTATGCCTCAACGAGCGACGGGTCGAATCAGAGATTAAGACGGTACTCGCCCTGCTTCACTGCGAGGACGAGGAGGTCAGGGACATTAGGGACATTGCCGAACGTCAACTGGCGGAGCGGGAGCATGAAAAGCAGCGTCAGACTGCCGCCGTTCAGCTCAACATCGTCAATTGCGATGATCGGCTAAACCGTCTAACAGACGCGCTCGTTAACGGATTGATCGATAAAGTCGCATTCGATCCGCGGCGCAGCAGCATTTTGGCCGAAAAATGCGGGTTTCAAGAAACCCTGAACAATATCGCGGCGCTCCCCTCGCCGACTGAACGCGCGCTGGAAAAGCTCGAACTCGCCAATACCGCGTATAATCTGTACGAAATCGGTATTCCATCTGAAAAGCGCGATGTTCTGCAAAAAGCAATGTCGAACTTTCTCGGAGAGCGAAATAATCCAGTAATTACGCTGAAATCTCCACTCCGAGAGCTCGCCGAATGGCGCAAAGCACAATGTTGTGGAGAGCAGCAGGACACTCCTCGAACTCGTGCAGAGAAAATACTGAACATACTGATGAAGGATAATGATGCACAGAGCGCTGGAATAAGTCCCCGAAGTCCCTAACGTCCTGGAGATGGGTGATATAAGATTATTCCGATTGACCGACCTTGTCGTTGTACAAATCTTCTATTCCAACGATTAATTCCTTCTCGTTCATGCCCACCAGCTCCGCAATGACCGCTGGCACGTCTCTGAGCTCAGGTACGCGCGAGATAAGCTTTTAGCTTCTCCGCATAGGGCTGCTTCTCCTCGGCAGTTGGCCAGTAGGTATCCTTGTGCTTGAGATAGAGGTCGTCGTTTACGTATCGCGGGAAGACGTGTAAGGGAAAGTGCCAAACGTCCTGATTTCCGGCAGGTTCATTGTGCTGTCTCATTGAGGTTCCATCGCAACCATAGGCGGCCTTCAATGCAATGGCGGCAGTCTTTGAGAAATCAAATATTTTATGGCTGATTTCTTGTGGCATGTCATACAGATTCTCTACATGCTTGTTCGGAATGATTATGACGTGTCCAGGGTTTGACCTCCACCATTTGCCGGCCACAAATGCGGTAATTTCATCGTCTCTGAATATCACGCTTCCCTCTTGATCGCCGTGTTCAGTCGGCTCGCCTCTAGCGATTTTGCATAAAGGGCAGTCGTAGTTTTCGGGTTGGTGGTTGTACATAGAATTTAATTCCGTCGGCCTTCAAAAAATATGCGCGCCAAGAGCCACTTCGGCTTGAGGAGTGAGGTAAACAGTTTGTCCATGCTCGTTTTGAACCCCTAGAATAAGAATTTCTGACTTTTCCGGCCCCATCTGTTTGATGCCAAGATTTATGACTGCAACTACTTGCTTCCCAATCAACTCGTCTTTTGCGTAATTACGATAGGCACCGCAAGAGACTTTCGTCCCGATCTCAGGACCAAAATCCACCGTGATGCGATAGGTCGGTTTCTTTGTCTGCGCGTCCTCGACATTCGTTATTTTCCCGACTCTTATATCGAGCGCCTCGAAATGCTCGAATGAGGTGGTGTCCTTCATACCGCTAGTGTAGCAAACTAAATACTGACCATATTGATGAAAGATGACGGCGCACAAGGCGCCGGGACAAGTCCCTAAAGTCCCCAACGTCCAGGCGCCGCTAATCTCATCGCGGCTGTCACAACTTTGCACCTACTACCGCTCCCGATTTGTTCTGCGAACGTAGAGGGATGGAACCGCAAAACAGCATCAGTTATTTTGGCTGCACTACTCATCGCAGCGCGAGGAGGCTCTTCGGCATTAGGCAAACGGACCGCCTTTCACATATCTATCTGATCGGCAAGACCGGCGTGGGCAAGTCCACGTTCATCGAAACTCTAGCGCGCCAAGACCTAGAAGCTGGGCGCGGCTTCGCGCTCATTGATCCTCATGGTGACCTAGCGGAAAGAGTCGCCCAAGACGCGGCCGCTGGACGGCGGGGGCGCGTCAAGTACTTGAATGCGCCAGATGACGCTCAGCCCTTTGGATACAATCCTTTGCGCCGCGTGCGGGATGACAAGATACCCTTGGCCGCTTCGGGCCTCATTGAGACGCTGCGGAAGCTCTGGCCGGACGCGTGGGGCGTGCGCATGGAGCATGTCCTGCGCAATACGCTGTATGCCCTTTTAGAGCGGGACGGCGCCACGCTTCCGGACATCTTGCGCATGTATGCCGACGAAGGGTATCGCAAGAGCGTGGCGCGCGAAATCCGCAACGAAACCGTCCGCCGCTTCTGGCTGCACGAATTCGAGCATTACCATTTCCGTCAGAAGGCAGACGCGATAGCGCCCATACAGAATAAGCTCGGAGCGCTGCTGTCCGACCCCACCCTCTATCGCATCCTCGCAGAGCCGAAAGCTGACTTGCACTTTCGTTCGCTAATGGATCGAGGCGAAGTGCTGCTCGTCAACGTCTCCAAAGGACGCCTAGGGGAGGATAGTTCTCTTATGCTTGGGTCCCTTGTACTCTCAACGCTGGCGCTTGCGGCCCTCAGCCGGGCAGACACAGACGAGCGCCGCCCCTTTTTTATCTATGTGGACGAGTTTCAGTCCTTCACAACCTTGATGTTGGCCAACATGCTACCGGAATTGCGCAAGTATGGCGTCGGCATGACGCTCGCAAACCAGCATCTCCACCAATTGGAACCGAAAATACGTTCGGCGGTGCTTGGCAATGCGGGGACGCTAATATCATTCCGAGTTGGCGCTGAAGACGCGCCTTATCTCGCGCGCGAGTTTCAGCCGACGTTCGAGATCGAAGACCTGCTAAATTTGCCGAATCACGGCATTTGTATGAGGCTTATGGTCGACGGGGCACCGAGCCGTGCATTTAGCGCGTGCAGCGCACAGCCATTTTGAAATGATGCGCCACGATTGAAACGATGTGAGAGGTTAGTTGGGCTGGCCGCTTCCGCCCTGTCCGCATCGGAAAGGACGGGAGCGCATTTTCCTTTTCGTTTGTCGGATTGCATCGTCCGGCCGTCATGCATAAAGGCGAACCAAAAAGCGTTCGCCTTCTTCGACAAGGTCTGGATCGGTATTGTTGTGCTTCTTCATTCCCGCCACCATCTTGCGGGGCACACCCATGCCCATATGCTCTAGATACCCATAGTCTCGCATAACTTCTTTAAGCAGTTCGTTTCGTGCGGCTCGGCACCCTGTACGCATGCGCTCGGGTGTGATGCCATTGGGTAGTTTACCCGGCGAGACAACTTCCAAGCGGTTGTCGTAAATTGCGAGTTCGATGTCTGTGCTTGCCAACAAATAATCACGATGGATAAGGGCGTTAACTGCAACCTCGCGCACGACCTCCACCGGATAAGCAGGCCTGTCCGCCCTCCTGGCGCCATCTATCAGCGCTGCAGAGACGGGAGTATTTCGTCGCACGAAGTCCACAGCCTGTTCGACCAAACCGTTTTCAACTATCGCCGATCCATCGCTTGTCATAAGCGGTGCAAGTGGACCGCGCAGCGCGGCACGTTCTCGCGCCGCATAGTCCTTTTCACGGCCGGGGAAAGCCACCGCATCAAAGCCGGCTTGAGGTAGAAACCGGTTGGGATTTTGACCGAACAACAGCAGCCCTCCGACCGTTACTCCCTCCTCCGTCATAATCTCGGTGTTCAATAGGAGTTTGAGCCAGCCCTGCTCGTCACCATCGTCAGGCACATGCTGCTCACGAACACGACCGAAATAGTCTTTCAACCTTCGGAAATCAAAATCTGCCAAGACTGCTCCAGACACTGGACGTAGCTCAGCGCGAAATGAACCGCGTTGTTGAAATATGCGACCCAATTCCTCCCCGCTCGGCTCTCGGTTCTGTGATCCAACCCGAATGTAATAGATGTTCCGGTTGTTATGCCATACGGCGTGAACGGCAAAACCGCGCGTTACGCGGACAATTGCAACATGCCTGCCGGGTTCTACGTCACGGACAATTTCGAAGAATGGGATTATCGCAGGCCTTATCTTGTCTCGGCACGCGGTCATCACCCATCCTTCGATGTCAGCCCGAGTAATGCCCGAAAGGCTGCCGTCGTCTTCAACGCCTAGCAACACGACGCCACCGTTGAAATTGGAAAATGCTACAAGTTCTCTAGCCAGCGCGTGGTTCTCAATAACATCGCGCTTGAATTCAACGCCGGAATTCTCACCATTCCTGATGAGTTCCAGCAATTCCGTCCGCGTCGTCATTCAAACCTCAAAATCCATATTTTGACCGGCGCATCTCGAAAGCGTCTTTTCCGCCTTCAAGTATTTCCTCCACCAGCTCACGAACCGGCTTCGAGTCAATCGACGCCATAAGCTCAGGCCCAATTTCGGCATGGCCTTCACGACCTTCGCCTGACGCGGCGAGACCAAGGATGAGTTCGGCATCTCCCAATACGGGAATATTTGCGTTGTGCGTCGAGAACACAAATTGCCGTCGTTGCTTTTCTTGACGCATGATCGGAACCACCCCATCCGTGATAAAGCGGTTATCCAAATCGTCTTCCGGTTGATCGACAACCAATGGCGCATCAGATTCCAATAAAAGAAGCAGCAAAACGGCTGTCGCTTTTTGACCAGTCGAAAGCTGATCGAGTGTCTGCCATATGGGAGAAGCGCCATCTGCTGCTGTATTCAATTCAATCGTCGTCGTGGCCGAAAGGTCGAGCTCCTCGATGCGCATGAAAATACTCGCATCGGCTTGCGCAATTCTCTCCGCAGAGCCGGATGGCAGGTTATATCGCTTCATGAGCGCTTCCTTACCCTCTCGACAGGCCTGAGCAAGTTCAGGAAGGGAAATCTGATCCAAGTCCCGTAAGCGTTCCAACGCGGCATTCAAATTACCGCCAAGCTCACGCAATAGGTCTTCTAACGGCTCACGATTACCGGCCATCGTAACTTCGACCTGTACCCGATCTGCTAGCTTACCCGACACCTTCTTTGCAGCTTTCTGAATTTCACGGTATTCGTTTGCCTTTACATCCTCCCATTCAATGAGAAGTTTCTTCCTATGAGTTTCTTGCGTGGCAAGATCCTTTATTAGAGCCGCCTTGTTTTCTCGAAGCGGTTTCAGTTCCTCAATCTGCTGCCTTAATCGAATGAACTCCGCACCGTCGATCTTCGACTTCTGCAACTCGCGCAACAACTTCTCGTAGGTGGCTTCAATCTTTGCGCGTTTTTCATTCCACTTTGTCTTCGTCGAACCGATTGCCGTGTCGGCATCCGCGAGGAGCTTTGCAAGCTGTTTGGCCGAACCATCGAGCCCGTCGCTCAGTTTTTTTAGTGTGGCGTTGATTTCCGCTAATAAAGCAGCATTAGGTAGCCCTTCCAGGGCTTTGGTCGAGACAAATGCGGCATCAATTGGCGTACTGCCTGCCAATTCGGTTTGGAGTGTTCGCAATGGTGCAAGGCGCTCATTTACATTCGCAAAGATTCGCTCTTCCCGGACCACTAAGCTGCGCTCTTTGAGCTTCTCCTCTAGCCCAGCCGCTTGAAACCTTTTTTGCGTTTCTTCGAGTCCTGGCAATGCAGCCAAACGATCATCAAGAGCCTTGAGTTCGCGCCTTACATCAAGAACTCGATTACGCGACCGCTCCAGTTCTAACTTGAGTCTAACTTTGCGTGCAGCCAGAGTCGGATCGTGATCGACAAACCGGTCCAACAAAAGAGTTAGTTTTTCCGGGCTTTTCGTCAGCTCCGATATCTCGTGTTGTCCGAAAATCTCGATTCCTGGCATAATGTCCTTCGGGCTGAGCGAGAGGACATCACCGTTCTCGTCTTTTACCACAGGTGGATTCGGGATCGTGCGCTCGACTGTATAGCAACGTTGTGCCGGCTTATGGGAGCGGATAAGCAACGAAACTTTTGTGCCCGGCCGCAGGACATAGCGCAAGACTCCTTCATGTGCCTTTCGCGCATCCTCACCCAGAGGTTGCAATCCTAGTACATAGCGAAGGCTCTCGATCATTGTGGACTTACCGGTGCCCCTACCGCCCACTAGCACATTAAGATTTTCATTGAAGTGAACTGCTACGTCTCCAAGAAACCCACCTTCCCAACTTATTGCAACGAACTCGGCATGTGACTCCGGTGGTGCATCTGTGGTCAAACGAATGCGTGATAGTGGATCGAGAAACGCCTGCCGTAGAGCCTCGACAGAAACTTTGGACATTTTAATGTTGCACGAGGCGCTGGGCTTCTCCAGATCATCGGGCCCACACACATCCGCCGCATTAATAATGGCTAGCGGGTAATCGCGCCGGTAGTCGGCATTCTTGTTTTCAAGAATCTGGCGAATGTCCTGTGGAGCTTGGTCGATGGGGCCATTGAGGGCGCCGGCAAGAAGATTTGGAGATTTCCACACTCGCATTCTCGTTTGACCGGAAAGCTTCTTCAATAGTCCGCCCTGGTCCGATGCGATGTGTGCCGCGATGCAGATGCAACCCCATTTTTTTTGGTGATCAAGTAGCTCTTCCGAATCCAATGTCCCCGTCGGAGAGAGTTCCTTGTGATCGTGAATGCCACATGCTCCGATAAAACTTTGCAATACGGAATCCTTGTCGGCGTCAAATAGGCACAGGAAGTGCACGCCGTCCTTCGCAACTGCCTCAAATCCATAGAACGCAAAAATACCGTGCGAGCGAGCGGCTGCAACCAGTCCTTTGGAGCCATCAACTCTGTAGTGATCGGTTACACCGATGACTTCGATGTCCAATTTCTTGCAGGCTGCAATGATCGCAGCATTGTATTCGCCCTCATTCTTGAAAGAAGTCGCTTTCTTGTGCCGGACAAGATAGTCAAATGGATTTACTTGCAGGGCGCAACGATAGAAGCGTGCTCCGTTTGGAAGCTCCAGCGCTTTATTAAGCGGCATCGACATTGTTATACCCGGCATATGTTCTCTCGATATTCTGAGCTGTCCGCTTGAGCAATTAGCGGAGGGTAGCTGTTCTTATTGCCGAAGTTTGTAATATTCTGATTCGTCATGCAATCTGTTGAATATTACTCCGTTTTCGCCGCTTGTCTCCCTTCCCCCCTCACCTACCACCATCGTCAGGCGGCCCATCAGGTTAAGCGGGCGCTCTCCATGACGAGATGCAAGTCTCGGCCGGCAAATTCTTCTAGGCTATCCGCGTTAGTTGATCGGGGCGAGCCGTGCCCAACCCCATTTTTTGTCCGTCCGCAGACGCGACGGTTATCAGTTCTTGAGGATGGTCTGCAGGTGAGCTTCCCACTTCTTTACCGCATCCCGCATTTCGGGAATGTAGGTGTGTCGGTCGTAAATGCGGTCAATCTTGTCTCCGGCCTTGTCTTCGCCGGAGATTTGGTTGACGTACTTCTTAGCGACTTCTTTGCGGATGCCTAGCGCTGCCCAGTGGGTGCGCAGCGTGCGCCGGAGGTCGTGAAGCGTCCACCCGTAAACCCCGGAACGTTGATCGAGCTGGGACTTGGCTTTCGACCATCCCTTCCACGAATTTTCTCCTAGCAGGGCTTCGGTCATCGGCCCGATGGGGTAGCAGTGAGGTTTGTTGTTTTTGGCAAGCCACGAGGGGGCAGTGATGAGATCGCCTTCTTTCCAATCGGGATCGTAGGCGACAACCTCTCCCCTTCTCTGCCCGGTCAAGATGAGCTGTTTGACGATCCTGCCATAGGTAGTGGGCGGGCAGGCGCACCAAACTTTCTTGATCTCTCCGTCGGAAAGTACCCGTTCCCGTTCGTTGTATTGGCCAACTTGCATCCTGGCCAGAGGGCTTTCGTTAAGGTACCGGTGCCGATAGCACCAGTTAAAGAAGGCCCGGTGCACTACGAAGGCGTGGATGTATTCAGCCGGTGTGTCCCGCAGCTTGTCGAGCTTCGTCGTGAGATCTTCCTGGCCTAGCCGGTGGATGAGGGTTGCCCCGAACTTGAAGCGGGATAAGAGCCGTGTGTAGTCGTCGCAGGTGCGCGGTTTGCAGTTCTTCTTGACCTCGGCAAGGTACTCGACCGTGGCGGCGTCCCAGGTCCTGTTAATGACGGTGGAAGCTTTCCCCAGCGTCTTCTCTGCCAGGAGCCGTTTTGCGGCTCCCCGGGCCTCCTGGAGCGCCAGGATGCCAACTCGGCCTATGGTCGCCCGCTGCCGGGTCTTGCCGTGGGTGAGGACGAAGCTTTTGGTGCCGCCCTCGCTAACTCGCACTCCGAAGCCCGTGAGGACATCGTCGTGATAGATAACAGCGCCATTCTCTGGTACTTTGAGCGTCTTGATGGAAAGATCAGTCAGTCGCATTTGTCTCACCTTTGTCTCGGCGGCGCGTGGTGAAGCCACGAGCACGCTTGTTTTGCCGCGATAAGCTCCTTCCGGAGAAAATCAACGGCGCCAGCGACTTAGGTGTTGGTATGTTCTGCTATGAGCGACCATTAAATCGCATTCGTAATGCGGGGGTCGCGTGTTCGAGTCACGCAGGCGGCACCATCTTTAATCGCCCGCATAGCGGGCAATTAAAGATGACAAGCGGCCCGCGCGGCAGCGTCTTAAGGGCCGCGCGTCCGGCGGAAACACAGACCACTCGCACAATCTCATGCCAAGCCGCGGCTAGCGCCAGCGTAGCGCCGCTCCGCGTCAGGCGAAAACGCCGCCGAAATCGGCTATTCTTATGAATGACATCCTCGGGAAAATTCCATGTCCATAGAGCCTAAAGGTTTTGGCCCCGGCCGCCGTCCATCCCGCAACGTATTTGGAGAACCCCTGCAAGCCTGTTCGACAACGCCTATGACGGGTTTTTTTCGCAACGGATGCTGCGATACGAGCGCCGAGGACATTGGGAGTCACACCGTATGCGTCGTGGTCACCGGAGAGTTCCTGCAGTTTTCCAAAGCTCGGGGCAACGACCTGTCAACGCCGCTGCCGGATTTTGGCTTTCCCGGATTGAAGGCGGGCGACCGTTGGTGCCTCTGCGCGCCCCGCTGGCAAGAGGCCTTCGACGCAAATCAGGCGCCGCGCGTGGTGCTGCGCGCTACCCATGAAGGCGCCCTTGAATATTGTTCGCTCGCGGACCTGAAAAGCCATGCCATAGACTTGGCCTAGGCATTCGGACGGCTCGCGGACCGCGCCGGAATTGCGCCCGATTTCTGAACCGGCATCGCCAACAGATGCTAGGATGGCGCAATGGGCCTCTTATTGAACATTGTCCTGTACGCCGTACCTGTCATCATCGCGATCACCCTGCACGAAGCCGCGCACGGGTTTGTCGCCCGGCATTTCGGCGATGACACCGCCGCCAAGGCCGGCCGAGTCACGCTTAACCCGCTCAAACATATCGACCCGTTTGGCACGATTATCCTCCCGGCGTTTCTGCTGCTGTCAAAAGCAGGCTTTGTGTTCGGCTATGCCAAGCCTGTGCCGGTGAATTTTGGGGCGTTGCGCCACCCCAAGCGCGACATGATCTGGGTGGCGGGCGCCGGCCCCGCCATGAACATACTGCTCGCGATTGTCTCGGTTGCGCTGCTCGGTATTGTCGTGCATCAGGCCGGCACGCCGCCGCAATGGCTTGCCGTTCTGCTCTGGAGTTCGGTCGAAATCAATCTTGTATTGGCGGTGTTGAATCTCTGGCCGATTCCACCGCTCGACGGCAGCAAGGTTGCGGTGGGATTGCTGCCACCCGCCCTGGCGCTGCCGCTCTGGCGGCTGTCCCGCTTCGGCCTGGTCTTTGTCGTCGCGATTTTCATTCTCGCGCCGATGGCCGGCATCGATGCCTTTGGCTGGATGATTGGCCGCCCGGTCGCCTATCTCGAGCGCCCAATCCTTGCGCTGCTGCATCTGCAGGTGCATTAGCCGCCAATTGGGCGGTCTGGCAGCAAATTGCGCCACCAAGCGGGAGACTTGTAAAAGCGGTCAACAAGGCGTATGGAGGCTCCACGTGGTTCTTGCGTCCCTGTCAGACGAAGCGCTTCTGTCTTTCTGACCCGCTTCTTGCGCGCCGGACGAACCGAAAAACTTCCAGACCTTGATGTTCTCGTTTCCACGACCGTCTGCGCATATCGCGCTGGCGGAATCTGATGATCCAAGGAAATAAGATGACCATCGGTACCGTGAAGTTTTTCAATACCTCCAAAGGCTTCGGCTTTATCTCGCCCGACGATGGCGGCAAGGACGTGTTCGTCCACGCCTCAGCCGTAGAAGCGGCCGGCATGCGCTCGCTCAATGAAGGCCAGAAGGTCTCGTTCGACATCCAGCCGGATGCGCGCGGCGCCAAGGCCGGCAATCTGCAGGCGGTCTAATTCGTCAAGACATGGGCGGCCGGAAACGGCCGCCCATGTATTTTATGCCGGGAACGACAGCGTTTCCGCTTTGCATTGGGCGGCCATTTTCAGCAGCGGTTCCCGTTGCTAGGGTCGGCCCGCATGGCCCGCAACATCATCTATTACGGCTTTTCCCTGCCGCCGGTGACGGGCGGGGATTTCGTTTCGCTGGACCATATTGCCGGTCTCATCCGGCTGGGTTTCGACGCCAGGGCATTTTATGGCGCCTCCGACAATGGCCATGCCCGGTTCCCGGTGCCGGTGGCGCGGCTGGGCACGGTGTTTCAACCCGATGACATCATGGTGTTGGGCGAAAACCATTCCTTTGCGGCGGCCCGCGCCATTCCCGCCATCAAGGTGATGCACAATCAGAATCCCTATTTGACTTTTTTCGGCATCGAGTCGGTGGCTGAGCTTAATGCCTATCCCCTGATGCAAATTCTGGTATCCAGCGATTTTGGCGCGGCGAAACTTGCCGAGATGGGAGTCAGAAAACCGATCGCCCGCGTGCACCCGGCGCTGCCGGATTGTTTCGCGCCGAAACTCAAACGGCTATCGATTGCTTACGCGCCCGGCAAGCGTGAATTGGAAGCGAATTTTCTCAAAGCGTATTTCGGCGCCGTGGCGCCGGACTATGCGCATGTGCCCTGGATCGCGTTATCGGGCATGACGCGGGAAACCTGCGCTGAGGCCATGGCGGGATCCGCCGTCTATGCCGCCCTGCCGCTGCTGGAAAGCCTGGGCCTGATGTCGCTGGAGGCGATGGCCTCGGGCTGTCATGTCGTGGGCTATACCGGCCACGGCGGCGCGGAATATGCGACGCCCGAAAATGGCGACTGGATTGCGGACGGCGATCACGCCGATTTTGCCGCCAAACTGCGCGCCGCCTGCCGCCTTCATGAATCCGGCGCCGCCAATCCCAAAATTGAAGCGGGCCGCGTTACCGCAGCCCGCTTCAACGGCACAAATTTCGACAAAGAACTGGCTGCGGCCTGGACCGGCATCCTGGGCGATAAAGCCGGGCTTTATCGCCTCAGTTAGTCTTGGGCGCAGTCAGCGTATCCCACACCAGCGCTTCATGCGCCACCAGCGGCGCCTCGTCTTCCGGCAGCACATAGCGCGCCCTGACAAGCGCATCGGCCGCCGCCTTCACCTTGGCGAGATAGACTTCGCGGCTGGGATAACGTTCCGCGATGGACAGACGCGGATCGCCGCTCTTCTCCCGTTCCGCCTTGGTCAGCGGGAAAGGAACAAAGGAGCCTTGCAGCGGAATGATCTCGGTGGGCGAGCCGGTGGACGGGTCGCGGAAATTCCAGCCGGTATAGGTCGCCAGCGGCGCCGCGATTTCGGGGAAACGGATGCCGCCCGTGTCATTGCCATCCGCGTCCACATTGGGCACCAGAAATGGCAGCTTGGGCGCGGTCAGCGGTCCGCCATGATCGGCCCGGTAACCGCCCGGAATGATGGACGGCGATTGCACGCCGGGGATCTTGGGAAATTTCAGATCGGCGTGATTAACCAGGGTGCCGTCCGCCAGGTTGGGATATCTGTTGGCCGGCGGCGCGACGCCCTTGCGCACCCAGGCGTCCATGCCCTCAAAGATGGCCCGCATTCCCCAGGTGTAATTGTTGGGATTGGCCATCTGCTGCGCCACGGTGTGCGGCGCGGGCGGGAAAGCGGAAGGCCCGTGCTGGGCGCTGGCCCACATATAAACCCGCACATTGTCAGGCAGGGTCAGATTGGTCTTGCCGTCCAGCGCGGTATAGAGAAGCGCGGCATCGCGGCCGCCGCCGGTATTTTCCACTTCGGTGTTGGTATAGATGATCTTGGGCCGCACCGCCGGGCTCAATTTCATCTCCATGCCGTCGGTCTTGCCGGTGATGGGATCCTTCTGCGGCACGTCCGAGAAGGGGAACATCGAGCCGGTAAAGACGCCCAATCCATCGGCCAGCGAGAAAGGATTGATGAAATCGCCGCGGGCCGAGCCGGAAATTTGCGGCCAGATGGCGTCGAAAGTCTTGCGGCCCTGCTCGTCGGCGACAAAACCATCATAGATATATTCGCGCAGGAAACGCCCGGTCTGCGACGCGCCATAGATATATTCGTATTTGGCCTGGACCGGTTGGTTCTTGCCATAGCGGAAGGCCGAGGCGACATCGCGCTGGGCGGTATAGCCCAGGCCCAGCACAGGGGTGTTCTGGGCGGTATAGATCAGGTCATAGCGCATACCCGCCTTGAATCCGCTTTTGAGATAAAGCGAGGTGGCATCGGCTACCGGCTTGCCATTCTCCATCCGGGCAAATTGCCATTGATCGCGCGGAATGATTTTCGGCTTTTCGAACGCACTCACCGCCACCTGCAGCACGTCATTAGGGCTGTTCAGGCTCACCGGCGTATAACGCGAGGTGTCATTGTCCATCTTCAAAGTTGGGCTGTCCTTGGCCACGATCCAGGGCGCGCCGAAGCCGAAGGTGTTGACCCGGCCGGCGACAGGCTTGCCATTGTCCATGGCAATGGGAAGGTCGATGCCGACAAGGCCGGGCTTGCGGTCAACGCTGTTCTGCCAGCCTACCCAGACCAGTGTATAGCCTTCATTGAAAAGGGTGCCGTCACCATACTGCGCTTCCTCAGGCGGCGCCTTGGCGCGGAAGGGTTGGGAGAAAGTGGTGGCAAGGCTGCGGTGGCCCCGGTTTGACGCCTCGAAGAAAGCCACGCCATTGCCCTTGGAAGCGTCCTTGGGCCGGTCGATGTAGATGTCGGAGGAATATTCGATCAAGCCCTTGGCGTTGCGCTTCGCCTTGTCGATATTGGGGATGTTCTTGTTCGCCGGCAGATTGGGATCAACCGTGAAATAGGCGGTGCCGATCAGCTCTTCATAGGCGCCGGTATTGCCCCAGGCCTTTCCGCCCAGGATATCTTTCTGCGACTTGATCTGGATGCGCGACAGCTCGGCATGGGCCGAGACGGTTCCGGCGGCGATCAGCGCGGCGGACGCAAGCAGCCGCAAGACAGTTTTCATGGCGATATTCCTCCCCAGGAACCAGAATTGGCGCGTCAGAGGGCGCCATGCGTGGGGAGGTTACACCCCTTCTCCGCTCCGTCAATATTGGGAAAATGCGCACCGATGATCGCGGCAGCCGGTCAATTTTCGACGGAAAAAGCCTGGGCAGGCAGCCCCTTGCAAGAAGTTTCCCACATACGGATATAGGCCGCTTCGATGGCCCGGGTGAAACGGACCGTGTCAAAGAGGGGCGTCACATCCCGGTTGTCTCGCAATTTTTTTCGGATGGATCGAAAGAGACCCGGGTCCGTGGCCAGTGTCACCGCCAGACTCTCGTAAGACGGCATGTCAGCGGTCACCAGTTCGGGAAGGCCGATGGCGGCCAGCAGGCTGGCGGCAACCCGGCCAGGAAAGGTCGTGCCCGCCACCGTGATCAGCGGCAGGCCGGCCCACAAGGCGTCACTGGCCGTGGTGTGGGCGTTATAGGGCGTGGTGTCGAGAAACAGATCGGCGAGACTAAGCCGCGCCACATGCGCCGGCGTGGGGATTGTCGAAGCGAAAATGATGCGCTCGGGCGACACGCCCGCCGCTTGCGCCTCGCGGCGAATGTTTCCGGGAAATTGTGAATTGCCTTCCAGCAGCCACAGCACGCTGCGGGGCACCTGATCCAGGATCCGCATCCAGCTTGCAAAAACGGCAGGGGTCAGTTTGTAGGTCTGGTTGAAACTGCAAAAAACGAAAGCGTCCTGCGGCAGGCCAATTGCCGCGCGACTGGGCGGCGCATCCGAGACGGCACGCTTTGAATCGTTTGCCTGATAACTATCCGGCAGAGTGATCACCTGCTCGGTGTAAAATTGCCGTTCATTTTCGGGAATGACGATTCTATCGGCCAGAATATAGTCCATATAGGACGCGCCCAACGTCGCTGGAAAGCCCAGATAATTGACCTGAACCGGCGCCGGGCGCCGGGCGAATATGCTCATGCGGTTCTCTCCGAAATAGCCATTGAGATTGACCAGGATGTCGATCTCCTCGGCGGCGATGAGCTTCGCCGCGTTCTCGTCGGAAAGCCGTGAAATATCCACGAATTTGCTGAAGGCCTTTTCCAGCCGCCGGCGCAAGGGGCTCTGATCGCTCCAGCCATTGTCAAAGGCGATGATCCGGAATTTGCTTTTGTCATGTTCTTCATAAAGCCCGGCGGTGAGGAATGATGTCGCCTGCTCGCGGAATTCACCGCAAAGATACCCCACGCGGATTTTTTCATGGGCCGGCCAGGCTTGGGTTATCAATGGCGCGCGCGGAGGGTGGCGATCGGCGGCATAGATTATCGAACAGGCTTGCAGGTCGGCTGGCGCCTGGCTGATCGCCTGATAGGCAAACGGCCCCACCGCGCGCTTGCCGGCCCGCACGGCGGCATCCACAAGGTCTTTCTGCCGGTCGTAATCGCGCCAGTCGCCCACATGCATGCGCAAATGCAAGAGATCGCCGCGAAGATTGTCACTGTCGGGGTCGATCGCGAAGGCGCGTTCAAAATCGCGCCAGGCGGGTTCTATCTGGCGCATTTCCACCCAGGCCACATTGCCGCGATTATAAAGCGCCTTGGCATAGTCTGGCCTGAGCGCCAGGGCATTGGTGTAACTGGCCAGCGCATCCTCCGCGCGTTTCAGCCCTCTCAGCGTATTGCCGCGATTGTTCCAGGTCTCGGCTGCGGCGGGGTCGACCGCTAACGCCTGGTCGAAACTTTCCAGGGCTTCTTGCAGCCTGTCCAGACGGTGCAGCGCGTTGCCGCGATTATAAAGCAGCATGGCATGGCCAGGGGCCAACTGCAGCGCCCGGTCGTAATCTTTCAGGGCGTCGTCAAAACGGCCCAGCGCGCCAAAAGTGCCGCCGCGATTGCCCAATGCCTCCAGATGACCTGGGTCCATCGCCAGCGCGCGATTGAAATATTCCAGCGCTTCGTCGTAACGACGCGCGCGCTGCAACCGGCGCCCCTCGGCGACCAAGGCTCCGATGTCGGCGGGAAATTCCATCGTCGGCTGTCATACACGCTGGCGAAAAACCGTGAAACCCAATTCCTAGAGCGCGATCCGGAAAAGTGGATACCGGTTTTCCGTAAGATCGCGCGACAATTCAATAACCTAGAGCATAATCGCGATTCAACTAATCGCGATTATGCTCTAGGGGTTTGACTTTGCGGCGGCCGAAACCCACATAAAGGCTAGCGGCCGAAAGCGCGTAAAGCGGCCATTGCGCCCATTGTGTCACTGAGGCGGGCAGCGCAAACGAGGCGATGCCGAATGAGAGGGACGCCATGAGCGTCAGCAGCTTCAAGGGAAAGGTGAAGCCTCGCGCCTTCTTCCATACCTTTATTTCGTCATCCACCGACGGAGCTGCCGGTTGGGCCTGGGGCTGGACAGCAGCCGGACGCGCGAATTTCGTCACCAGGGGCGGGGGCGCCTGAGGTGTTTTTGCCGCCGCGCGGCGGCCGAAACTGGCATGGGTCATCAGAGTGCTCTTCCGCCGACGCCAGCGTCTCATGGCTCCGGTTAGCGGCGATTTAACGCATTGTGCGGCTTTGAGCCGAATTCAGGACAGTGCGCAAAATCAACGATATTCACTCATTTGGCGGTAAGTTCCGCGGCCAGGGCCTGATCGCCATAGACGTTTCTCAACGCCTCGGTGATTGCGGCGGTGGAGACGGAGACGGCGCGGTTGACCCGGCCATCGAATCCGAAGGCGCCGCCCAGGCTTTCGATATTGCCGTCAAAGATCGCCCCCACCACTTCGCCCCTGGCATTGATCGCGGGTGAGCCGGAGTTGCCGCCGATAATGTCATTGTCGCTGACAAAATCGAACACCGTACTAGGATTGACCTTGGTACCGGCGTTCTGCCAGCGCGGCATCAGATTGAAGGGAAACTGGCCTGTGGCGCGGTCCCACAACCCCTTATAAAAAGTGAAAGCCGGCACCGTCACGCCGTTGTCGCTCCAGCCGCCGACTTTTCCATAGGAAAGCCGAAGCGAAAACGTCGCGTCGGGATAGATGCTGGCGCCGTAAATGGCGAACCGCGCCCGGGCGATTTTCTGTGCCGCGCCGTCCACAGGTCCCGAGACCAAAGTCTCATAGTCCTTGCGAATGGCCCGGCTGGCGGAATCCGTGGCCAATACGAATTTGATCATGGGATCGTCCGACGCCTGGATTGCCGCCATGCCGCCATCCCACAACGCCTCGCGGATGGCCGGGTCGCCCAGTTTGGACTGGGCCAGCCGGGCCGAGAGCGTTTCCGGCGAATCCTTTCCCAGAAACTGCCTGGTGCCTTCTGCGTCGGCAGTGAGATTCTCGCGCAGCTTGGACAGCCAGAATTCCAGCGTCAGCTGTTCCAGCTCGGGATAGACCGGCTCCGGATCGAGAACGGATTTGGACAGAAGCGCCAGCCTGCTGTCGGTATATTCCGGCAGGCGCTCGCCATTGGGCTTGGCTTTTTCCGCCGCAGCGCGCACCAGGATGCGGCCATAGCGAAACAGGTCGGAGCCGGTGCCGGCGCGCGCTTCCATGAAACCGTAACGATAGTAAAGCGCCCGAAGGCTGATTTGCGCCTTGGCGATGTCGGTCCAGGGATCGCCGATCTCGGTGGAAAGCGTGGCATTCTTAGCCAGCTGGGCTTTAAGGTCGGCGTCCTGCTTGCGTTTGGCCGCAACCAAGGCGGGATCCACCAGGGCTTTCTCCTCGCCGCGATAGGCCTTGAAGCTGTTTTCAATGCCGAACAAAAGATCGTTGGCGATGCGGGTATGCTCGGCGCTTTCCTCGGTAAAGCGGAGCAACCGGCCGCGCAATTCGGAAAACAGCAGCATGATTTCGGGCAGATTGACGTCGCGCAGGGTTTCCAGCTGTTCGGCGGTCAGCAGCCGCTGTGTGGTGCCGGGATTGCCCGCCACAAAGACGGGATCGCCGTCCCTGGGCGGAGCCGTGCTCCAGGCCAGGTGATCGGGTGTTTTGGCGGGCTTGCCGCCCTCGTAAAGCCGCACAAAGGAACAGTCCAGGTCATAGCGCGGAAAATTGAAATTGTCCGGATCGCCGCCAAAAAAGGCAGTCTGGCCTTCGACTGCGAACACCAGCCGCACATCGGCATATTTGCGATAAGTATAGAGCTTGTATTGCCCGCCCTGGTAAAGCGTGACCACTTGGCAGCGGAAATTTTCCTCCTTGCCGGAACAACCTTCCTTTTCCACCGCGGCGATTTCGGCATCGCGCGCCTTGATGAAATCCTGCCCGGTCTTGCCCGCCGCCGCCCTGGTGACGCGATCGGTGACATCGGAGATGTTCGAAAGGATTTCCGCCTGCATGCCGGGGCAAAGCTTCTCGTCCTCGCGCTTTGCCGTCTGAAACCCGCCCTCGACATAATCGTTGCCGGCGCTGGAAAGCGACTGGGCGCAGTCGCGTACGCAATGATGGTTGGTAAGCACCAGGCCTTCGCCGCTGACCACGGAGGCGGAGCAGCCGCTCGACAGCCTCACCGCGGCCCCTTCGACACGGCCCAGCCATGCCTGGTCCACCGTCACGCCATATTTGGCTTTCACCGCGGTGCTGGGAAAATTGTCAAAGGTCCACATGCCTTCGTCGGCGCGCGCGCCCGCCGCAAACAGCAGAAACACCGCCAATGGCGCAATAATGCGGATCATGGTTCCCCACGGAAAAAAGCCGTTCTATCATCGCAACGCGTTCAGCCTGACACAAGGAGTTCCCATGACGAACGGTTCCGGCACTTTCAAGATCGGCAGCGAAGTCACCGTGAACCGCCTGGGTTTTGGCGCCATGCGGGTTACCGGGCCCGGCGTATGGGGACCGCCAAGGGACCGGGCGGAAGCCTTGGCCGTCCTGCGACGGCTGCCGGAGCTGGGGATCGATTTCATCGATACCGCCGACGCCTATGGCCCGGAGGTGTCGGAAAACCTGATCCGCGAAACGCTATATCCCTATAAGGGCCTCGTGATCGCCACCAAGGGCGGGCTTACCCGGCCCGGGGCCAACAGCTGGACGGCCAATGGCAAGCCCGATTACCTCATTAATGCCGCCCATAAGAGCCGCGAGCGGCTGGGGGTAAAGACGATCGCGCTTTGGCAGCTGCACCGCATTGATTCCGGCGTGCCGCGGGACGAGCAATTCGCCGCGGTCAAATCCCTGCTCGATAGCGGCGTCATTGCCCATGCCGGCCTCAGCGAAGTCTCAGTCCGGGAAATTGAAGCGGCGCAAAAAGTGTTTCCCGTCGCCACGGTGCAGAACCGCTACAATCTGGTGGATCGGCAAAGCGAAGCGGTACTGGATTATTGCGAAAAACACGCTATCGGCTTTATTCCCTGGTATCCCCTGGCGGCGGGCGATCTGGCCGAACCGGGCGGCCCGCTCGACAAGATCGCCCGGACGCACAAGGTTTCGCCCGGCGCCATCGCGCTGGCATGGCTGCTCCAGCGCAGCCCGGTGATGCTGCCCATCCCCGGCACCTCCAGCGTCAAACATCTGGAAGAGAATATGGCGGCGGCCTCGGTCAGGCTTTCCGATGAAGAGTTCAAGTCCCTGGATCGCGAAGGTCGCAGACAGCGCTAAGCTGATGACGCCTCGACGATACTGGCGGGATCGGACAGCAGCGCGTTCCAATCCCCCCTTGAAAACCCTGCCGTGTCACGGCGTTTGGCCGCCGCCGCCAGCGCCGCCAGCTTTTCCTGCGGCAATGCGGGCGGCGGCAAGGCTTCGTGCAAGATGGCAAGATGCAGGCTTTGCACGGTAGCGTCTTCCAGAACCAGGCGGCGGAAATCACGCCCGTCTTCCTGATGCGCGGCTAGGATGCGATGGGCGCGTTCCAGCACAGGCAGCTTCACGGTTTCGCTGGCGATGAGAAACAGCCCGCGCCGCGCCGCCCATGCACCCAGCCGCAAGCTGGAAGTCAGCCGCACCAGGGGGATAGTCAAGAGCAGCCCCGCCAAAAGCGGCGCGTACCAGAAAAGATCGGCGGGCGCAAAACGCCATAACAGCGCCGCGCAGCTGGCCCCGATCAGGGTAGGCGCCCAGTAGCGGCTGATCACAAACCATAACGGCAATGCCCGGTCATCGCGCACCTGCGAGCCCCAGCCGGTGGAGATGCCCATCAGCAAGGTCAAGACGTACCAGCTGTGCGCCAGCATCACCGCCGGCGCGAACAAAGTGGCGAATATCGCTTCCCAGAACACCGAGCGCAGCAGCGGACCGAACCCGCCATGGGCACGCACCTTGGCGGAGTCGCGCAGGGCAATGCCCATCGCCAGCAGCTTGGGCGCGTAAAGCAGGATCACCGTCGCCACCACCAGCTGCAACAGGGCAGCATGATCGATGGCGTCGGCGGGCATGCCATAAGGCACCAGGCTCAGGGCGGAAACCACCAGCATCAAAAGCCAGAGCGGCGAAGAAATGTACGACATCACGCCCATCAGCATATGCAGGCGGGCGGGCACCGGAATGCCCTGGGCGATCAGCACCCGCGAGTGCTGCAGGTTGCCCTGCGCCCAGCGGCGGTCGCGTTTGAGATAATCATAGACGGAGGGCGGCGGCTCTTCGAACGAGCCGCCCAGATCGGGCGCTATCCAGACTTCCCAGCCGGCGCGGCGCAGAAACGCGGCTTCCACGAAATCGTGGCTCATGATCTCGCCGCCGAATGGCGGCTTGCCGGACAAGCGCGGCAACCCGCCATGTTGCAGAAAAGCGCGCATCCGGATGATGGCATTGTGGCCCCAGTAGTTGCCGTCCGGCCCCTGCAGCCAGGCAAGTCCCGCCGAGAAGGTGGGTCCATAAACCGAGGAAGCGAATTGCTGGATGCGGGCGAACAAGGACTGGCGCCCCACCAGCTGGGCAGGCGCCTGGATAAGACCGGCGCGCGGATTGGCGTCCATCAGCCGCTTGAGCGCGCCAAGAGTTTCGCCGGTCATCAGGCTGTCGGCGTCCAGCACCACCATATAGTCGTAAAGCGCCCCCCAATTTTCGCAAAAATCCTGGATGTTGCCGCTCTTGCGTCCGGCATTGCGATGGCGGTGGCGATAGAAGATCCTCGCATCGGGGCCAAGCGCCTTGCGCAGCTTCTCCCAGGTCACTTCTTCCGCAATCCAGAAGGCCGGGTCGGTTGAATCGCTGAGGATATAAAATTCAAAACCAGCTTCGCCGGCATCGCGCAGGGAATCATAGATCGCTCTGACGCCGGAAAAGACCCGGGCCACATCTTCGTTGTAAACCGGCATCAAAATCGCGGTACGCGAGCCTTCGTCTCGCGCCGCGCCAGCCAGCGGCATAAGGCGCACATCCTCCAGCCGGGCCACCACGCCGAACAGCGCCAGCCAGAATGCGATGGCGATCCAGCCGAACAGAATCGCGAACAGGAAAAGAAACAGGGCCTCGCCGATTGAGAGACCGCCGGACTGCAGGATCGTCCAAAGCTTGACGACGGCTGCGGTGGTGGAGGAGAGGACCAGAAACAGGAATAGCCATCGCCGGAGGGCGAGGCTGGTGTCAGGCACGGCGCTTCGGCGCGGTCACCGCCACGGGAGCGGGAAGCTGGGTCTCTTCCATCAGCCAGGCGCCCATGGCTGCCAGCATGCGCACTGGAGTCCAGGCAACGATCTCGCCCGCCGGCATGACGGCTGGACAGCGGGCTGGAACATTGACAAGCGGCAGCGACGTCAAACCGGACTGGAACGACGAACCTTCGGAATCCATAACTTTGAGAACCTGAGCTGAAATCTAGCGCCAATCCTTAACGAACATTGCGGCGAAATCATGGATTGGAAGGGAGGATTTTAGCCGCTTTTACCTTCCGGCACCGACAGCCTATCATTGGCCGCAAGACCCGATTTATAAGGGTCTGGAGCTCAAACCATGCTTTCCTTGAACCGCCGCAAATTGCTGATGGGCTTGGGCGCCAGCCTGGCTGGATTGCGTTCGGGAACTGCGTCGGCCGCGACATCTGGTCTCACGCAAGGCCTCAAATTCGGCGACGCCCGAACTTTCAGCTTCGATTTGCTTAAATCCCAGGCAAAAACGCTCGCGGCGCGGCCTTATGCGAGGCCAGCCACACCCGCCGCCGGTATTATCCGGGGCATCGACTTCGATAAAGTGCAGAAGATCCGTTTTCGTTCCGAAGACGCGCTCTGGCGCGGACAGGCCGGAATGCCCTATCCCATTTCTTTTTTCCATCTCAACAAATATTCGCTGGAACCGGTGCGGATTTTCGCTCTGGAAGCAACAAAAGCACGGGAACTTCTCTACTCCTCCGCCTATTTCGACTATGGCGAATCCGGCATTGATCCGGCCGCGCTGGGCACGCTGGGCTTTTCCGGATTCCGGGCCAATGACAGCCAGGACAATCAGAGCGATTGGCTCGCATTCCAGGGCGCCAGCTATTTCCGCTCGGTCGGCCAGGACGATCAATATGGCGCCTCGGCCAGAGGGATCGCGATCAACACGGGCCTTTCCATTCCCGAGGAGTTTCCCCGCTTTTCGCAATTCTGGCTGACGGAAGCGGGCGAGACGCTCACCATCTATGCCCTGCTCGAGGGTCCATCCGTCAGCGGCGCGTACAGGTTCGATTGCATGCGGCATGGCGTGGTGGTGATGGACGTGTATTGCGAACTGTTTTTCCGCGGCCCGGTTGGCGGCCTGGGCATCGCGCCGCTCACCAGCATGTACTGGTATGGCGAAAACCAGCGCGACCACGCGCCGGACTGGCGGCCCGAAATCCACGACAATGACGGCCTGGCGATCTGGACCGGCAAGGGCGAACGCATCTGGCGGCCCCTGATCAATCCGCCCGCTCTTCAGACCAACAGCTTTATCGACTCAGCCCCCAAAGGTTTCGGATTGATGCAGAGGGACCGCGACTTCGCCGACTATCAGGACGACAGCGCCTTCTACAACAAGCGGCCCGGCATCTGGGTTGAACCCAAGAGCGATTGGGGCGCAGGTTCGGTACAGCTTGTGGAAATTCCCACCAACGACGAAGTGCATGACAATATTGTCGCTTTCTGGCAGCCGGAAAAACCGGTCAAAAGCGGCGACATGCTGTCATTCGACTATCGGCTCTATTGGCAGGACGCAGAACCGGGCTACCCCGGTGATCTTGCCCGGGTGGTCTCCACGCGCATCGGCCGCGCGGGAATCCCGGGCGCCGAAACCTGGCCTGCTGATTCCCGCAAATTCGCCCTGGATTTTGAGGGCGGCGCCTTGGCCGGAATGGGTGTGCGGTTCGATATCATGCCGGTCGTCACAACTTCCGGAGGCGCGGTAACCGGTGCCTACGCCACCAAGCTGGTCGGCACCAATCGCTGGCGGGCATTGTTCGATGTTCCGGTAAGTGGCAAACAGCCGATTGACCTTCGCTGTTATCTCAGGCTGGGGGACAAGACACTGAGCGAAACCTGGATTTATCAGTATTTCGCCTGAAGGGAGTGACATGCGGATCGTCATGTTGTCGGCCGGACTGATGCTTTTCAGTTTCGCCGCCCAGGCGGCGGAGATCACCGTCCTGGCGCCGGGCCTGATTGGCCCAGGCTTCGCGACCCTTGCAGAGCAATGGAAGGCGCAAACAGGCAACAGCGCGGTGCTCGGCGCTGGTGCCGGCACGGTGGGACGAATCCAGCAGGCGATCGCCGAAGGCCGAGTGGCGGATCTGGTGCTGCTGCCTCCGAATGAGTTGGCCGGCATGGCCGACAAATTGAAGCCGGGGAGCGAGAGAAAAATCGGCCGCGTGGTGTTTGGCCTGGCGGTAAAAAGCGGCACGCCGCATCCCGATATCTCGACTGCTGAAAAATTCCGCGCGGCGCTGAAGGGCAAGCGCGTCGCCTACAACGATCCCGCCATTGGCAGCCTGGCAGGAAAAATGGTGGACGCGCTTCTGAAACAGCCTGAATATGCCGGCGTGATCGCCGGGCCGTCAACGACCCAAGGCGGCGTGGCCGTGGCGGATGGCAAGGCGGACATGGCCGTCGCGGTGGAAACCGAGGAAGTTTTGAACAAAGGCATTGATATTGTGGGTCCGGTGCCCGATGGCATCGGCCTTACCATCACGATGTCCGGCGCGGTGCCGGCGAACGCCGCCCATCCCGACGAGGCGGCGGCTTTCCTGGCTTTTATCACGCGGCCGGAAGCGGCGGCGGTTTTCAAGCCGACCGGCATCGCCATTCCCTGATCCCAGAACCGTCAGGGCGGTTTGGCTTTGCCCAAATTGGTCATCAAGCCGCCCAGTTCATCGGGAATGGAATGGGCCATGCTGCTGACCGACAACTGATTCTGGTCGATGTTCGGCGGGATCAGGTCGCCCGTCTCCCAGGAAAAGAACAGCAAGATGGTGTGATTGGTCTGGTGCGAAAATCCATATTGCGGGTTGGTGGTGGCGATCAGCTTGCCGGTTTTGGCGTCATAGCCGGTGGCCACAAATTTGGCGGTGGCCTTGTCCTGCGCGCTTTTGAAAACCGATATTTCCGGCACCGTCACGGAATTTCCCACCGGCAGGAAGGGCAGTGTCAGCTGCGGAATGCCGATCAGCAGGGATTTCTCGTCCGTGGAAAGCGCGCCCGATGCCACCGTCACAATCGCATCGGCATCCGCCCGGTTGTCCACCAATTCCAATCCCTGGCGCAGGAACTGGGTGCGGATGGCGTTGATGGCATAGCCATCGTCATAGCCCTGAAAATATTGGCGATCGACAAATATGCGTGTGTCCTTGGGAATGCCCAGCAAAAGCTGGGCGGCGGCACGGTCGGCGGCGCTGGAGATCAGCAATTCTTCGGTGGCAGTGCGCACCGGCACACTGATGCGTTGAGCGGTGCAACCCGCGAGAAGGGCGGCGGCAACGAAAATGGGTACCGCAAAAAGGCGGGGCGACATAACGAACAGTCCCTTCTCTCCCCGCCGGGAAAAGTTTGGCAAGCGCATCCGCATTTGTAAAATCTTTTCTGAGAGTTCCCAATTCCGAACAGGTGAAAACATGGACAGGTACCGGGATCACCTCGCCCATTGAGTCACTGCAAACAGAAAGGCGGCGCCCAAGAGGGTGGCAAGGCCTGTCCGGGCGCCGGAACCCGCGCGCTGGCTTTCGGGCAGAAGATCCACCGCGCCGATGTAAAAAAAGAATCCGGAAAAGCCCGCCAGCAGCAATGCCAGTGCCGCGGCCGGCAATGTGAAAAACAGGCTCAGCCCGGCACCGGCAATCGGCGCCACGGCATCGGTCAGGAGCCAGCGCAGCGCCTCTTTGCGCGAGCCGCCATTTTTCACCACCACATTGACGGTGTTGAGGCCGTCGGCGAAATCATGCGCCAGAACCGCACTCGCCACCACCAGGCCAACGCCGTGCCCGGCCTGAAAAGCAAAGCCGATGCCGAGGCCGTCGAGAATGGAGTGGACCGAAAAAAAGCCCGCGCCCAGAAAGCCGCGGGCCGGATCGGGGCCGCAACCCGGACGGTCGTGCCGCGTCACCAACCTATCGAACAGTCCGTAAAGCAAAAATCCCGCGGCCGCAGCCAGCAGGATCGGGGTCGCGCCATAATATTTTCCGCCCAGAGACAGGGCCTCGGGCAGCAGGTCGAAAAATGCCACCCCGAGCACCGCGCCCGCGCTGAAGCCCAATACCGCCGCGACGCGGCGCTTGAAGGATAAGGCGAACAACCCGCCCAGCATGGTTGCCGCGCAGGTGGCGGACGCAACCCCCAAGACCAGGAAGGCGTTCATGCGGCGGTGGCCGGAATGACATCCACGCCGACTTCGATGACATGGTCGTTGCCGCCCAGGATTATGCCGTTGAGGGGGGAGACATCACCATAATCCCGTCCATAGGCAATAGTGACATGGCCCTCGCCCACCGGCACATTGTTGGTGGGGTCCAGATCGATCCAACCCAGGGGCGGCGCCCAGACCGAAAACCAGGCATGGCTCGCGTCGGCACCCAGCATCCGCGGCATGCCTGGCGGCGGCTGAGTGAGAAGATAGCCGCTGACATAGCGCGCCGGCAGGCCAAGGCTCCGCATCGCCGCGATGCCGACATGCGCCAGGTCCTGGCAGACGCCCGCCCTGATCTCGAACACCCGGTCCACCGGCGTGGTGGCGTCGGTCACGCTGGTGTCGTAGCGGAAATCCTCATGGATCCGCTTCATCAGGTCCAGCGCGCCGGTAAAAAGCTTCTGCCCTGGCGGAAAGCTCTTGCTGGCGTAAGCGGCAATATCGCTGGTGAAGGCGGTGAGCGGCGAGTCGAAGATGAATTGCACCGCGTCGCGGCTCTCGGCATCGCCTGCCTCTTCCAGCCGGCCGCGCACCGTTTCCCAGCTTTCGCTGAGCCGACCGTCGCGTTCTGGCGGCGGGTTTACCCGCACCCGGCTTTCGGCCAGCACTTCCAGAAGCGCGTGCGGCTGGTCCAGGGTGAACCATTCGCACAGATTGCCGAAATAATCGGGCCGCTGCGCCCGGCTGGCGGGATCGGGAGCGAGCGTGACCTCGCTGGTAAAAACATGCTGCAGCGGCGTTTCGCGCGGATGCAGATGAGCCAGGTGGCAGGAATAAGAAACATCCTGCAGGTAGCGATAGGTGGTGCGGTGGCGAACCAGATATTCCATCAGGGAATGCCTCGCCGCGCCGCGCCGGTGCGCCGGCGGCTGGCATGCTGGAAATAGGCGTCGGCGACGGCATCGGACAGCATGCCCGCATCGGCACGGATGGTATCGGTCAGCTCGCCCAACGAGGTTCTGAGACCCTCATCGCTTACCGCCAGCCGCGCCGGATGGGCGGCGGCGACCACAGCGCGCAATTCCGCGGCAATGCCGCCGGGCACGTCGTTGCGCTGGGCCAGGGTGATGCGCGGCAATTCGCGCAAATGGCTCTCAATGGCCTGCAACTGGAAGGCAACAGAGCGCGGATTGGCGCTGTCCAGCAGCAGAAGATCGAGAAACGGCACGGTCTGGAACACATTCAGATAGCGCGAGCGATAGGTCATGGCGCTGTCAGCAATCTCCAGCACCATGCGCATGTGATCATTCTCAGCCTCGTCTGCGGCATAGGCGCTCTGCCGCACCAGCCAGGCCAGGTGCGAGGCGCGTTCGATGCGCCGGCCAAGGTCCATGAACAGCCAGTTGGGACCGCGGGTCATGTTCTCGGCGGAGAGTCCGGACAGCGCCGCGCCGCGCCGTACCAGTGCGTCCAGATAAAAGCGCGCGCCCGGGGCATCCAGGTGCTGAATTTCAGGCGGCAGGCCTTCCCGGTCAGTCAGGGCATGGATAGTGCGCCAGGTATCGGCTGACAGGCGGTCGCGCACGGACCAGGCGGTGGATTCCACCCGCGACAAGAGCCGCTGCAGGCTGCGGCTCTGGCGGCGGCCATAGATCAGCACCTGCAATTCCTCGATCAGCGCGGCCTCATCGGTGAGCAGGCCCGCCGGAACCGGCACATCGGATGTCTGGCTGAACGGAATCAGCAGCATGCGCGTCAGGTCGAGCGCCGATCCTTCGCCCAGCCGCGCCGTGACGGCACGCAGGATGCGCACCATGCTCTCGGTGCGCTCGGCGTAGCGGCCCAGCCAGAACAGATTGTCCATGGCGCGCGAAGGCGCGGATTCGCCGTGGCGCTTGATTTCGACGTTGCGGCCCTGACCGCCCAACAGGCTGAAATTGTCCACCGGGGCTTCCGACAATACCCAGGCATCCTTGGACGAGGCGCCCGACTGCATGGAAAGCGCGCGCACCGTTTCGTCGGCGGCGACGCGGGTCAGCCCGCCCGGCATTGCGATCCAGCCTTTGGGCGTCCAGGCCGCGAAAACGCGCAAGGATACCGGGCGCGCGCCGAACTTGGCGCCGTCATAGACCGGGGCGACGCCCAGGGGAGCAATATCCTGCACCACCAAGGTTTCGCCGCGCCGGGCGATGCGCGCCACGGCATCGGCGCGCTCCTCCTCGCTCATATCGCTGCCGAGCTTGGCGGTGGAGTTTCGCGAGAAAAGTGGCCTGGCGTCGAAAGCATCGCGCAGCATGCCATTGCCAAGCCGCGCCAGCGCCGCCTTGCGCCCCCATTCGGTGCCGCACCAGATGGTGGCGATGTCGGGAAATTTGAGTTCCTCGCCCAGAAGCGCGTGGCTCAGCAGGGGAAGATAGGCATCGAGAGCGGGGGATTCGATCACGCCGCCGCCCAACGCATTGGCCAAAACAACGCCGCCCGAGCGCACCGCTTCGACCAGCCCGGGCACACCCAGCGCGCTGTCGCCGCGAAATTCCAAAGGATCGCAGAAGTCCGAATCGACACGGCGGAAAATGGCGGCGACACGTTCGAGGCCGGTGAGGGTTTTCAGGAATACCTGGCCCTCGCGCACCACCAGGTCGTCGCCCTCGACCAGGGTGAGGCCCAGATAATGAGCCAGATAAACATGCTCAAAATAGGATTCGTTGTAGGGCCCCGGCGTCAGGAGGACGGCGCGGTCGCGGCGCGACTGGGCCAGGCCAAGGATGTTCTCGCGATAGGCATTGAAGAAGCTGGCCAGCCGCGCCACCCGCATGTCGCCGAAGGAATCGGGAAAGGTCTGACTGACCACCAGCCGGTTTTCCAACGCATAGCCAAGGCCGCCCGGCGCATCGGCGCGGGAAGCCATGACCCGCCAGGAGCCGTCCGGCGAACGCGCCAGGTCGGCGGAATAAAGATGCACATGCACGCCGCCAAGCGGCTTGGCGCCGGCAAGGGGGCGCAGGAATTGCGGATGGCCATAGATCAGATGCGGCGGCACATGACCTTCAGCGATCATGCGCTGCTCGCCGTAAATATCGGCCAGCAGCGCGTCGGCCAGCCGCGCGCGCTGGATCACCGCCGCTTCGATAGCGCGCCAGTCCGCCGCCGAAAGAATGAAGGGAACGATGTCGAGCTGCCAGGGCCGGGTCTGGCCGGCAGTCTCGTCATAGACATTGTAGGTGACGCCATTGTCGCGCACCATGGCGCCCGCCGAAGCGCGCCGCCTGGCAAATTCCGCCGGCGAAAGGCCGGTCAGGGTGCGGGCGAAGGCGCGCCAATGGGGACGGATCAGCCCGTCCGCGCCGCGCAGTTCGTCAAAACGGACGAATGATTCCTGACCTGGGGCGAAGGACGTTTCCGACACGGTGTTTGTTTATGATCCCCGGCGCAAATCCAAAGTATAGGGAAAATCGGGATTTGCATCCAATCTTGGTACTTCGAATATGCCGCCCGTGAGGCCAAACGGCTCGAAACGGGCGAGCCTGCGCCCCTCCGCCTCATAAGCGTTGACCGGAAAGACCTCGAAATTGCGTCCGCCGGGATGGGCGACGTGATAGGTGCAGCCGCCGATCGACCGTTTGCGCCAGCCGTCCCAGATCTCGATGGTCAATGGGGCATGGGGGGCGATGGTGGGATGAAGGCCGTGCGCCGGCCGCCAGGCCTTGAACCGCACTCCACCCACCCGCGTTGCCACGCCATTGGAGCTGTCCGCCGCCGGGCTGAGCGGCACAGGCCTGCCATTGGCCAGCACCTGATGGCGGCTGGGGACGAGGCCGCCAGCTTTCACTTCCAGCCGCTCCACCGAAGAATCGACATACCGCACCGTGCCGCCGACCGCGCCTTCCTCGCCCATCACATGCCAGGGTTCGAGCGCGGTGCGCAGCTCCAGAATCGCGTCTTCGTATTGCACCCGTCCCAGAAGCGGGAAACGGAATTCCCAGTGCGGCCTGAACCAGGCGGAATCAAATTCAAAGCCATGGGCGTTCATGTCGGCGATCACGTCCTCGAAATCGCTCCAGAGATAGTGGGGCAGCATGAACCGGTCATGCAGCGCGGTACCCCAGCGCACCAGTTTTTCAGGATAAGGCGCGCGCCAGAATCGCGCGATCAGCGCGCGCATCAGCAATTGCTGGGCCAGCGACATTTCCGCATGCGGCGGCATCTCGAAACCGCGAAACTCGACCAGGCCCAGCCGGCCGGCCGGGCCGTCGGGAGAATAAAGCTTGTCGATGCAGATTTCGGTGCGGTGGGTATTTCCCGTCACATCGGTCAGCAGGTTGCGGAAGATGCGGTCCACCACCCAGGGCGGGATATTCGCAGCGGCGCGCCCATTCTTTCCGCATTGTGAACCCACTTCGTCAAAGGCAATTTCCATCTCATACAGCGCATCGTGTCGCGCTTCGTCCAGCCGCGGCGCCTGGCTTGTCGGGCCGATGAAAAGCCCCGAAAAGAGATAGGAAAGCGAGGGATGATTCTGCCAATAGGCGATCAGGCTCTTGAGCAGGTCGGGGCGACGCAGGAAGGGGCTGTCGGCGGCTTTCTCCGCCCCCATCACAATGTGATTGCCGCCGCCCGTGCCGGTGTGGCGGCCGTCGAGCATGAACTTTTCGGTGGAAAGCCGTGATGCCGCCGCCTCTTCATAAAGCGCCTTGGTGATATCAATCTGCTCGCCCCAGCTTTTGGCGGGATGAATATTGACTTCGATCACGCCGGGATCCGGCGTCACCTTGATGACATGGATGCGCGGGTCATAAGGCGGCGGATAGCCTTCGATATGGACGGCAACACTCATTTCCTCGGCAGCATCCTCGACGGCATTGAGGACCAGGAAATAGTCCGGGGCGTTTTCCGTCGGCGGCATGAAAATGCACAACCGTCCTTCGCGCGGCTCGACTGTCATGGCCGTGCGCACGGCATGGGCGGGTGCGGGTAGCGTGGTTTCCGGCTGCGCCACAGGCCAATTGGAATGGCCGTTGCTCTTGCCGTTTGAATAGGCCTGGCCGGATGCGTCGCGGGGCGAAAGCTCCGGCAAGGGATCGAAGGGATCGGGCGGCGGCACGAAATTTCGCGCCGTGGCGGGCAGGATCGGCAAGGAATTCAGGGGCAGGCGCAAACCCATGGGGCTGTCGCCGGGAATCAGTTGAAGCCGGCCGGAACGGGTTTTCCAGTGCTCGGACAGCCAGCCGCCGCTGAGGCTGCGCTCGACCGGCAGCACATAGCCGACAGCCTGAGCCAGGCCCTGCTCCAGCACACGGGCGAGGCGGGCGCGATCTTCCTTGTCATCGAATTTCACTTCACCAAGGTCATCTGGCAAGGCGCGCTCCTTGGCGACATGATGCCAGAAATCCTCAAAGGCCGGGGTCACGTAAGACGGATCAAGTCCCAACCGCTTCGCCACCGCCTCTATCAGAAGGCGGGCATCCTCGGGCGTGGGTTTATGATTGGCGCGCTCGGCCGCAATCCGCTCGACATTTTTCCATATCGGCACGCCATCGGCGCGCCAGTAAAGCGCGAAAGCCCAGCGGGGCAGGCTCTCGCCCGGGTACCATTTGCCTTGGCCGTAATGCAACAATCCGCCCGGCGCAAACCGATCGCGCAGCCGGCGAATAAGAATATCCGCCAATTCGCGCTTTTTGCCGCCCACCGCGGCGGTATGCCATTCCGGCCCCGAACGGTCATCTATCGAAATGAAGGTCGGCTCACCGCCCATGGTCAGGCGCACATCCGCCTGATTGAGGATGGTGTCCACCTTGTTGCCCAACGCCTCGATCTCGGCCCACTGGTCCTGGTCATAGGGCTTGGTGACGCGCGGGGTCTCGACCACCCGCTCGATCGTCATGTCGAAATCGAACATCACTTCGCTTTTTTCGACCGCGCCGCTGATAGGCGCCGCCTGGGTGGGATTGGCGGCGCAGGCTAGCGGGATATGGCCTTCGCCCGCGAACAGGCCAGAAGTGGGATCAAGACCAACCCAGCCGGCGCCGGGCAGATAGACTTCGCACCAGGCATGAAGATCGGCGAAGTCCTGTGTCGTGCCGGACGGCCCGTCGAGCGACTTCACATCGGGCGTCAGCTGGATCAGATAGCCGGAGGCAAATCGCGCCGCCAGGCCCAGATGGCGGAGAATCTGCACCAGCAGCCATGAGGTGTCGCGGCAGGAACCGGACTTCTTTTTGAGCGTCTCTTCCGGCGCCTGGATGCCCGGCTCCATGCGGATCAGGTACGCTATGCGGCTGTTCAACCTGGCATTGAGATCGAACAGGAAAGAAGTGGTCTGTTTTTTCTCGCGCGGGATAGCGGCGACGAAGGAGTCGAATTTCGCGCCGCAGTCGCGGGTGCGCAGATAAGGCTCCAGCTCCGCTTTCAGTTCCTGGCTATAGGCAAAAGGAAAATTCTCCGCTTCCGGCTCCAGGAAAAAATCGAACGGGTTGATCACGTCAAGCTGAACCGTAAGGTCCACCGTGACCGAAAAATGATCGGTCTTTTCCGGCAGCATGACCCGGGCGAGCCAGTTGGATTGCGGGTCCTGCTGCCAATTGAGAAAATGCGTTGCGGGTTCGATCTTGAGGTCATAGGCCAGGATTTTGGTGCGGCAATGAGGGGCCGGGCGCAGGCGCACGGTTTGCGGCCCCACCATGATCGCCCGGTCATAGCGATAGCGCGTGGCGTGATGAATCGCGACCTGGATGCTCATGGAAAAGTCCCCGTGGGAAATTGATTATGCCGCAACTGCGAAGGCGGCGCTACAAGCCCGCCTGCCTCGCGGCTTTTTGTAGCCGGAACCCCCTTAACAAAACGGCGTTTTTACAGGGATAGAGCGGGAAAATTCGCCAAATGAAATTGTTCGGCTGCCAGGCCTGCGGCCAGGTCCTGTACTTTGAAAATGTGCGCTGCGAGCATTGTGGCCATGCTTTGGGCTATCTGCCCGACAAGACGGCAATTTCCGCCCTGGAGCCGCTGGAAATGGGCCATTGGAAGGCGTTGGCCGCCCCCGAAAAGCCCTACAAACTCTGCCAGAATTACAGTCACGGTGTTTGCAACTGGATGGTGCCCGCCGACGACCCAGGTGGTTATTGCGCCGCCTGCCGCCATAATCGGGTGATCCCGGCCCTTGGTGTCGAGAGCAACAATTTTCGCTGGGCCCGCATCGAGGCCGCCAAGCATCGCCTGTTCTATTCCCTGCTTCGGCTTCACCTGCCGCTGGAAAATCGCGCCGACGATCCCGAGCGGGGACTGGCCTTCGACTTTCTCGCAGACCCGCCGCAAAGCCACGCGCAAGGGGTGATGACCGGGCACGCCAACGGTCTTATCACCTTGGCGCTGAAGGAAGCCGACGATTCCCTGCGTGAAAAAGTTCGCGGGGAAATGGGCGAACCTTATCGCACTCTGCTTGGACATTTCCGGCACGAGATCGGGCATTATTTCTGGGACCGGCTGATTGGCGGCCACGAGCGGAAATTAAGGGAATTCCGCGCCCGGTTCGGCGATGAGCGGCAGGATTATGCCGCCGCGCTTGCCCGGCATTACAGTTCGGGCGCGCCGCCGGGCTGGCAGAATGAATATGTCAGCGCCTATGCCGCAAGTCATCCCTGGGAAGACTTCGCGGAAACCTGGGCGCACTATCTTCACATCGTCGACACACTTGAAACGGCACGCGCCTTTGGCATCAGGGTCAGTCCCCGGGCGGGGAACGGCGAATTATCGGCGGTGGTGCATTTCGATTCACACAATGCGTCGAACATGGCTCAGCTGATTGATGCCTGGCTGCCCATCGCCTTTGCCGTCAACAGCCTCAATCGCTCGATGGGACAGCCCGATCTTTATCCCTTTGTCCTGGCGCCCCGGACCATCGAAAAACTGGCCTTCGTGCATGCCCTGATCCATCCGGCGGCAAAATCCGCCCGTCGCGGCAAAAAGCTGGCCTTGGTCTAGGCCGTTAACCACAGAAGCTGTTCCCTTCCCAATTTCGAAATTTCCATTTCAAAATGTGTCATATTGAAACAACGCGGGTTATCCGACGCTTTGGCGACGGCCCAAAAAAAGCTGACAAAGGAGGTGCTATGAGGATTCGTGCTTGTATCACCCTGATGGGCGCGCTTCTGACAATTTCCTACGTGGATGCAGCAACCATAGCGTCGACGCCGCTGCCGCAGCCAACCGCGCGCCCGGACCCGGCGAAAGATGCTCAGCAGCCCGCTGCGGAAAGTGCCGAAACTTTCTACGACTACAACGCGGCGGGTTGGGTATCGGAGCGCTTCATTCGCACGGATCTGCCCGCAACGGGCGATGAGGGGTGGCGGAGTGCCCCGCCCGCGGCTAATCATCCGCCGCCCTCGGGATATTACTTCTATCCGCGGCCAGGCGTTGAGCTGGAACAGCAGGGGTTCAATGGCGGCGTTGGCTATGGCGGCACTGAAGGCTCCGGCGGCGGATATGGCGGCCAGGCCTATCTCTATATGGGGCAGCGCGGCGGCTCCGACGAACCGCCCAATGGCGGCGGCATCAATCTGCCCCCTGGTTATGGACCGACTTATCGTGGCGTCTGGCAGGGACCCGTCAACCCGACCCGCGGTGGGTTTGGCGGGCACTAGCGTTCCAATTTTGCCCCTGTTTTCCTTGATCGCCGCGTTCTAACGCGCGGCAGCTTTGCTTCAGCTATTGTGCGTGGACTTGGCTGCCCGCATCGCCTGGGCGCGCGGATGATGGACATAGACCGCCACCGGAATCGTCGCCACATAGACCAGCAGAATGCCGGTCAGCGTGGCCCAGGGCCACTCGATCAGCAGTGCCGCCAGCAAGCCGCCGCAGAAGCCCACGATCACGCGATGTTCCCGCGACAGGCGCATGTATTTTATCGAGGGAGTCGGCAGGCGGCTCACCATCATCACCGAGGTGATCGCCGTCATGGTCAGCACAAGCCAGGGCGCGCGCACGATTTCGCTGAGCCCGGGCTCGCCCGCACCCCATTGAAAACTGATCACCAGCGGCAGCAGCATCATGCAGGCCGCGGCCGGTGTGGGCAGGCCGGTGAAATAGGGATCGGCCTTGGTCGCGCCTTCATCGCGAACGCTCTGCACATTGAACCGTGCAAGACGAATGGCGCTGGCGGCGCAGAAGATTAGGGTCGCAATCCAGCCCGCCACGCCCATGCGCGAAAGGCTCCAGCTATACATGATGATGCCGGGCGCCATGCCGAAGCTCACCAGGTCGGCCAGGCTGTCCAGCTGGGCGCCAAAACGCGTGTCGGCTCCCAGCAGGCGTGCCGCCCTTCCGTCCAGCATGTCGAAAATCATCGCGAACACCACGGCGGCCACGGCGCTGGTCCAGTTGCCCAGCAGCGCGAAGCGGATCGCGGTGGCGCCGCTGGCCAGACCAAGCAGCGTCAGCGTGGAAGGAACCAGCTTGCTGATCGAAAGATCTTCCAGCTTTTCCAGCCGGGCGGCCACCATCTGCCGCGCCCTGGCTCTGCGGGTGCCGCGCGGTGGTTTGACTTTTTCTCCCCGAAATTCGTCCAGACTCATCCGAACCTCGCCAGAACCGTTTCGCCGCCACGCACAAAGCTGCCAGGCGCCGCCATGATTATGCAGCCGGAAGGTAAATAAACGTCCACCCGGCTGCCGAAACGAATAATGCCAAATCGCGCGCCCCGTTGCACACCTTGCCCCGCCACGCTTTCGCAAACGATGCGGCGCGCCACCAGCCCCGCAATCTGCACCACAACCAGATCATTGACTTCGGATTCTTCGCCTTCGGGCCTCAGCCGCAAGGACATGCGTTCATTGTCGATGCTCGCCTTGTCAAAAGAGGCGTTGAGAAATTTTCCCGGCCGGTAGGACCGGGCAATCACCTTGCCGCTGATGGGATTGCGGTTCACATGCACATTGAACACATTCATGAACACCGAAAGCCGTGGCCGAGGGAGCGGCCCAAGGCCCAGCTCCTCGGGCGGAACGGCATCCAATATCGGCAACAACCTGCCATCGGCCGGACAGATGATCAGTCCGGGCGCGGCCGGCGTCATGCGCTCGGGATCGCGGAAGAAGGCGACACACCAGGCGGTGAGCGGCAACAGCAGCCAGCCCAGGAAAGGCGCGATCAGCGCGGCGATCAGATTGACCCCCACGAAGAGGGCGATAAAGGGCCAGCCTTCCCGATGAATAGGCATGGTTACGTATCGCCCTCTAGTATTTTGGTCGCTCCGGCTTTCGCCGACACTCCTGCGATAAAGGGCCGGCCTTCCCTATGAATGGGCATTATCATTCCTCGAAAGGCAAAAGGGACGGGGTGATGCTTCCTATTCCGAAAAATGCCAGTCCGCGGTCAGATTCTTGCGCCGGCGAAAGGGAAAGAGCCGAACGCACCGGCCTTGACGCTGCCTTTGATCGCATCGCCCTCTACGCTGCCGGTGAATTCCAGGGTCATGGGCATGGGCGAAGTGATATTGGCCGACCAGCTCACAGCGTTGCTGTCCAACTTGCCGTTGGCCACCGGCTGCGAGGCGCCTTGTGCGTGCTGGGTTCCGGAGAGCGCATTGCCGCTTGAGGTGAGTTCCAGCTTGGCTTTCTGCGCACCCATCGGCGAATTGATGGTGATCTCCCACTTGCCGTCTATAGCCATGTTGTTCTCCCTGTTTGGCGGGCATCTAAGGGGCGCGGCTCGGTGAAGACAAGCGCAACGCTCACCACACAGCGCCGCTCAAGATGCCGAAAAACCTGCTATTTTTCATTGAATACAATGACTTAATATAGATCCGCGCAATTTCGCCCCGGGCATGCTAACGCCTGCCGATGAGCAAGCGACCAACCGTCACCGTCAAGCCCAAGGAAGGCCGCAAGGCCCGCGCCGGCGCGCCCTGGATATTTTCCAACGAGATTGTGATGGATGCGGCCGCCAAGGCGCTGGCACCGGGCACATTGATCAATGTCAAAGGCGATGACGGTCAGGATTTCGGTGCCGGTTATTTCAACGCCAAAAGCCTGATCGCGGTCCGGCTTCTGTCCCGTGTCGGCGGGCAGGCTGTGGACGCCGCTTTCTTCGCCGCGCGGTTGAGCCGTGCGCTCCAATTGCGCGAAGCGCTGTATGCAAAGCCCTTTTATCGGCTGGTCCATGCCGAAGGCGATGGGTTGCCGGGCCTTGTCATTGATCGCTTCAAGGACACGCTGGTGGTCCAGATCACCACTGCCGGCATGGAAGCCTTGCTCACGCCGCTCAAAATGGCGCTGGAAAATATACTGGCGCCTGCCAGCATAATTTTGCGCAATGATGCACCGGCGCGGGGGCTGGAAGGCCTCGAACTTTATGTCCGCGCCGAGAAAGGCCAGATGGGCCGCATCGCGGTCGAGGAGAACGGCGCGCGCTATTTCGCCGATCTCGGCCAGGGCCAGAAGACCGGCTGGTATTACGACCAGCGCGACAACCGTGCGTTTATCGCCGGTCTTGCGAAGGGCAAGTCGCTCCTCGACGCCTATTCCTATACCGGCGGCTTCGGCATTCTGGCGGCAAAGTCTGGCGCCAGCGAAACCGTCTGCCTGGACAGTTCGGCGCCGGCTTTGAGCCTAGCGGAAGAAAGCGCCGCGGCGAACCATCTTTCCATCCGCGCCGTCAAAGCAGACGTGTTCGAGGAAATGGAACGTCTGGGGGCCGAGAAGGAAACATTCGGCATCGTTGTCGCCGATCCGCCGCCCTTTGTGAAATCCAAAAAGGATCTGGAGCCGGGCGCAAAAGCCTATCGTAAGCTCGCCCGTCTCGGTGCCGCCGTCACCGCCCCCAGCG